>Ga0256831_1002165_pt1 | contig 10333 bp, 5 predicted proteins | sample 132544metaG_FD_189087 | JGI IMG/M metagenome (GOLD analysis project Ga0256831, IMG submission 189087) | Hydrothermal vent microbial communities from Lau Basin, Pacific Ocean - 132-544 | ecosystem: Environmental > Aquatic > Marine > Hydrothermal vents | place: Pacific Ocean: Lau Basin | collected... | reverse complement strand
GGGTAAAAATAATGTAATTCAGGCACAAAATTTTGAAAATAATTCAGAGTATTCAATTATCTTTTCAGAAAATGGTAAAGCAAGTGCAAACAGAGCAATCTTATTTTCAGATAATTCAATTATTAAAGAAGGTGCTGAAAAGATTGTAGTTTTTGGTGATAAAAACAACATTTCAGCTAAACTTTCTTTCATTTTTGGTAATGAAAATGAAACAGCAGGTCTTTATGGTAGTATAATTGGTAATAAAAACAGCTTCAAAAATAAAACAACTATTCTTGGTGATGAAAATAATATCACTGGTTCAAATAACCAAATCAATGGTAACAAAAATAAATCAACAGCTTCTTTTGCATTTATTCAGGGTGAGTCTAACACAATTGATGGTCAAAATGTTTTCGTAAGTGGAATAAACAATAACTTGACAGGTATTAGAAATTTTGTCTTCGGTAACAAAAACACAGCATTAGGAAGAACATTCATTTTCGGACAAGAAAACACATCAACAAAAGATTATAATTTTATTTTTGGTGTAGGTAATAAAGCAAGTGCTGAACATAATGCTATTTTAGGAACTCAAAACAATGTAAGTGGTAAAAGAAATATTATTATAGGTAATTCAAATCAAGTTTTTGATAACAATAATATTGTAGCTGGTAATGAAAACAATGCTTTTGAAGGTATAGCACTTGGTGATAATAATAGTGCAAGTAGTGGTATTGCAATTGGTTTTTCAAATAATTTATTAACAGGTTTTGTGAGTGGTGAACACAATGATATTGATATCAGTTTTGTAGCAGGTAGTGAAAATGTTGCTTCAAATTCTTTTGTAATAGGAAATAAAAATCAATTTGATAGTGGATTTTGTTATGGTGATACAAACAATGCAAATAATTCAATGATTATTGGTTTTAACAATAAGGCTCAATCATCAATTGTAATAGGACTGAATGTTTCGGCAAAAAATAGTGTTGCATTTGCAAATGGTGGTGATTTAGAAAAATCAATTGCATTTGGTGATGATAATAAAAGCAAGAGTTCAGCAATTTTCGGTAAACAAAATCAAACTGAAAAAGCACTTGCATTTGGTGATAATAACAAAAGTAATTCAAGTGTTATTTTCGGAAATGCAAATGAAACTGAAAATGTAATAGTATTTGGTGATGGTAATACTGGAAATAATGGATTTATTTTCGGTGCAAATAACCAAATAACAAAATCACTCATTTATGGTAATAAAAACATTACATCAGAGTCAATCGTTTATGGAAATCAGAACCAAGTAGAAAAAAGTATAGTCTATGGTGTTGAAAACACTACAAAAGAATCAGTTGTTTATGGTGACAAAAACAGCACAGAACTTTCAGTTGCATTTGGTAGTCAAAACACTGGTTCAAATAACTTTATACTTGGTAATACAAATAATTCAAATAAATCAAATATTATAGGCGATAATAATGAAGTTTCATTTGCTTATGTAAACGGGCAAGTAAACAAAGGAACATTCGGTAAAATTTTAGGGGATAGAAATACTTTCAATAACTCAGCAATAATTGGTTCAGATAACCAGGCACAAGCATCATTCGTTCACGGCGATAAAAATAATGTTAAATCAGCACATATTGTTGGTAGTTTAAATAAAATCTCAAATGCTTTCATTTTAGGTAATGCAAACATAACAACAGGACAATCATTAACAGAAGAAGAAAAAAGTGCAGTTAAAGCAAAAAGTATTATTTTAGGTGATTACAACTACAATCTAAACAGAAACATTATTATTGGTGATAACAATGAAGTTGAGTCAACAGATTCAATTATTATTGGTAAAAATAACATTGCAAGAAATGCGAACAGATTTATTTTAGGTAGAAATGCAAGAGCAACAGAAGTTGATTTTGCATTAGGTCAAAAAAATGTGGATAGCGAACTTAACTTTTTAGAAATAGGTTATGGTATTGATGAGAAGAGAAATGTGCTTGAAGTAAGAAAAGAAAGTGGGGCATTAGTAGCTCCAACACAAACAATTGATAATATAGCTACAACAGGATTGAAAGCACTTGCGACAATGGAATATGTTGACCCGAATATTATAGTTAAAGCACCAGTTGATGGTAAAATTACAATAGATTTAAAAAGAGAAAGATACATTGTAACTACACCATTAAAAGATGAAATTACAATTATTGAAACTATTAACCAAAGAGGTGGTTTAAGGGGTATTTTATTCGTAAGACAAGATGAAGTTGGTGGTAGACAAATAAAACTTATGGGACCAAGATTTGTATGGAAAACACAAAGATATGAAGAAATACAACCAAATCCGAACCCTAACTGGGTAACAATGTATGAGTGGTTCGTATTCAACAGCTTAACAATTTATGTGAGAAGAATTGATGAGTTCTTATATAATGAACTATTAGCAGTTGATGGTGAGGGTGATACACTTGCTCTTGATGCAAACAAAGAAACTGAACTTATCATTTAATTAAATACTAAAAAATTAAAGTAAAAAGGAATAAGTATGGCAAAACCAATGTTACCAAATGAATTGCCTAAAAAAGAGGATGTAGCTGGTAAAAAAGACATCCTTCTTATCCAAGAAGATGGTTCACAAGAAGTTAAATCAATAGAAGTTGGCACAATCAATAAAAGTTTAGATTTTAAAGATTTAAGTGATACTCCAAGTGTTTATGATAAAGGAAAATACTTAAAAGCAGACGAGGATAGAGTTTATTGGGAAACTCCTTCTATCCTTGAGATGAAAGACACTCCAAGTTCTTATGATGATAAAAAATTCTTAAGAAGCACAGAAGAAGGAACTGAGTGGAGTGAAATAAGCACACTTGACTTAACAGATACACCAAAAGCATATGAAAAAGGTAAGTATGTAAGAAGTAAAGAGGACGGCTATGAATTAGTGACTCCAAGTGTTACTGAACTTGGAGATATGCCAAAAGAATTTGATAATAAAAAACTTCTAAGAAGTGGAACGACAGAAGCATATTGGGATACTATTAGCTCTAAAGACTTAACTGATTTCCCAGCAGAATATTTCAATGGAAAATATTTGAGAAGCACTGAAAACGGATATGAATTAGTTGTTCCAACATTTACAGAATTAACTGACACACCTGAAGATTATCAACTTGGTAAAGTGCTTAAAGGTAGTGCAAACGGAATTGTTTGGGATGATGTTAAATTTACAGAATTAACTGACACACCAAATAAAATTGAAGAGAATAAACTTTTAAGAGGAACAAAAGACGGAATAATTTTTGATACTATCAATTCAAAAGATTTAACAGATTTCCCGACAGCTTATGATGCAGGTAAGTTTGTAAAATCAACTGATGCTGGTTATGTGCTTGCATACCCTAAATTCACTGATTTAGAGGATGGTCCAAGACAATATAATGAGGGTATGATTTTAAGAAGTGATGATGATAAAATTGTATGGGGAACTATAAACACAAAAGACCTAACAGACTTTCCACAAAACTATGAAAAAGGTAAGTATGTAAGAAGCACTTGTTCAGGTTATGAATTGGTGATACCTTGTATGACTGAATTACAAGATGCACCAAAAGAATTCCAAGAAGGTAAACTTTTAAGAAGTGCAGAAGATAGAGCATATTGGGACACTATTAGTTCTAAAGATTTAACTGATTATCCTAAAAATTACTTAAAAGATGCTTATGTAAAATCAACAGATGAAGGTTATGTGCTTTCATTTATTACTTTTAAAGAATTAACAGATACACCATCAGAATTTCAAAAAGGTAAACTTTTAAGAAGTGATGAAGACAGGGCAATTTGGGATACTATTTCAACAAAAGACTTAACTGATATGCCAGTTAACTATGAATCTGGCAAGTATGTTAGAAGCACTGATAGTGGTTATGAATTAGTAATACCAAGCATTTTAGAAATGAAAGACACACCTGACAAGTATGAATATGGAAAACTTTTAAGAAGTCAAAATGATACTACAATTTGGGACACTATTTCAACAAAAGACCTAACTGATTATCCACATACATATGAAAAAGGTAAGTATGTTAGAGGAACTGAAAATGGTTATGAATTAGTAATCCCAACATTCAAAGAGCTTGGTGATACACCAGCAACATTTGAAAAAGGTAAACTTTTAAGAGCTGATGAAGATAGTGCATATTGGAGCACGATTTCAACAATGGATTTAACTGATTATCCACACACTTATGAAAAAGGTAAGTATGTAAGAAGCACTGAAAACGGATACGAATTAGTAATTCCATCATTTTTAGAATTAAGTGATACACCAACTTATTTTGATGAAACCAAAATTTTGAGAAGTGGTAAGGCGAATGCTTATTGGGACACTATTAGCACACTTGACTTAACAGATTTTCCACATACATATGAAAAAGGTAAGTATGTTAGAGGAACTGAAAATGGTTATGAATTAGTAATCCCAAGCATTTTAGAAATGGGTGATACTCCAGACAAATATGAAGCTGGTAAACTTTTAAGAAGCACACCTAACGGAACAATTTGGGATAATATTACTTTCAAAGAGTTAACTGATACACCAAACAGCTTCGATAAAGGTAAACTTTTAAGAAGTGATGAAAAAAGTGCAGTTTGGGATACAATTAGTTCATTTGACTTGACAGATTTTCCAACAGCATATGATAAAGGGAAATATATTAGAAGTAAAGCTGATGGATATGAATTAGTTACACCAACATTCCTTGAATTAGGTGATACACCAACAGCTTATGAAAAAGGTAAACTTTTAAGAGGAACAGAAGAAGGTGTAATTTTTGACACAATTAGCACATTTGACCTCACTGATATGCCAAAAGCATATGAAGCTGGCAAATACATTAGAAGCACTGAAAATGGATATGAATTAGTGCAACCAACACTTATTGAAATGGCTGATACACCAAATGACTATGAACCAGGAAAATACATTAGAAGCACAGAGACCGGTTATGAATACACAATTCCAACATTTATTGAATTAGCAGATAGCCCAAATGCTTATGAAAAAGGTAAGTATGTAAGAAGCACTGAAAACGGAGTTGAGTTTGTAACACCTACATTGATTGAAATGGGTGATACACCAAATGAGTATGAAGCTGGCAAGTATTTGAGAAGCACTGAAAACGGATATGAATACACAATTCCAACATTTGTTGAATTGGCAGATAGTCCAAGTGCTTATGATGAAGGAAAATTAGTAAGAAGCACAGCAGATGGTGTGATTTTTGATACAATCAGCACATTCGATTTAACTGATATGCCAACAGAATACGATGAAGGAAAATACCTAAGAAGTAAAGAAGATGGTTATGAGTTAGTGCAACCAACATTTTTAGAGTTGGCAGATACACCGAGTGATTTTGAAGCTCACAAAATTGTAAGTGTAAACGATGAAGGAACTGGTTTAACTTACATTGACAATGAATTCGAAACATATGATAGCACAAACACAGATTATGAGATTACAAAAAGAAAACATTTTGTTTTCGTAGATTCAAGTCAAAATGCAGTTACAATTAAATTAAAAGCAAATCCAGTGGTTGGTGATTATGCTACAATTCACGATGTAGCAGGTCAAGCATCAGTTAACAACATTACAATTGATGGTAATGGTCATAAAATACACGGACTCGATTATATCACATTAGACCAAGATGATATGTCAGTTAAAGTAATTTTCAGTGGAACAGAGTGGAGAGTAATTATAATCACTACACCACAATCAGATATTCTTAAAGATGAAATGAAAAATATTTTCAATGAAAACAACATATTAAACACTGGCAATAACACAGATAATACAGACAACACTGGCACTGATACGACAGACACAACTAACACTGGCACTGATACAACTGATACAACAGATACAACAGATACAACAGGAGGAGCTCCAATTAGTGGAATTTAGTTCCTCCTAACCTAATTAAATATTTCAAAGTTTAGTTAAAAACAAATAAGGAGCGGGAATGGCTGATGTAACAGCACAACAAAAATTAAATGCAATTTTTCAAGCAATAGCAGAAAAACTTGGGGAAGAAACTGGTAAAAAAATTAAAGAAGCAATCGATGAAGTTTTAAACCTTGAAAAAATTGATGTTGATGCACTTGCTAAAAAAATTGAAACAATTTCACAAGTGCTTGACGGTGACACTGACGATGAATATAGTGTTCAAAACATTATAGGTTTACTTTCAGAAGTAAGTGATAAAGTAAAAGCAAACGAGCAAGCAATTCTTGATGCAGTTAACAGAATTAAAGCAGTTGAAGCAGATGTTGCAGTATTAAAAGGTGATGAAAGTGTTGAAGGTTCAGTTGCTTACCAAGTAGCACAAGCAAAAGCTGAACTTGATGGTAAAATTAAAGCGAACACTGATGCAATCAGCACAATTCAAAAAGATGTTGATACACTTAAAACTGATGTAGCAAACGCTCAAACACAAGCACAAGAAGCACTTAAAAAAGCTGGTCTTGTAGGAACAAAAGAAGTTGATGAAGCTACAATCGGTGATGGTAAAGTTCTTGGATATGATGCAACAGAAGGAAAATTAAAATATATTGATATGCCAGACCCTAAATCAATTATAAATGATGGGGTAGTAAGTGCTGATTCAACTTATTCAAGTGAAAAAATCGAACAAATTAGAACTGATATTGCTAAAACAATAGCTGAAAAATCTGAAATTGATGATAGTCTCGTTGATGCCTCAAAAACTTGGAGTTCACAAAAAATTTCAGATGAAATCGTAAAAGCAAGAGATGCAGTTGAAGCTGAAATCAATGAAGTTAAAACAACACTTGAAAGTGAAATTCAAAATGTTCAAAATGATGTAGCTGATGTGAAAGCACAAGTTCAAGCAAAAGTTAACCTTGATGATTTACTTGCAATCGATATCAATGCAATTGCATCAGCAGTTGTTAAAGGGCTTGAAGCAGGATTTAATGGAACAACTTCAACTGATAGTTCAGCAAGCACTACAACTACGAGTGATAGTTCAACAACTTCAAGTGATAGTTCAAGCGACGGAGCTCTTTAATTTCTCCGTCCTTTCTTTTAGAATGTATAGGTTTAAATATACATTCTAAAGGGAAGGTATGCTTTATTACGGTGAGGATTTAACGATACAAGATACATTAGATGGTATCTTAGCTTATGCAAGACACGAAAATGATAAAGTTCTTATTTTTTGTAAACAAGGTGATAAAGAAACTATTAAAAAATTAACCGGTAGAGAAGATGTAGTAAAAAGCACAGATGAGGATTTTTTAGCACAGATTGATAAGAAAAATCATATTTTGGTGGAATACCAAAATAAGAAGCAAGTTTATGATTTTTTGCCTTTATGGAAAAATTTTTGTAAAATGAAAGGCTATAAATTCAAAGGATATATTATGTAGTTTCATCGCCTCGAATAAGGATTAGTATGATTACATTAGACACAACTACAAACACTATAAAAATAATAGATGGTTCATATGATTTTAATGATGTGTATGAAATACTCGCGAATACAGGTAAAGTAAAGAAAATTGATAACCTTTATTTTATTGATGCAAACATACAATTAGGCGATGGTAGTGCAGAAACTGAAATTATAAGTAAAAATGAGTCAATTATCGTTACAGGTCAATTATTTCAAATCTATGAAAATGCAACTTTACAATTAGGTGAAATAGATTACTCAACATATGCTACAAAAAATGGTTCAACGCTTATGATGCCTAACATCAAGTTAGCTTATGGGTTCGGTTGTAACCAAATAATCAATGGTAATTCAAAAAGTGGAAATTTAAAAGTGTATGGTTCGACAATCAAAGCCTGGGGATTTTGGGCTTTCTTTAATGGTGATAGACAGATTATTGAAATAGTTAACTCAAATATTTTAGGTTTCGGAAGAGTAAGTGGTTACAACTCTATAATTTATAACAATATCTTTGAAAAATCGCACGGGAGATATGGTGTTCTTGGACTTAAAGGTAAGATTAAACTTTATGAAAAGAACCAGAGTTTAGCAGTTGAACCATATAATAACATTAAAAGTTCATTGTATTTCAACCCTAAATATTCACCAGGTATGGTTGTCAAAGGGTGGGTATTAAGAGGTTATGATTATTTAGTATATGCTGAACCAGACCCGAATTATAATGGCACTATTCAATCAAGTGGTATTGCTGAGATTATTGATTGTGATATTGATAAAAGTAATGTATATTTTACCGATGAGTCAACAAAAGTGATAGTGAAGTATGAACACACTTTTCAAGTTGTCGATGAAAATGACAACTTAATTCCTTTCGCACAGATTGACTTATATGATAATGATGGTAATTATGTAGATAGTTACTTCACAAATAATAATGGTTTCGTAGTTATACCATTAGTTAAATATGAACTGACTAAAACTTCAACAAAAGAATTTCAGTATTATAAATTAGTTGCTAAAAAAGATGACCTTAATGGCGAAGTAATAAAAGTTCCTGAAAAAGGTAAAACAATTATTAAAATTGATAAACAATGCACTGAAAGCTCAGGTAGTAGTGTTTCGAATGATAAACTTGACCAAATTATAAATATGATACAAGACCTTAAAGCAATGTATGAACAAAAAGAGTATGAGGAGTTAAAGAAAATTGATGATACTTCGATGTATATCAAGACTAAAATGGGATGGAAAGTGTTCATTTAACTTAAATATAATAAAAGTTTAGTTTCAGTAAAATTCAGGAGAAAAATATGGGAGCAATTAAAAAAGTTGGTGTTCCTTTTTATGTTAAGGTTGATACAAATAAAGACATATTAGGAAGACCAGAAGGGTTTAAAGTTCAAGCAATAAATGACCTTACAGGTGAAGTAATTAAATTTGACACACAATTTGAAGAAATTGAAAAACAAATTACACCATTTGAAACAAAGGCATCAGCGGATGCATCAGTAGGTGCTACAACCTTATCAGTAGAAGATGCAAGTGGATTTGAAGCTGGCGATGTTGTAGCAGTAAACGGATTCTATTCTTATATAAAAAATGTTGATACTGATAACAATGTGTTAACATTAGTGACACCTTTAAATGTTGCAGTTAAAGCTGGTGATGTGGTAGCAAAAAGTGGTAAAACAGGTATCTATAGAGCAAAAGTTCAAATTGATACGCCAGGTGACTTTACATTCGTAGTTAGCAACTTCGCTGAGGGTATGGATAATGTATCATTTCCAGTAAAACTTATGAAAGCTGATGTTGATGATGTGAAAGCACTATTAGATGAATTAAAACCTGAAGTTGATGACATTAAATCACAAATTGACTTATTAGATGAGGAAGAGTTAAACAATTTAAAAGAATACTTTGATAATATTAAAGCAACACTTGAAAATATCGAAGAATTAGTATTCGATGAGAAAGATTTATTCCTTAAAACTGATGCAAGATTAAATGCAAATGCTGGTGATGAAGTAGTTGGTGCAACAAGTGGTGCAAAAGGTATCGTAGAAGAAGTAAGAGATGATGGTGTAATTCTTTCAAATGTAAGTGGAACATTCCAAGTTGATGAAACATTACAAGTTAACGGAACTGACACAGGTGTAAAGGTTACAGAAGTAATCAAAAATACAATTAACAACATCTTAGAATTCGTAAGAGAAATAAACGAAGCTATTGAAACAGGAAGTGATGCATTTAAAACAATTCAAACAATTGAAAAAGACATCGAGCACTTAATCAATGGGGATGCAACACTTGAAGATGGTAGTGAATGTCCGACAGCAGGAAAAGGTTTAACACAAATCTTTGATGAATTAGTAAGTGCTCACAACGATGTAACAGCAATTAAAACACTTGCAGAAGATGCAAATTATGGTTTCCAAGCATTAGCAAACAAAATTACTGATGCTCAAAATAATATCATTGCTAAAATTAACTCTTTAATTGATGAAAACGATGCAAATTCTTTAATTTCTAAAATCAATGCAGTTAAAAGTGTATTAGATGTAAACAATCAACTTTTAACAAATGATACTTATGGTCTTGAAGCACTTAAAAACTTACTTGACCAAGACTTATCAACTATAATCACAAACTTCAATGATGTTCAAGATAAACTTGACACAATTATTAACAAAATTGACGAGCAAACAGCACACATTGATGACAGATTTGATGTAGTTGAGAAAAAACTTGATAATATTCAAGGAACTAAGACATTCGCGGCATTCGCATAATTTGCGAATGCTTTTCTTTCTTTTTTATTAAACTTTATGAAAGGAAGTGCAGTGCAGATTGAAGCTCAAGATTATGGATATGTTGCTTATTTG
>Ga0256831_1002163_pt1 | contig 10337 bp, 6 predicted proteins | sample 132544metaG_FD_189087 | JGI IMG/M metagenome (GOLD analysis project Ga0256831, IMG submission 189087) | Hydrothermal vent microbial communities from Lau Basin, Pacific Ocean - 132-544 | ecosystem: Environmental > Aquatic > Marine > Hydrothermal vents | place: Pacific Ocean: Lau Basin | collected... | reverse complement strand
CACCGAATCGCTATCAACGACCGCTGTGATGAACTCGCCGGGTCTAATCCTCTTCCCGTCCAAGAGGAACTCGATGTGTTTGCGAACCTTCGGCCTCGGAGTTTCCCTTATTGCCGTGTCCACTTTCCTGTATTCTGGCTTTTTCACAGATGGCGGTTCTGAAGGCTTCGAGTTTGGACTTCTTGGGTCAATTCCCACTTTGACCTCCTCAAAATCCGTGAAGCCGTCCCCGTCGGTATCTTGCACGAGGGGGTTAGTACTGTACCAGAAGAGCTCCTGCCAGTCGGTAAGGCCGTCGCCATCTGTGTCTGGGTTTGTCGGGTCGGTCTTCGAACGGTTTTCCACCCAATCCGTAACGCCGTCCTCGTCGCAGTCCGTTGTGAAGGCACAGGCGTTGTCCTCTATCAGACCATCGTCATCAAAGTCGTAATGAGCGGGAACAGGGTCGCTCCCATCAAGGATTCCATCGCCGTCCGTGTCAGGATTGGTCGGGTCGAGGACTATCGGGTTCCCTTCGAGAAAGTACGTGGAATTAGTCTCGCGGTTGTAGACAGCATAGAGGTACTCAAAGTGAAGCTCCTCATAATCGCTCAAACCGTCTCCGTCAGTGTCGAGGTTTTCCAAATCCACACCGGTTCCGGCCGAGTTTGCTAGGGGAGCGGAGAATATGGAGAGCACCAAAAGCCCCGCGAGTAGAAGTGGAGTGAGCTTCATCCTTCAGCCTCCGTCCAGATTATTTTGCATCTGTCGCCAGACAGGAACGTAACGTAGTCCCTTTCGATGTCCCTCTGTTGCTCATCCTTCGTAATGACCGCCGAGTAATGATATCTGCATGCCACGAGCTTCGTACTTACTGGAAAGCACTCCACGTTCTCAACCTTTAATTCATTGAAGTCAACTGCCTCGTAGAGCGCCCGATGAAGTTCAGTCAAAGAACTTTCATCAACCACCGAAAGGTCAAAGAAACCCGAGACGTTCTCCTCGTTTTTGACAGCGTTGTAGTAGTCATATACAACGGAAGGCGCCTTCTCAGAGCACTCCCAAGTAGCATCGGGAACCACTGTGGCGTTTATCACGACCGTGCGGTTGAGTAGCCTGTAGGTTTTGATTCCCGTTGGATGTCTGGCAGTTGTCGTCGAGGTTTCGCCAGTCCCCGTCTGCTGTGAGTCGGTCCCTTGGAATGTGGTGTGGGAACTTTCAGCGGGAAAACCCGAGTGTGTTTCCTCACTTGGGCTTGTGCAACCACTCGCAAGAATGAAGAACGCCAAAAGCCCCACGATGATGAGTTTTCCCAACTTCAAACCCCATTACCTCCAGAAGTGCCAAAGTTTGAGCGCATAACCGACGGAAAAAAGAAAAGGAGCATCAACCCTCCTTCGGCTCGCTTATCTCAAGGTTGTAGAACGTTCCGTCATCGCTGAGCCCCAGAACCTTTATCCACTTCCACTCTGGTCTGTAATCCGTGTAGAACTTCACCAGCGGAACTCCAAGGTCGTAGCTCTTGGCAAGCTTGAAGACGTAAGCCCTTTTCGTGTCGTCCCAGGCGTAATCGTAGACCAGCAACTTTCCATCCGATGTGGAGACGACGAAGTACGGCTCCTGTGAGTGCGCCCCATAGAGACCAACAACGTTAGGGATTTCGATTCCAGCGTCAACCGTGAGCGTCATGCTACGCTCATCGGAGTCGTAGTTGACGTCCAAATGGTAGACAGTTCCGTCCTTGTAAACTATTAACGCCCCTATTCCCCAGTAGTGTATCGCCCCAACAAATTTTACGTAGCCGTTGATTACGCGGTAAATGTTGTGGTCGTCTTTGTAATAGCCGTTGGGCTTGGGGATTAGGTAGAGCCCTCCCTCGGTTCTGACAACGAGGAAGTTTTTGTCGAGATAGGGGTTAACCTCAAGTATTTTCTCGGGAAGCTCATAAATTGAGGGACTAACGCGAATTTCCTTGCCCTTGTCCCACATGGCATAGTGCTCATCATCTGTGTAGGCGTAGACTCTGAGCACGTTTCCTTTCCAGGCTATGTACTCGTAGTGGTTCTTGTCGATTACAACTCCATCGGCGTCGAAATCGTAGGCTATGTGGGTCTTGAAGGTATCAACGGCTATGCCGTTGACCTCGGTCTCGTCCCCGTAGCCTACAAGAATGTGAAACTTTCCGTTCCTGCCAGCGAGCAAGTAATCGTCCCCGTTTGGAACGCCGTAGAAGGCCTTAGGCTCCGCAGGGAGAAGGTCTGGAGTCGGGACTTTCAGCTCTGGCTCTGAGGAGTAACCGTTCCAATAGTCGTAGGGATAGGGATAAATCCTGAACACATACCTGCTGACGAGTTGATAGAAGTAGCTCCGGTCTCCGTATGGGAAGTACATAAGGTAACCTTCCTTGGGGACGACTTTAATACCGAAATACTTGTAGTCCCCTCTCGTGAAGTTGATTCCCTGCACATTGAAGGGGTTCTGAAGGACATCCGCAGAACCAGACTGCCCCGGCGCTGTCGTGCTCGTAGTTGTTTGGGTTTCGGTGGAGGAGCCTGACGTCCGGGTTGATGTCTGGGTTCCCGTTTCGGATTCGCCTGAGGTTCCCGCGGGCCCTTCCTCGTTTAACTCACTGTTTACGGCGTAATACCTCCCATCAATGCCCCAGAAGTAGGCGTAGGCATCTCCTTCCGTTGAGATAAAGGCGTGACCGCTCTTAGCTTTGGCAGGGAGTTTCAGGCTTCCTTTATATGTGGCCTTTGAGAAGTCAGGGTCGTAGTCGTAGAAGTCCAGCTGACTGCCTTTGAAGGCAAAGATAACCCAGTTCTGAGAATCGTATCCAACGAAATCATAACCGGGTAAACTTGCCGTATCCTTTCTCTCAAGCCCATCCCCTGTAAGGTGAAGTATCAGAACGTTATTTCCGTCGTAGAAGGTGAGAACGTCACTGCTCTCCCCGAAGTCGAGATGATAGTGGCCGTTCTCGGGGACTCCAACTGTAGATGATTCCTCTAGGGCCTTAGGGCCTGAGAGGGTGTTGAAGACGTGGAGCCTGTTCCCCTCCCACACGTAGAGGCCGTTCTCGCCAACTATTACCGCCTTCACCGGCGAATCAAAGGTGAAGACCCTCGGCCCGGGCTTCCTTCTATTGCCGTCGAGGAGGTCGCTCAGCCCCTCGTTGGTGAACCCCACGACCCAGACCCTGTTTCCTCCCCAGGTGGCGTAGTAGATGTAATTCTCATCGTAGTCCCAGCCCACAGCAAGGCGGTTTCCTCCCACGGCCCAGGAGAACTCCTCTTTAATCTCCGGGAAGTACATAACCTTTAGGTCATCTTCCGATGGCCACTCTTCAATCTTGTCTTCATCGTAGATAACAAGGTGGAGTTTTCCCTCGTTGTCGAGAATTAGAATTGAAGCCTTTGGGCCCGCTCTGTCAAACGCAACAGGTTCATAAGGCACTCTCAGGATAAACCAAGGGTATGGCCTTTGTTCATTGTATTTTGCGTAATCATAGAGGGCCTCACCTCCGTATTCAAAGGCATACAGATGGCCCGAGGAATAGAACCATGCTGACTCGGGAGAATTGAAGTGAAACTCTTCGGCACTGGACTTCCAACGGCTTTTGTCAACAAAAATCTCAAGCCATTTGGCTCCGTCAGAGAAATATTTTACATGGGTCAGCTGATAAAGCTCTCCGATGCTCGCGGGCGCTGTTTCATCGGTTCTACTCTCCGAGGAGGAAGTCTCGTATCCACTCTCTGGAGATGCCCGTTCTGTCGGTCTTTGGGTCGTAACTCCAGAATTCCCGGTACAGCCGGCAGATATCACGATGAAAACCATGATAAAAACAAGAAAAAGGGCAAATCTTTTTCTCATTCAGAACACCCCTACACCTCAAACTTCCTAAGGATATCCCCATATTTCTTCACAAGCTCCTCATACTTTGCCTCGCTCATGTGTATCCAAACTTCCCTCCCCGGATCGAGTCTTTCTCTCTCGCTCACGAAGGAGGGATTGGATACCTCTTCCTCGTCTTCGTCGACCTCAACCAGATACCAAACCTCAACCAATCTCCTACCGTGATCTTCGACCCATCCAGCGCTCTCAAGTTCGTATTGATTCCAATTCTCTTTGAAACTGACGTATATTCCCTTCGGATAACCAAGAAGCCTCAGTACATCAACGAGTTCCCCGGCCGTCATCTTGAACTGTTTTGTTTTAAGGTGCTTGGCCACGAAGTCGAGACCGGACTTAATCTTCCCGAACAGTCCCATTTCCTCACCTCAGGTGAATTATTAAAAGATAAATATGTTACAAAACCTTATTACCCTTTCCTTTTGGAAGCCTAACGAAATTCTATAAACAAAATTTTAACCCAGAACGGCCTTCAGAATAACAAAGAGTCCTATGACAAGCAGTGTTAGCACAAAGGTAACGCTTATCGCCTCATCGGCCTTGAGCCTGTACTGGGCTAAAATCGCGTTGGCCGCTATGGCAGGTGGCATACTGGCCTCAACCAGAACGGAGTAGAAGATTTCAGGCCTCGCGCTCCTGAGTGTTAAGAAAACGAAAACGAAGGGAATCGCTATCCTGAAGGCTCCAACCTCGAGGAGCTTTCTAACATCAAAGGCCCTCAGCGTTATCCTCGAGCCGAAGTATATGAGGAGGAGCGGAATACTGAGCCAGCCAATGGTCTTTATTGGGTCAATGAACCAGCCCGGAAGGTGAATTCCAGCTATAACTAGGCCAAGAGCGAGGAGGTTTGCAAGCGTCGGCGGGAACTTCAAAGCCTTGAGAAAGCTCTCCTTAACGCTCGCACCACCGCTTGAATAGTGGGCGGCGATGAAGGTAACTATCGGGATAACTATCATCGAGTTGGTCGTCGAGTAGAGTATAGCCGGCGTTATGTCGTCCAAGAAAAGGCTCGCTATCGGAAAGCCGAGTGCCGCAGTATTGGGGTAAACCGAGAGCACCATCAGCGCACCGGCCCAGGGATCGTTTTTGAGCCTAACGCGACCGTAGAGATAGGACGCGGACAGGCTTATGCCAATTATCAGGAAGACGTAGAGGAAGACGGTCTTTATGCTGAGCAGATAACTCAAATCCTTGCTCGCGACGTTACCGAAGATGAACAGCGCGAGAAGAACGTCGTTCACTAGGATTCGAAGGTAATCAAAGGGTTTCTCGTCCTTTATGGCCAGTTTAAGGGCGTAACCAATGGTTATGAGCGCGAGCATCTCGGCGATGTTCATGGTGAAAGCTTCGGTTTAGCGTTTAAAAGCGTGTCGAAGGGAAGGAAAAACTAAAAGAAAAGGGAAGAGCGTTCACTTCTTCTCTTTCTTCTCCGCCTTGTGCAGTGGCCACCAGGCCTTTTCTCCGAAGAGGCTCATCATCGCCGGACCGAGGAAGTAGACCGCCAGCGTTGCCGTTATTAGCACTCCAGCCGCTAAAGCGAATCCTATCTCCCTCGTTCCCCACGTTGAGCTGGTCATCAGCGCTCCGTAGGTCGTAGCGAGCACCGCCGCGAGGCCAATAACCACGAGATCCATCGTTCCGGCCGCAACGATTAGGGCCTCCTCTGGCTTCCTGCGCTCGAACTCGTCCCTTGCCTTGACGAGGTAGAAGCTGTTGTAGTCTATGCCAACTCCCATGAGCACGACGAAGACCATCAGTGGCAGGAACCACATGATTTCCTGACCGAAGACCTTCTGGAAGAGCCATGTTGATATCGCTATGCTGAGCAGGACTCCCATGCCTATTGTTGCCATAGTCGAGATAACTGCCGGGATTCCCCTGAGGGTCGGTATGAGGGACAGGAACATTAGGACGAGCGCTACTGGGAGGATTCTGTGCCAGAATATGTTGTTGATAAGGTTGCTCAGGTCGAGGTCCAGAGCGGCCCCACCACCGACCATGCCCTTGGCTATCTTTCCGCTCGCTTCGTATTCCTTCATGAGGTTCCTTATCTGCTCAACCATGTGGTGGGCCTGTGGTGTTGTTGCCTCGTACTTGCTGACGACCTCGATGAGCACCATGTTTCCGGTAGTTGAGATGTACCTGTTGCCCCCTATTGCCTTGAGTTTGTCGAGGCTCGCGTTAACTGGCTTTCCGTAGGGCTGGGTAACTGTGTAGACGTACTTGACACCGTTAATCTTCTCGATGTCTCTCACCATCTCGTTGATCGTTGCCAAGTCCTTGTCGGTGATTGGGTGGTTGAATTTAACGAGGACGTAGGTTGCTCCCATGACATCGACTCCAAGCTTGCTCTGGCTTATCTCAAGGAAGTGGTATGTCTCGCTGTCCTTTGGAAGGAAGAGCTTTATGTCGTGGGTTCCGTTGAAGTTCACGAAGGCGTAAACTGCCGGGGCAAGGAGGAGTATGAATATCAACAGTACTGCCTTGGCGTGTTTGATTGACCACTTGGCGATTCTGCTCTCCTCGTGGATATCCGTTTCGGTAACGTGCTTGATGTGCCTCGGCCACCAGAATATCGGCTTGTCGCCTATTAGCACTGTTATCGCCGGAATGAAGGTCAGGCTCGCTATAAGGACGACTATGACCGCTATTGGCGCTATTATACCCATTTGTTTGAATATCGGGAACTCCCAGGCAAGGATAAAGCTCGCAAAGGCTATGATGTCCGTCGAGGCGCTCGCTAGGACTGCATCTTTGGCCCTCTTCAAGGCCTCGCTCGCCGCTTTGTCGTGGTCGTAGCCCTCAGCCAAGTACTCCTTAAACCTGTGGAGGTAGTAGGTCGAGTAGTCTATACCGAGACCCAGTGCTGTCGTTACCGTAATCATCTGGGCCCAGCTGCCGACGTTTATGATGTCTCCCTTGGCGAGCAGGTAGAGGATTCCGAGTGCGGTGAGCGTTGCCGTCGCGACACCTGTGAACGGCAGGAGCGTAGCGAGGAGAGCGGCTCCAAGGATAATGAAGAGGACTATCAGGGCTCCTATGAAGCTGAACTTCGTCGTCTTCGCGTTGTCCTCTTTGCCGTAGTGTATCATCTCGTAGGTCTGAACCGGAGTTCCGCTGATGTAGGCCTTGGCATCGGGGAAGTACTTTCTCATCTCCTTAAGCAGGACTTCCTTGGCCTTCAGGGTGTTCTCATACTGGAATTTGGTCTGTTTCTCAAGGTCGGTAACGTTCTTGAGGCTCTTTGGAACCATCATGATGAGCATCGTCGTGTTGTCAGGGCTCTTCAGCATGCCTATGTAGTCCTTTGCGAGGCTGTAGATTGAGGGGTAAATCTGCTCCTCTATGGGCTTAACGTCCTCCCTGGTTATCTTGTTCGGATCCTGCCTGAACTTGAAGGCTATATCAACGAGCTGTGTGGCGTTGACATGAATCGGAACACCGAGGTTTATCTCCTTTACAAACTTCTCCACCAGCTTCGCAGTTTCTTCCTTGACAAGGGCCTCGATGTCGGACTCGCTCATTGGGTAGTTCTTGGCAACTGTCAACAGTATCTCTTTCAGAGTTTCCTTAACGTCCTCCGGCGCACTAACGTTGGCGAGCTTCTCGTTTACCCCTTCCTCGAACAGACTGTAGGCTATCTGATAGGCGTCCTCCCCGGCGTAAATCTGGTCAACGACCTTTCCGATGTCCACGGGAGCGTTTCCAGCAACGCTCGTGATAATTTCCTTGACTGCCTCTTTTACCCCAATCCCCTTGGCCAGCTCCTCTGGGTTGTTGTTGATAACGGCGTTTACCATAATCTCGGCTACCTTCTCGTCCTTCACCCTCTCGGCCGTCTTTTGAATCAGGATTTCCCTCGCTATCGGCTCAACGTTGCCGTTGGAGTCGTAAACCTTCGCTATTACATCGGCTGAGAGCTCAACACCCCTCTCCTTGAGAATTTCCTCAAGCAACGAAACGGTGGCCTTTTTAAGTACTTCAGGTTCCTTGGCCAGAACTCCCTTGGCGTCGGGGTCAAAGCTCACAACGGTCTTCGCTATGAGCTCTGCAAGGGGCTTCTCTTCCTCAGGTAGCTTCTCCTTGAGGGCGTTGGCGAGCAGGTTAGTTTCAAGTTCCTTTGTGGGCCCGTAGAGGAGGAGGGTTCTCAACACTTCATCTGCGTTAGGCAGGTTCATGAGCGGGCTGTTTGCCATGAGGGTCTTGGCGATTGTTATGGTCGCATTTTCAACGGTACCTGAGGAGGGATTCCTTCCAAGGCCTATCGAGACGTTCACGATGTACGCCAGGGTACTGGCCGGGACCTGACCGAAGCCCGGAATCTCAAAGCTTCCTCCGGCCCTTTCAATGACCAGCGGGAGGTTCTTGAGAGCCGTGCTGGCTATTTCCTCAACCGGTTGCACCGCGTTCTTTCCAAGCTGAATGAGCGCGTAGTTGCTTCCAGCTTGCTCGTCGAAGGCCACAACACCCCGATAGAAGGCAACGGAGTAGGCCTCGGCGAGGTTTTTCTGCATGGTATCGTTAATCTGGCTCAGAACGATTGCCTTCGTGACGTTGGCCAGGAAGGCATCGGTAATGGCTGTTGCTCCATAGGCGGAGTAAACCTGATAGGTCGCGTTGTAAACCGCGTAGACGAACTCCACCGGAACGTTGAGCTGGGTCGCTATGGCCTGGGCCGTTGCGCCGTCAAGTCCCCTTTCGTAGGCCCCTGCCTGGACGAGGGCATCGTAGGTTCCAAGAACGCCGAGGTAGGTTCTGGCATAGCCGTCGCTCAGGTTGTAGAGGCCTGTATTGAGGCCAGCTATCGTTGACTTCAGCTCCTTCAACTGCTCACTTGCTCTGGTAAGGTTCCGGTGGAGCTCAACGTAAGCCATGTCGGTCTGGTTGAGTGCCTTCCTGAGGGCAAGGCTCTGGTTGTAGAGGACAGTAAGGTTGGCTTTAAGGGCCAAGTATGCCCTTGCAAGCTCAGGAACGGTCTGGTTGAGGAGTTTCACCTGGTTGGTGAGGTTCTCAACCTGGAGGAGTGTCATCCTGTAGGCGTTGCTCGCGTTTATCGCCGAGGTGTAGAACAGCTCGGTAAGGTTTGCCGTCGTTTTTGTGAGGTTCAGCGCTATGTCGTATGACTTGTTGTGGAGCAAATCGATTGCATCGTAGTAGGAGGTAAAGTTGCTTCCGTAGGGTTTTGCTTCCACCTTGAAGCGCTCGTAGGCTTCCTTCGCCTGAGGACTGTTGACTTTGATGTTTGTGATGATTATGTACGTCGTGTTGTCGTTCTGGGAAAAGCTCGGGAAGTACTTGCTCATGTTGTTCTGGACTTCAACGCTCTCCACGTGCTTTGGCAGGAACTGGCTCATGCTGTAGTTGGTGACGTTGCTGAGCTTTATCGCAAGTGGTGTGGCCAGTACGATGACCACTATCCAGAGGGCAACTATCAGCTTCGCGTGCTTCACAATCCAATCGTTCCATGCCATGTTAACCACCTATGTTACTTTTTGACACTTCATTCTTGAACATGTCTATTTCCGACATGTCATCAGAGGGAATAGTTTATAAAGGTTTTTGATCATTTACATGTCAGGGGTGATGGTAACGAAGGACGTTGAGCGAAAAATACTCAAGGGCCTCTTCACCGTCCCTCTGAAGAACATAATCCTTGTCATCGTCGGCCTTAAGGGAGAAACCCACGGTTATGAAATCCTTAAGGAACTGGAGAAGTTCACCGTTGGAATCTGGAAGCCTAGTCACAGCAACCTCTACACGCTCCTCAACAAGATGGTGGAGGAAGGCCTTCTCGAACCGAGGGAGGAATATAAGGGCAAATTGAGAAGGGTCAAGTATCGCCTCACGGAGAAGGGCTGGGAGTATCTGAGAACATCAAACGACCTGGCACTCCGCTCGCTTTACACCGCGATAAGCTATCATGAGAGACTCAAAAAGAAGATCGAGGAGATGGGTAAGGAGAGAAAAATCAATAGGGAGACCCTTAAAGAATATCTTGAGTTGCTCAAGCAGATCAGAGATCTACTCGATGAGGAAATAAAGACCCTCGAAAAGGAGCTTTCTTCCGAGAGCTAACAACAAATAGGCCAACGTCGACGTTGTTTTACCCTCCTTCTGGTTTAGATTAGTATCCCGTGTATCGTTCTTCCATTGCTCTAATTGTCAACATGACCGATAAGTTTTTATATACTTCCAGCGCTATTTGAGTACAGAAAATTGTACTACAAAAATCTGTACTTGGTGGTAGCATGGAAGACCTGAGGGCCCAGCTCGAGGAGCTGAAGAAAAAGCTGGAAGTGCTTGAAGAGAGCATAGACCCAGTTGATGAGGTAATGCTCTCGATAAAGGCCCGGTTGAGAAAGAAGCTCAGCGACGGAGAACTTCCTGAGCTGGACGAAGAAAAAGCCGCGAAGACGCTCAAGGCCTTGGCAAACCCGGACAGGATT
>Ga0256831_1002162_pt1 | contig 10338 bp, 5 predicted proteins | sample 132544metaG_FD_189087 | JGI IMG/M metagenome (GOLD analysis project Ga0256831, IMG submission 189087) | Hydrothermal vent microbial communities from Lau Basin, Pacific Ocean - 132-544 | ecosystem: Environmental > Aquatic > Marine > Hydrothermal vents | place: Pacific Ocean: Lau Basin | collected... | reverse complement strand
GTATATAGTTACTTTTATTATTATTGTATTTACTTCGATGTCGCTAAGCGCACAAAAAGTAAAATATAGTAATGAATTTTTGTCCATTGGGGTGGGGGCTAGAGCTTTGGCTATGTCCAATTCCATAGTGGCCAGTGAGAGTGATGCCTATTCGGCCTATTGGAATCCGGCAGGGCTTGTTGATATTAAAACAAATAGAGAAGTAGCTTTAATGCATTCATCATATTTTGCGGGTATTGCCAAATATGATTATGGAAGTTTGGCAATTAAATTTAATAATAATTCTGCCGCTGCACTCTCGATATTACGTTTTGGCGTTGATAATATCCCTAATACTTCCAAATTGATAGATGGGCAAGGTAATATCAATTATGCTAATGTAACTTCTTTTAGTTCTGTTGATTATGCCTTTATACTTTCTTATGCTCATCGGACTAAAATCAAAGGCTTAATAGTAGGTGGTAATGCCAAATTAATACGAAGAAAAGTTGGAGACTTTGGTTCATCATGGGGTTTTGGCCTCGATATGTCAGCAAAATATACACGTAATAATTGGATTATGGGGCTGATGTTGCGTGATATAACGACTACCTTTAATGCTTGGTCTTATAATCTAGACTCTCAAATGAAAGAGACCTTTGCCCGTACAGGGAATACTATACCCGTAAGTAGTACAGAGATAACCTTGCCTAAAGCAATCTTTGGTATAGCGCGTAACTTTAAATTAAGTAATAGCTTCTCTCTTTTGACAGAAATAAATGTTGATATTACCACCGATGGTTTGCGTAATGTGCTTATCAAATCAAATACGCTTAGTATGGATCCGCATTTTGGTTTGGAACTGGATTTCAAAAAGATTGTTTTTCTACGTGCCGGAATTGGTAATATTCAAAAAGAAACAGGCCCCGATAATATTAAAAGAACTAGCTTTCAACCCAATGTGGGTTTGGGAATTCGTTTGATGAAAACTTTAAGTATCGATTATGCATATACTGATATTGGAAATCAATCAATTGCATTGTATTCTAATGTGTTTTCACTTACCTATAGCTTTAACGCAAAAAAATCTGAAGGAAAATAACGATGTATAAATACACTCTTATAGCGACAATATTATTTGCTTTTGGGCTTCATACAAAGGCACAGAATTATGGTACAGAATGGATTAATTACAGTCAGTCCTATTATAAATTTCCTATTGTGAAAAATGGAATTTATCGAATCACTTATGCTGAACTTATGAATGCCGGTGTTCCACTTCCGTTGATTAACGACCCAAGGAATATGCAGATATTTGGAAGAGGAGAAGAAGTCCCTTTGTATATCTCCAATGAAAATAGTGGTGTTTTTTCGACAAACGATTATATTGAGTTTTATGCAAAAAAAAATGATGCATGGTTTGATACTGCATTATACAAACAAAGCTCTTGGATTCCTAATATTGATTATAGTTTGTTTACTGATACAGCGTATTATTATTTTACATGGAATAATTCGGTTTCTAATGCTCGTATGAGTATTAGCAGTGATGTGAATTTTTCATCTTATATCGAGTCCAGCTATTTTATTTATGATTCGCGTACTGATTTTAATAATTCTTATTTGGAAGGGGAAAAACAACGGATTGTAGGTAATGATTTTATTGAGTTACCAACGTATTTAAACGGGGAAGGTTGGTATGATACTCCTATTTCTTTGGGCGGCTCTAGAACTCGAAGTGTAAGCACCAAAAATGTTTATACTCCCGGGCCCATAGCAAAGACTTATATCGATATTATGGGGGCATCCAATTTTTATAACAGGCAGACTCCTACTTATCCTAACCATCACGAGCACATTGAATTTGCCGGCCTTACAGTGGATACTCTTTATAAAGGCTATAAACGCCTACATATTATAAAAAATATACCTAACTCTGCCTTGGGAAATAGTTCTACCTCCTTTACGTATAGCTCTATTAATGATATCAATAGTGGGGCCGACCGTTTTGCCATTCCTTTTTGTCGCATCGTTTATGCGCATACTCCCGCATTAGAAAATAAAAATGAATTCGATTTGTGGATTCCTAATGCCGTTGGACAAAGTAAGGCTTTTTATGATTTTTCTAACTTTGCAGGGGGCGATAATCCTGTTTTATACGATCTTGATAATCATAGTCGCCTATTACCAACAAAGGTGGGTAATAATTATAAGGTACTTATTCCCAATGCTTCAGGACAAAAACATTGTTTTATTGCTGCTGAAAATAATATTCATGCAGTGGGAGGGATGAGGCCAGTAAGTAATAATGCACATTTTACTAATTATATTACTCTCAATCCCAATGCAGATTATATTATTATTACGAATCATTCACTTATGGGTAATGGTGGAGCCTTAGCTACGGCAACAGCCTATGGTGCTTATCGCAATACCACCGGTTATAATACAATGGTAGTTGATATTGAAGATTTGTATCATCAATATAGTTATGGAATTAGAAAAGACCCTATGGCAATACGTAATTTCGTTAGAGCTTTGGGAAGTGCCTATGGATATTCTCAATTTAAAGCCTTGTTCTTAATAGGGAAGTCTTATCGAGCAGTAGATTACCGAAAGAATGCTACGCTTTTTAAGGAAACACTAGTGCCCACTATGGGTAGTCCCCCTTCTGATATGTTGATAGTTAGTGGATTAGTTGATAACCTATATCAGCCGGCAATTCCCATCGGCCGATTAAGTGCTAAAACCATCGACCATGTGGATTTGTATCTCAATAAGGTGGAGATGATGGAAGATAGTTTGGTCAACCCACATAGTATGTGGATGAAAAGAATTTTACACTTTAGTGGCGGAAGTGATGAAGTCCAACAAAGCCGGTTTTCAGCTTATCTTGCCAATTACAGACGTATAGCTGAAGATACTCTTATGGGAGCAAACGTAACAACATTTTATAAAAGTAGTACTGATCCTATTCAGATAAACCTTAGCGATGAGATAAAAAAATATGTTAATAGTGGAGTTAGTATGTTGACTTTCTTTGGTCATGCTGCAGGTATTGGATTTGATATTAGCATTGACGATCCTCACGATTATAGTAACTATGGGAAATATCCCTTTCTTTTAGCTAATAGCTGTTATGCAGGAGATATATTTCAGAATACGGTAGGAACGGCAAATTCATCCGAAGAGTTTGTGCTGATACGTGATAAAGGTATGATTGGCTATTTAGCCTCCATAAATCAAGCAAGAGATGGACTTCTTAATATTTATTCGAGCCATTTTTATAAGAATCTGTCTTCTAAATATTATGGTAAAACCATAGGCAAGATTATTCAGCAAACAGTGAAAGATATTCAAGTTCCTATTAATGTGGGTATAGAGGATATCTGTTTAGAAATGACTTTACATGCCGATCCTGCTATTCGTTTATATCCCTCTCCTAAACCTGATTATTTTATTAATGATAAATCAGCCTTTTATACTCCCGGTATTGTTTCAACAGAGGTAGATAGTTTTGTTTTTAATCTGGTAGTTAGTAATCAAGGTCGCGCAGTTAATGACTCAATACTTATCGAAATTAATAGAAAATATCCGAATAAGGATAGTATAGACTTTTATACTTTTGCCATTAAAGCACCACATTATAGGGATACCTTAAAAGTAACAATGCCTGTTAATAGAGCGTTTGGTATTGGGGATAATAAGATTTCTGTTCGAGTGGATGCTCATAATTTTATACAAGAATTGAGTGAAGATAATAATGCATATACTTATACGCTTAATATAAAAGCAGCAGACTTAAGTCCTGTTTTTCCACCACCTTATGCGATTGTGTCAAATTCAAATGTTACACTCAAAGCGTCAACATATTATCCTTTCACCCCTGTTTTAAACTATGTTTTTGAAATGGATACGAGTGTTTATTTTAATTCGCCGGTAAAAATTTCTCACCATATTAGTAGTGCAGGAGGTGTGTTGTCGTGGTCGCCAAATACTACATTACGAGATAGTATGGTGTATTATTGGAGAGTTAGTTTGGATTCTAATTCTCATCATAATTATAATTGGAGAAATAGCTCTTTTCAATATATTCAGGGCTTGCATGGCTGGTCGCAGTCTCATTTTTTTCAATTTGAAAAGGATAAATACCAATTTACTAAATTTGATGCAGCCCATCGTACTTTTAAGTTTGTAAATGACATTAAAACGTTGAGAGCACAAACCGGGAAATATCCTTATATTGCTTGGACCGAAATTTATCTCAAGGTAAATTATGAAGCTTATGAATGGGCTTGTATTCCCTATAATAGAGGAGGAGTTAGAATATTTGTTTTTGACAAGACTACTGCTAATTTATGGGTTTCACCTACTAATAACGGAACTCCATTTGGGCCTTTTGGCAATCTACATTGTCCTCCACGCCCTTATTGGAGTATCGATTTTGCTACCGAATCGCTTAATATGTCGGCACAAGGTTATGGTATAGTAAAAGATACCACTTGGTTTAGGCGTATTGCCAATTTCTTGGCCTTGGTACCTGATGGGGATCATGTCTTAATTGAAAGTTTTAATAATGCTCATACCGCCAATTGGCCGGAATATTTATATAAAGAAATTGATACAATTGGAAGTTCTTATATTAGAAATATACCCAATGATATACCCTTTATTATTTTCGGTAAAAAAGGAGCTTTGGGTGCTGCTAATGAAGTGATTGGAACAACAGACTCTTCAATTATTGTACAGCGTGATAGTGTGATTTCCAATTGGAAAGAAGGAAATATTACCTCTACGCTTATTGGTCCTTCCAAGAAATGGTCTTCCTTACATTGGCGTCAGCATAGTATGGATAGTTCTCCAACAGATTCTGTTAGGTTACGACTGATTGGTATTAAAGGTGATGGTTCAAAACATATTATTATTGATGGAATTCCACCTGATAGCGCTGATGTTATCTTGCTCAATGATAGAATGCCGGCTGCCACTTATCCCTATTGTCAACTTGAATGTTTTATGCGTGATGATTCTCTGCGTACACCGGCTTATATCGATAATTGGAGTATTTATTATCAACCGGCAGCGGAGGCCGCTCTTGATCCTATTACTCATTTTAGCTTTTACTCTGATACAATAATGCAAGGGGATACAGCGGTCTTGCAGTTAGCCTATCGCAATATTAGTGATGTGGATATGGATAGTTTATTGGTGATGGCTTATGTGATTGATAATTCCAATGGTTATTCTTTGGTGAAACAGGAAAGATTAAAGCCTTTGCTTAAAAATTCAACCATTATTGATACCATTAAATTTTCTACTGCACCTTGGCTGGGAAACTGTAGGCTGTTTGTTGAGATAAATCCGATAAACTCGCATACAGGTATTTATGACCAAATTGAAGATACGCATATTAATAATAAAGCAGATATTCCTTTCTTTGTGGAGAAGGATGTTGAGAATCCTTTGTTAGATGTAACTTTTGATGGAGTGCATATTTTAGATGGTGATATCGTTTCGGCACAGCCGGTAATAGTTATCGGATTGAAAGATAATAGTAAGTTTAAGGCAATTAATGATACCGCCTTATTTAAAGTTAGAATTAAGAAGCTGGCTGATACAGATTTTCATACTATTAATTTCTCCGATCCCAATAATGTATTGGAGTTTATTCCTGCTCAGTTACCTGAAAATAGCGCTCAGGTAATTTATAGACCTAAATTGCAGGACGGTGAATATCAATTGCTTATTTATGCTAATGATGCTTCTAATAATAAGTCGGGAACTCATGGATATAAAATTGATTTTGTGGTTATTAATAGAGCTAGTATAACTCAAATGATGAATTGGCCTAATCCATTCTCCGATAAAACTCACTTTGTTTTTACCTTAACGGGTTCCAATATACCGTCTTATATTAAAATTCAGATTCTTACAGTTACAGGAAAAGTGGTTCGTGAGATTGATATGGATGAACTGGGACCTTTACATATTGGCAGAAATATTACAGAGTATGCTTGGGATGGTAGGGATCAATTTGGTGATCAATTGGCCAATGGGGTTTACCTTTATCGTGTAATTACTCGCCTAAATGGAGAAAGTATTGAACATCGTAATAGCGGGGCTGATAAATATTTTAAGAATAATTTTGGTAAAATGTATTTGATGCGCTAGCTATTCTACTTTATAGAGCTTTATCCATGAAGGATATTCTTTTATAGTAAGTACTAAGTGGCTGTTTTTGGGCCGGTTTTCAGGCTTCCTTAATTCTAAGTTATTATAAATGTTTGAATAGAGTATATAATCTCCTTTTTGAATAGCTTTCCCATTGTATTCTTTAAAACAGATAGACTTATTATTAGTTACATAGTTGTTAGCTAGTGATTTGTGTAGTGGAAAAGTGCTTAATACAGTTTCGCAGTGCCAATTGTTCTCTTTTGCATATTGGAGTAGTTTCTCCTGATTGTTGAAATAGGAGATTACCTTTAAACTTGAGTCCCATGAGTTGGCATAAGGATATGGATTAGTCCATATATTGCTTGCAAAAAGTAAACTTATTGTAATCAGCAGAAGAGCTATTTTATGCTTTAAGTTGGATTCTTCCAATAATAAAACGAAAAATAGATACATTAAAGGATATATTATCATGAAATATCTTGGTCCCATGGGATATCGCATGGGAGTAAAAATAAGTATAAATGGAATTATACTTAAGCTGGCCACAATAACTAATTGAATAACTCTCTTGTCTTTGGATAAATTGTTTTTGTTTAGCAGGAGTAGTAAGAGAATGGCAATAAGTATAAAGACTCGACCATTACTGATAAAAGCAAATGCTTCAAAAAAAGTATTTTTTAGTATCCAAAGGGAACTGTCGATGTGGTGTATTGCTGTATTTGCAGGGCTTACTGCATACCAATGCTGTATGTTATAATGGTATCCTAACCAGAAAATAAGTATTATTACAGAGGGTAGATAACGAATTATGCCATATAGTAAACTCCCTATACGATAGCGATGGTTGATATATATGTCAATCATAAAGAGAGAAACTACAATACTAAAACCGCGCAAATTTAGTAGTGGAATTAACACTGTACTAATAATTAATGGTGTTAATTTACCGGTGTAGATACTATTAAGCGCCCATAGAAATAAGAATACAATAATAATATCGTATCCCATTAAAAGAAACTGTGTGGAGAAACTTGGATCGACAATAAGTAAAATTAACGCTACTAAAGCAAATCTTTTTGAAATAAATCGTAAGCTAAATTGATAGAACTGATAGAGTAGGCCAACAAAGAAGGGGAAAATACCTAAATGGGCTACCCATAAACTTTTGCCAAATATTTTCCATAGTGAGGCAATGTATATACTATATAGTGGGGGAGTGCCGTTATCGTTTAATGGATTGATAATACTTTGAAAATCATGCTTGTATATATAATCTGCCACAGAAGCTATGTATTCCATATCGTAAAAGAAAGGTAGTCGCAGTCCATAAATAAAATAGGCCGTAATAATTGCAGCAAATAGAAAAAAAACTAGATTATATCGTTCCTTAAGTGTCAAAATAGTTTAAATTTAGTTTCAATAAAAGGGTAACATTAAAGTAAAATAACCTCATCAATAGCCTTGTGACCTAAAGCTTCATTGGCTTTGTCAGCTAATTTGCTTCTTGCGTAGCTAAGTTCTTGACGTAATGCCGCCGAATTAAAACGAATAAATAGTTTACGATGTTTTAAGTATAGGTCATCAGTATGGCGTGCAATCATCTGACCTACTATATCTTCCCATTTGGCAATTAAGTTTGCCTCGTCAAGTTTAGGTTGAATACCACTATTCTTAATGTATTGCTGGATGACTTCTCCCAGACTTTGACTGTTTTTTCGTTTGAAAGAGTTGCTGTTCATTATTACTTTATTTGTTTTCATTGTTGTCCGATAAAAAATAAATAGAAAGGAAGTCAAATTTAACTCCCTTTCATTTTTTAGTATTTTTGTTTTTACCACAAAATAAAATACTATGAGCAAATCTACACATTTTTTCGGCACATCGGTTTTCGGACAGCTGATTTCATTAATTGATCCAGAAATCATTACAAAAGCAGTAAAAAACAACCATTCAGATAGGTATGTGAAAAAGTTTATGACAAAGGATCATTTGATAAGTATGCTATTTAGTTCCTTTGCTAAGTGTACTTCTCTTAGAGAAGTATCAGGTGCAATGCTAGGCTTATCGGGTAAAACAAAGCATTTTCAACTCAATCACATTCCTAAAAAGAGCACTTTGTCAGATGCAAATAAACGTCGTGATGCAGAAGTGTTTGGGGAAATATACAATCAACTGTTGAAAAAGTATAGTCACGTTTTCTCGGACAGCCGAGTAAAAGATGTGATAAACAAGCAAATAGAGATATTTGATAGTACTACAATAAGTTTATTTAAAGATATTTTAAAGTGTGTTGGCCGAAATCCAAAGAATGGAAAGAAAAAAGGTGGCATTAAAGTTCATACGGTAATCAATGTTGACGAAACAGTTCCAAAAATGGTTTGGTTTACCTCAGCAGCAAAACATGACCATTTTTTGCTTGAAAAGCTTAAGATGGACTCTAATACAATTTATGTTTTTGATAAGGGATATAATGATTATAAGGCATTTGAGAGGTTTAGTAATAACAAAACAGGCTTTGTTACTAGAATTAAGGATAATGCTGTATTTGACAAGATTGAAGAAAAAGAGATCGAAAGCAAAATCCACTCAGGTGTATTGTCGGATGAAATAATTGAATTTACAATATCGGAAAACAACAGCAATAGAAAACTGAAATTAAGAAAGGTAACATTCTATGACAGAGTCTTAAAACGTGAATTTGAGTTTCTAACAAATTTGTTTGAAATGAGAGCAGATTTAATAGCTGCTATCTACAAGTTACGATGGCAGATTGAATTGTTATTTAAGCAATTGAAACAAAACTTCCCTTTAAAATACTTCCTTGGCGACAATGAAAATGCTATTAAAATACAGATTTACTGTGCATTAATAGCAAACCTATTAATGACAGTTGTTCAGAAGAAACTAAAAAGAAGTTGGGCTTTCTCGAACTTGGTTAGTTTTTGTAAAATTCATTTGTTTAACTACCTCCATTTAATCAGATTTCTTGAGAATCCTGACAAAGACTGGCAGAAAACCTATGATGAGTTGATGCAGCCTTCTTTGTTTTAAGGGGCTTACTTTTGAATATCAATGAATTGCAATATACATCATACAGAATATCAGCTATTTAAAAAACCAATGCTTGTATTTTGTATTTTTATCGGACAGTAATGATTATTAATTTAGCTTTTGTATTAATGAAGAGCTATAGATGTGATAAATATGCTAGAAAAGAACACAATACTACTTAAAGCCTTCTTAGCCTTTAATTATATGGATTCAAGTTTAGATTAAATATCTTTATTGGACAACAATGTAAAGTAATAGATACTTCATTTTAATTGCAATGCACTGCTTTACTATTTTAACAATTAATACCATTATTATCTGTTACAAAAGGGCAATAAGGCCTATCTTTGCGCTTCAAAAGAGCTAAAAAAGAATATTATTATGAGCATATTTCATTATTTTTTTGGAAACGACAAACAAAGGGCAAAGTTTGTATTTAACTTTATAGCACCTCTTTATGGTAAAATAGATCAGGCAATACAAAACGATTATGCCAAAATATGTAAACAGCTAAACGCTGCTATTCCATTGGAAGGAAATTCTGTTTTAGATATTGGCACAGGCACAGGAGGTTGGCTTGCCAGCATTGGCAAATATACTCAAGGAGAGCTTGTAGGAGTTGACTTTTCGACCAAGATGATTCATCAGGCAGAGAAAAATCATCCCGGTATAAAATTTATTCATAGTGATGCGGAAAACCTGGATTCTTTTGCCGATAATTCGTATGATATTGTTACCGCCTCCTTTGTACTCCATGGGATGAAAGCTCCGGAGCGGGCAATAGTAATGAAAGAGATGAAAAGAATAGCCCGAAAATATGTGATGATACAAGATTTTCACAAGCATACTGCCCCTGTAATTCAGTTTTTAGAATTTATGGAGAGAAGTGATTATAAAAACTTTAAAAAGAATTTTGTTGCTGAGATGGATAGTAATTTTAAAGAAACTAAGCTGGTAGAGTCGGCGAGTGGAAATGCTGTTTATGTTGGTTTATTGGGCTAAATTCTAATTATTACAGTATTTTGTTTAAAAAGTTCATAAAGACTGCAAGCGCTATTCTTGTCATCGTTTTTTTGTCATCTAATTAAACGAATTATTTGTTTTCCATCAATGGAAAACAATTAGTGTAATTGG
>Ga0256831_1002161_pt1 | contig 10339 bp, 10 predicted proteins | sample 132544metaG_FD_189087 | JGI IMG/M metagenome (GOLD analysis project Ga0256831, IMG submission 189087) | Hydrothermal vent microbial communities from Lau Basin, Pacific Ocean - 132-544 | ecosystem: Environmental > Aquatic > Marine > Hydrothermal vents | place: Pacific Ocean: Lau Basin | collected... | reverse complement strand
AAAGGGAAACTCTCAGTCGCATTTGGAGAGATCAGAAAAATAAACGCCACAGTTATCATTGCATCGGGTTTGAAAGTCGGCATTGGCGATATGGTTCGCATTGTTTCCAAAGAGGGCGGAGAAAGCGTCGGTATGGTAACGGAACTTGACGGCAGAGACTTTTTCATAACTCCTTTTAGTTTTGTCGAGGGGCTGAAAACGGGCGATAAGGTCTATTTGGACCAAAGCGGTTTGAACATTCCAGTCGGCGAAGAACTGCTTGGACGGGTGGTTGACCCTTTTATGCGACCAGTTGATGGCAAAGGAGAGATTGCCGCAAGCCATATGGAGCCTATTATAAAGCCGCCTATCAAGGCGATGAAGCGCGGTATGATCGATGAGGTTTTTAGTGTCGGTGTCAAAAGTATCGATGGACTGCTTACATGTGGAAAAGGGCAAAAGCTGGGTATCTTTGCCGGAAGCGGTGTTGGGAAATCGACGCTGATGGGGATGATAGTGCGTGGAAGCGAAGCGAGTGTGAAAGTTGTCGCACTCATTGGGGAGCGCGGGAGAGAAGTACCGGAGTTCATCGAAAAAAATCTCGGCGGCGATTTGCACGATACGGTTATTGTCGTAGCGACAAGTGATGACAGCCCTCTGATGCGAAAGTATGGTGCATTTAGTGCGATGAGCGTAGCGGAGTATTTTAAAAATCAAGGCAGAGATGTACTTTTTATAATGGATTCGGTAACACGGTTTGCTATGGCACAGCGTGAAATTGGTTTGGCTTTAGGGGAGCCGCCGACATCGAAAGGGTATCCTCCTAGTTCGTTGACACTGCTGCCGCAGTTGATGGAGCGTGCAGGTAAAGAGGAGGGCAAAGGCAGTATTACCGCATTTTTTACCGTACTAATCGAAGGAGACGATATGAGTGATCCCATCGCGGATCAGTCCCGCTCTATACTTGATGGACATATCGTTCTCTCACGTGAACTGACCGACTTTGGCATCTATCCGCCTGTACATATTCTTAACTCCGCTTCACGGGTCATGAACGACATCGTCTCCAAAGAGCATGCCCTAGCGGCACGAAAATTTCGCAGACTCTATACACTTTTAAAAGAGAATGAGATGCTTATTCGCATAGGTGCATATACGAAAGGAAGCGACAAAGAGCTAGATGAAGCCATAGAAAAAAAGGGAGAGATGGAGGCGTTTTTAGTTCAAGAGGCATCCCAAAAAGTTCCCTTTGAGCAAACTGTCGAAATGCTCGTTTCCCTTATGGGTATCGAAGAGTCAAAAGAGCCTTTGGGTTGAGGCTTCAAGGGTCGTTATAATTTTTTCGCTATAATGGCATCAAAAAGTTACAATAGGAATGCCAAAGATGCTACTTTTTACTCCTGGGCCGACACCCGTACCGGCAAACGTCAGAAACGCGATGGCCGGCGAGACTATTCATCACAGAACACCGGAATTCGAAGCTATTTTTGCAGAGGCGAGAGAAAAGCTGTTTGCGTTGATGCAAACCGATGAGGTCGTTATGCTTGCAAGCACGGGAACGGGTGCGATGGAAGCTGCCGTTACAAATCTATGTGCAAAAAAACTTTTAAATGTCAATGCCGGAAAGTTCGGAGAGCGTTTTGGAAAGATAGCTAAAGCGCATGGGCTTGGAAACATTGAGTTGAAATATGAGTGGGATACCCCTGCAAAAGTGGAAGATGTTATGGAGGCTTTGGAGAAAGAGTCCGACATCGATGCTGTTGCTATTCAAATTAGTGAAAGTGCAGGAGGCTTGCGACACCCGGTAGAGGAGATCGCCAAAGCGATAAAAAGCAAATACCCGGATGTGATGGTCATTGCAGATGGTATTACGGCCGTAGGCGTGGAAAAAATCGATGTTACCCATATCGATGCGCTTATAGCAGGGAGCCAAAAAGCGTTGATGCTACCTCCTGGACTTGCGATTGTCGGTTTGAGCCAAGCGGCTATTCAAAAGATAGGCGAGGGCAAAGGCTACTATTTTAATCTAGCCAGTGAAATAAAAAAACAGCGCCAAAATACAACGGCTTATACAGCGGCAACGACACTCATCATAGGTTTGCGAGAAATCTTAGTAACGATAGAGCAAAATGGTGGATTGGAAAAACTGTATACAGATACGCAAAAAAGAGCACAAGGCGTTCGTGCAGCGATGCAGGCTTTAGGGTTGCATATCTATCCGAAATCTCCAGCAAACTCTATGACGACAATCGATGACGTACATGCAAAAGAGATTCGCGATATATTGAAAAAAGAGTTTGGTGTCAATGTTGCAGGTGGACAGGATCACCTCAAGGGAAAAATCTTCCGTATAAACCAAATGGGGCTTATCGAGCCGTATGAGGCTGCATGGGTCGTCAATGCCGTTGAGCTTGCATTGGATAAACTCGGTAGACGCTCCTATGAGGGTACCGCAAACAAAATTTTCAACGAGACTCTTTATAAAGTGAAACAATGATACTAGAACATGAAATTCCGCAAGGAAGCAAACTCTATTTTGGAGACTCCGCACGTCTTAAACGCCGTATTGAAAATATTGCGAGTGATGTTTTGTATGAAAATGGATTTGAGGAGATAGTAACGCCTCTTTTTTCTTATCATCAACACCACTCCATAGCTGATGAGAAGGAGCTCATTCGTGTCAATGACGAAAAAAACCACAATATTTCACTTCGAGCCGATTCGACGATAGATGTCGTACGACTTATACAAAAACGGCTTGGTCGTAATACGACGCAAAGAAAATGGTTCTACATTCAGCCTGTTTTTACCTACGCGACGAACGAGCAGCATCAAGTTGGAGCAGAGAGCATAGGCGATGAAGATTTGACATCTATGATCAACCTTGCAACGCAGATACTCCAAAAGCTACAAACAAAACCATTGCTGCAAATCTCCAACATTAAAATACCGCAGATTTTAAGTGAAATGTTTGTAGAGTTGGAGCTTGATGATTTTAGACATCTTAACATCGACAAGATGCTTTCGCTCAATGTCGACTGGCTGACACGCTTGGTCTATTTGCAACATGCAGATCAACTCGATGAAGTTATCGAGCTGGCACCGCAGCCTATAAAAGAGGAGCTACTTCGCTTAAAAGAGCTTGCTGAAGGTATTTCGTACGATGCTCTTGTCATTGCACCGATGTACTATGCGAAAATGCTGTATTATCATAAACTCTTTTTCAGAGTGATTGAAGGAAACGAAGTCTATGCGCGCGGCGGAGAGTATAAGGTGGATGAGCAGACATCGGTAGGATTTGCGATTTATACCGACGAACTAATAGAAAAAATAGGAAAGAAGTAAGATGGGAAAAACACAAGCGGATTTGATAGTAGGTATTCAATGGGGAGATGAAGGAAAAGGCAAAATCGTCGATATGCTTGCACAGAAGTACGATATGGTTTGCCGCAGTCAAGGCGGGCACAATGCGGGACATACAATTTGGGTAGATGGAGTTCGTTATGCGCTTCATCTCATTCCATCTGGTGTGCTCAATCCAAAAGCGGTTAATGTCATTGGAAACGGTGTCGTACTCTCTCCGGCTTCTATCATTAAAGAGATGGAACAGTTTGAAAATCTGCAGGGGCGACTTTTTATTTCGGATAAAGCGCATTTGAATTTGCCCTATCATGCTCAGATAGATCAGGCAAAAGAGCGACTCAAAGGCGATAAAGCCATCGGAACGACAGGAAAAGGGATAGGCCCTGCATACAGTGACAAAATAAACCGTGTCGGGCACCGTGTAGGAGAGCTAAGAGACCCTAAAAAGCTGTGTGATAAAATTATGGAGTATTTTGATCAGAACAAGCCTGTTTTCGATGCTATGGGTGTGGAAACACCCAAAGAGGAGGAGCTGCTTGGCGAGCTTGAAGAGTATGCACAAAAACTGCTCCCATATATAACCGATACGACTGTAATGGTTTGGAAAGCGCTTGATGAGGAGGGCAAACGTGTTCTTCTTGAGGGAGCGCAGGGAACGATGCTTGATATTGATCATGGAACCTATCCCTATGTAACATCGAGTTCGACAGTAAGTGCCGGTGCGTGTACCGGACTTGGTCTTAACCCTAAAGATATAGGTAAGGTTACGGGAATTGTTAAAGCCTACTGCACGCGTGTAGGAAATGGTCCTTTCCCAACTGAAGATCATGGTCCAGACGGTGACAGACTTGCCGAAGTGGGGCATGAGTTTGGAACGACAACAGGTAGAAAGCGCCGCTGTGGATGGTTTGATGCGGTCGCGACACGCTATGCTTCTCGTCTTAACGGATGTGATGAACTGGCATTGATGAAACTGGATGTACTAGATGGTTTCAAAGAGGTCAAAGTATGTGTGGCATATGAGTATGAGGGCAAAGAGATAGACTATCTGCCGCATGATCTTGAAAATGTCAAGCCGATATATAAAAGTTTTGAGGGATGGGAAAAGTCGGCAGGAGCAAGACGCTTTGAAGATCTTCCCAAAAGTGCTCAGGAGTACATAAGAGCCATCGAAGAGATAACCAACACCAAAGTAGGCATTATCTCTACTTCACCGGAGCGGGACGATACAATCGTTTTGTAAAAGATGAAGACTCGCTTCTCCTCCATCGTCAAGTATAGACACTCTCAAATGCAGGAGGCGGAAGCCGCGTTGCAACAAGCGCTTGCAAGAGTGCAAAAAGCGAAAAAAGAGCTAGAAGAAGCAAAAGCGGGCCTTGCAGATGTTAAAGCCCCTAAAACCGGAGCAATGCAGAATTTTTTGGCATCACGCACGTTGTTGGATGCGCAGCTAAGGCTCATTGAAAAGAATGAGGAGTGGGTCGCTTATGAAGAGTCGCAGGTAAATGCGGCACGAGAACAGCTTCAAAAGAGTATGCAAGAGTATGAAAAATTCAAATATCTCGAAACGGAAGAGATAAAAAAAATCCAAAAAACACTGCAAAAAAAAGAGAATAAACTGCTTGATGAGCTGGCAATGATTGGATTCAATCAAAAAGAAGAGAGAAGATGAAAAAGATACTTTTTGCATGTATGAGTACATCCTTGCTTTTTGGTGAGGCTAGTAGCGACAAGCTTTTTGAATGTACAAAGATATTTCAAGAGAGAAAAAGCGAATTGCTAGTTGAGCTTGAGCGAATCGACGAAGAAAAACAAGCCCTCCAAACTCTGAAGATAGCTACAGAAGAGCTGCTGAAAAAGAAAAAAAAAGCACTTGAACTCAAAGAAGAAGCACTGGAAAAAAAACTTCAAGAAGTGAAAAAGCGCGAAGAAAACATAGAACGTATGCTCAAAGAAAACAAAGAAATTCTTGCTAGACTGACAAAAACGAAAATGAGTAAACTCGCGCAAACATACTCGAAAATGAAAGCTTCGGCTGCTGCGAACATTCTTGCAAATCTCCCCTCCAAAGAGGCAGTAGCTATTCTTCAGGAGTTAAAGCCAAAGACAGTCGGACAGATATTTGCCAAAATGGATCCAAAAAAAGCTTCCGAGCTAACAGAGCTTCTTTCCAAATAATCCTTCTCTAATCTAATTTATAGTAAAATAGCAAACAAATACAAAAAAAAGAGCTTTGCTATGAAATTGACACTAAAATCCGTTCCACATATAGCCAACAAGGTTGCCATTGAACTCGGTAGAAGCGGTGTCGTGTCGCTTACACAGGGTATTGAACCGGTGGCAAATGCTGTTGAGAAAATTCTTGTAGAAAATATTAAACAAGAGATGGCATTGGAAGAAAAGGCGAACGAAATTTGCCAAGAGCATGAAGAGGACATAGAGTTTATGCTTGCAGATGAAAGACAGCTCTTCTTTATGATCAAAAAAAGACTTGCACCTGAATTTGGCGTTATCTTGGACTATGAGGAGCGTTTTTCCGATCTTGCGCACAAAATACTCGATGAGCTTTATGAAGAGGATCTCATCCAGTACGATGTGGCGGAAAATCGTGTAAAAAATATTATTTTTAACGCAATTACGGATTTTGTCGCTGAAGACAATGAATTGCACTATGCAGTAGTTGAAAAGATCAAATCATACAAACGCAAATACATTCCGGGAACGGATGAGTATGACATACTTTATGAAAAACTCTACAAAGAAGAGCTGCAAAAAAGAGGACTCCAGTAATGAAAAAAGCATATATTTACTTTGAAAACGGTACTTTTTTGGAAGGATCGAGCTTCGGTGCCGAAACGACGGCGGTGGGAGAGATAGTTTTTAATACCTCTATGACGGGGTATCAGGAGATAATGAGCGATCCCAGCTATGCCGGTCAGTTCGTAACTTTCACAATGCCGGAAATTGGCAATGTCGGAGTCAATGATGAAGATATGGAAAGCGCGAAAGCGTGGGCGAAAGGGATGATTGTTCGTAATTATCAAAAACGTTACTCCAATTTCCGTGCAGAAGAGTCGCTGGATGACTTTTTAAAAAAACATGGGGTAATGGGCATAAGCGATGTCGATACCCGTTTTATAACCAAGATGCTACGCGATGAAGGCTCTATGATGATGGTCGCTTCAAGCCTGATTGACGATAAAGAGGAGCTTGCAAAAATTTTACGTCAAAGCCCGCGTATAGAAGAGATAAACTACATAGAACAGGTAAGTACGAAAGAGCCGTATATCCATACAAACGGTGTTTATGATCCACGTGCTTTTCGCTATACTAATCCGCCAAAAGCCGAAGCGAAAATTGTCGCTATCGATTTTGGAGTCAAGCGAAACATTCTCAATGAATTGAGCAGTGCAGGAATGGAGGTAGAGGTCGTTCCAAACAGCTTTGATGCAGAAGCACTCATAAAAAGATATGAAAATAAAGAGATTGACGGCGTTTTTCTCTCCAATGGTCCTGGAGATCCTTTGGTGCTCAAAGAGGAGCAGCAAAAAATCAAAAAACTTATAGATGCAAAAATTCCGATGTTTGGTATATGTCTTGGGCATCAGCTTCTTTCCATATCGCACGGATACGATACGTTCAAACTTAAGTTTGGTCATCATGGTGGCAACCATCCTGTTAAAAACAAAAAGACCGGAATGGTGGAGATAACGGCTCAAAACCATAACTACAACGTCCCTGATTCCATAAGTGAGATAGCGGAGATAACACACGAAAATCTTTTTGACGGCACAATCGAAGGCTTGCGCTATAAAGATGAACCGATTTTTTCAGTTCAGCATCACCCTGAAGCTAGCCCCGGACCAAAAGAGTCACGCTATATTTTTTCTGAGTTCTTATCTCTTTTAAAGAGATAAGAATTCAATACAATTCATTATAACTGAAATCTTAGTTGTAATGAATTTTTATAGAAAACGGTTTACCGAAGTTAATCTTACAGAAATATAAAGTTACAAAAGTAACATCTTTCCTAAAAAAATAGAAAATTCCCTCCAAAATTAAGATTTATTAAATTTGTAAGCTGATATTATAATGCTGTTAATTAGTCTAAATGCCAATCTATGGCTTTTCATTGTCGAAAAGTCTAAAAATCGGTAACATAATTAGACAAATTGCTTGAACTTTTAAGGAGGCTATATATGGAGAATCGTCCATTAGAGTATGACTACACGGTCGCTAAGATGTTCATGTTGACAACTGTACTACTTGGTATAGTTGGTATGACCATCGGAGTGATCTTGGCGTTAGAGTTGGCTTTTCCTGGGGTAAACACTATTCTAGGAAGTGGCTTGGCAGAATATACAAACTTCAGCCGTTTGAGACCGTTGCACACAGATGCCGTTATTTTCGGATTTACGCTTAGCGGTATTTTTGCTACATGGTACTATGTAGGGCAGAGGGTTTTGAAAGTTTCTATGGCGGAATCACCGTTTTTGATGTTTATCGGGAAGCTTCACTTTTGGCTTTACGTAGTCGGTGTGGCAGCTGTTGTCGTATCTCTTTTTGCAGGTGTTACAACTTCAAAAGAGTATGCGGAATTTGAGTGGCCAATTGATATTGCTATCGTTGTTGTTTGGGTACTTTGGGGTATCAGTATTTTCGGTCTTATCGGTATAAGACGTGAAAAGTCTCTTTACATTTCCGTATGGTACTACATCGCGACATTCCTCGGTGTTGCTATGCTCTATCTTTTCAACAACATGGAAGTGCCTACATACTTTGTTTCTGGTGGTCTTGGTGACTGGTACCACTCTGTTTCTATGTATGCAGGAACAAATGATGCACTTGTTCAGTGGTGGTATGGACACAACGCCGTTGCATTTGGTTTTACGGTACCTATCGTTGCAATGATCTACTACTTCCTACCAAAAGAGTCTGGACAGGCTGTTTACAGCTACAAGCTTTCACTTCTTGCTTTCTGGGGACTTATGTTTGTTTATCTCTGGGCTGGTGGACACCACCTTCTTTACTCTACAGTTCCAGACTGGATGCAGACTATGGGATCGGTATTTTCCGTTATCTTGATTCTTCCTTCTTGGGGTTCAGCGATCAACATGCTTCTTACAATGAAGGGTGAGTGGCAACAAGTTGCAACTTCTCCACTTATCAAGTTCATGATTCTCGCTTCGACATTCTATATGTTCTCTACACTTGAAGGTCCTATTCAGGCTATCAAGTCAGTTAATGCTATTGCACACTTTACAGACTGGATTGTCGGACACGTTCACGATGGTGTTCTTGGATGGGTTGGATTCATGATTATGGCAGCTCTTTTCCATATGGCTCCACGTGTATTCAAAAGAGAGATTTACTCTAAATCTTTGATGAACGCACAATTCTGGATTCAAACACTTGGTGTTGTTCTTTACTTCTCATCTATGTGGATCGCAGGTATCACACAGGGTATGATGTGGAGAGCACACGATGAGTTCGGTAACCTTGCTTACTCATTCATCGATACAGTTACAGTTCTTCACCCTTACTATACAATTCGTGCAGTTGGTGGATTGCTCTACCTTACAGGTTTCTTTATGTTCGCTTACAACCTCTACAAAACTATGACAGCTGGTAGAGTGGTTGAAGAGTCTGAACTTAGAAGCGCATCACCTATGGGTGCATAAAAGAAAGGGGGAATAAGATATGTTTCATTGGTTAGAAAAAAGACCGTTTCTTTTTGCGGTAGGTGTATTTGTCGTTATTGCTTTTGCGGGTTTGATTGAGATCATCCCGGATTTCGGTAAGGCTTCTCGTCCGGTTATCGGTACGAAGCCTTACACAACGCTGGAGCTTGCAGGTAGACATGTCTACATCAAAAACAGCTGTAATGCATGCCACTCTCAGCTTATCCGCCCATTTAAAGCGGAAACTGACAGATATGGTCACTACTCACTCAGCGGTGAGTATGCATACGACAGACCATTCCTTTGGGGTTCTAAAAGAACAGGTCCAGACCTTCATAGAGTCGGTAACTATCGTACTACTGACTGGCATGAACACCATATGAAAGACCCTGCAGCAGTTGTTCCTGGATCTATTATGCCGGCATATCCATGGATGTTCAAAAACACTGCAGATATTGAAACGGCGTATGCTGAAATGATTACAGTCAATAAAGTGTTCGGTGTTCCATACAACAAAGAGATTCCAACAAAAGATGGTGGAAAAGTTGTCGTCAAACTACCGGCATCTCTTGATGAAGCACAAAAAGCTGCACTTGAAGAGGCAAAAGCTGTTGCTGCAGATATGAAAGATAAAGATGTTAAAGATATGGTTGCAAAAGGACAAATTCCTGAAATTGTAGCACTTATTGCATATCTTAACAGAATGAAATAGTAGGGGAGTGCAGTGGATATAAATACTTTTTCAGCCTATGCCTACTTTGGCTTGACAGTCTTTTTGGTTGTAGTGCTTTACAGCTACATCTACCATTTGTATACCAAAAAGAAGTCGGCTGACGGTATAGATTATGAAGAGTATGCAAACATCGCACTTAACGATGACTTGGAGGACACTCCGGTGAAACCCAAGTCTAACGATAAAGAGAAATAGGAGAGATATATGAATAAGCTTTATCTATGGGGTGGGATCCTTACCGTTTTGATGGTAGGAGCTACTTATATGGCAATCGGTATGACAAAAGGTGGACTCAACGGTGACATCGTCAATACGCTTGCCGTACTCGGTGCTATTGCTATTGCCGTCATCACAATTTGGGTTGTAGTAAAGTATGTACGCCAGATGCAGACAGATACAGCAAGTGGTGAACTTGCTGAAGAAAACTGGGATGGTATTGGCGAATATAAAAACGACCTTCCAATTGGTTGGGCGGTTATGTTCCTTGGTACTATGGTATGGGGTATGTGGTATTTCCTTCTTGGATACCCGGTCAATGCATTTAGCCAAATCGGTCAGTACAATGCAGAAGTTAAAGAGAAAA
>Ga0256831_1002160_pt1 | contig 10340 bp, 12 predicted proteins | sample 132544metaG_FD_189087 | JGI IMG/M metagenome (GOLD analysis project Ga0256831, IMG submission 189087) | Hydrothermal vent microbial communities from Lau Basin, Pacific Ocean - 132-544 | ecosystem: Environmental > Aquatic > Marine > Hydrothermal vents | place: Pacific Ocean: Lau Basin | collected... | reverse complement strand
CAAAAGAGATATTTCAAACAAAAGAACTCTACAAAAATCTCAAACTAGAGGGTATAAAAGAAGCACCTGTAAACATTGCTGTACTTTATGAGCCAAAAGATGAAGAGGTACTTGGAATGACAAGTATGAAAAAGATGGGCGAATACAGCGTTGTATGTGCTGTGCAAAATATGTGGCTTATGGCACGAGCATTAAATATCGGCATAGGCTGGGTAAGCATACTTGATGAGAAAAAAGTGCTTGAGCGTTTACAGGCAAAGAGAGGTACACAACTTATCGCGTATCTCTGCGTGGGTTATGTAGATAAATTCTATGAAGAGAGTGAGCTTAAAACTCTTGGATGGGAGAGAGAAAAATTCTTAGAGGAGTGTGTTGTTTATCAAGATTCAAGTACAAAGGGATAAACACGCCACATCGTATGTAAATAGGTAGCAAAGATACCATTTTGTTTATACCCTCCCTCTTTGGCACTCTTTTTTGAAACTTTATAGAGCTTTATATCTGTTTTTGGTGCATCAACTATTTTTGAGTAATGAAAAGCGTGTCCTTTTATAAGCGTACCATCCAACTCACACTTGTAGTAACCAAGTCGCTCACGTTTGTTTGTTAGCTCAAATGTTATAGGTAAAATTCCACTCATCTCTTTTTCATCACATTTTTTTCCAAGGTAGATAAGCCCTGCGCATTCTGCATAGACTTTTTTTGTTTTAGCATGTTTTATAAGAGAGTCTCGAAATTTTTTGGAATTTGCAATTCTTGTATACGATTCTACTGTCTCTACATAGCCACCAGGGAGTATAACAAGCTCTGATTCATCAGGTACTATTTCATCTTTTGTAGCGTCAATAGTGACTACATTTTTATAAATCTCTTTAAGATACTCTAAATTATCATGATAGATAAAAGAGAAGTTTTTATCTTTTACGACTACACACAGCGCATCTTTTTGTACTCTTTTTTCAAAAGGATACTCACTCACACTCACATCGTCAATGCCCATAACGTCCTCTAACATCTCAAGCTCAATATGCTCTAAAACATCTTGACTTACAGCGTCCATAGCATCCCCATCAAGCTCTTTTAAATTGAGTCCCAAATGTGTACTACTTAGACTCTTTAAACCCTTTTGTATCCATCCACAAACACATATACCCGCCACCTCTTGCTCTAAATGTTTTTTTACCAACTCATAGTGCATTTTTGAAGAGACCCTGTTGAGTATCACAGCTTTGATGGTATTGTCATCTCTAAACTCTTTCATCCCCTTAAGCACTGCTGCAACAGTGATATAACTGCCACCTGCATCGAGAATGAGTAGCGACGGTAGTTTGAGTGTGCGTGCGACATCATAAGCACTTGCACCCTTGTCCATCCCATCGTAATAGCCCATGACGCCTTCAACTATTGCAACCTCTTTGTCCATATATCTATGAAATATCCATTGCAACTGCTCTTCATTCATCATATATCCATCAAGATTGACAGAGGGTGTTTGTGCAATTTTCTCATGAAACTGCGGGTCTATAAAATCGGGTCCACACTTAAAAGGGCGTACTTTAGTTTTATAATGGTGTAAAAGTGCCATACTTAGTAGGGTTTTTCCTTGATTTGATGCAATTGCAGAGACAACTAATGCTTTTTTCAACTTCTTATCCTATAATTTGTAAAAAATTAGATTGGTATTACTATGAAACGATATAGACATTATAACAAAGAGACGGCTATTATTCTCTCTTGTTTTGGTTCAGTTATAGAACAAGAAAAGTATTTAGCATTTGAGCAGTTTGTTCAAGAGAGTTTTCCACAAATTCCAGTTTTTACTGCGTTTAGCTCGAAGATGGTCATTAAAGAGCTTGCAAAAAAGGGTGAGGTCTATAAAAATCTCCCTCAAGTTATGGCAGATGTCGATATGGAGGGCTACAAACGCTACATTGTAGTAAGTGTCAATATTTTTCCGACAGATGAACATGAGGTACTTATTCGCATGGTTAAAGGCTTTCGTGAGTTCTCTTTGGCAAACATCAGATACACGGCTCCTCTGCTTTATAAAACAAAAGAGACATCAAACTATCTCAATTTTTTAGATGCAAAGATACGCCAAGAGAATGATGACATTATTAATCTCTACATTATTCATGGTGTACCTGTTTAAATCTAGGCGGACTTGAAGCGGTAAACTACACTGCAAACTTTTTAAAGATGATAAACGAGAAAAACCTTGCTTGCTCTCTTGAGGGAGAGTTTCCATTTTTTGCCATCAAAGATGCGATTAAAAGAGATATACTCAAACTCACAAGTGAAGATAAAACGAAAAAGGTTCAAATTGTCCCTATGCTACTTGTAAGCGGTAATCATTATGACAAAGATATGAAAGAGATTTGTGAGGAAGTTGGCGAGTATTGTGATGCATCTATTGTCAAATCATTTACACAAGATAAGAAATTTAATCTTATAGAACAAGAGGAAGTAAGAGAGATTTTTAGAGCAAATATTGAAGTAGAGATAAAAAAACTGGGACTTTAAAAGTCCCTAGTTTTATAAAGAATTTTCTTTATGCAGCGCAGAGTTTCTTGTCAAACAAGAACATACACTCATTTGTTTTACTGTAGGCTTTCACAGCTGCTAAAACTGCTACATCTACAATTGGTTCTAAGATAATTACAGACATATATGCTGCACCAAAAGTAAGTACATTGTGAATATTTTCAGCACCAAAACCTTGTCCATAAAGTGCCCAAAACGCAACCCATGCAACAATAGCGCCTTCCCAAACAACAGAGAGTTTTAAAAGCTGTGTATATGTTATATCTTTATACGCAACACCTTGAGGTATAACTTTTTTTGCTGCCATATTAAGCGCAAACATACTTGCAAGAAGTGTTGTTACATTGATGCCATATTGTGGTAAATCACTATGCTCAAAAAATAGTCCCTGTACTAACAATCCAAGAGCTAAACCAATAGACGCAGGAGCAATACCAAATACTAAAAATATAGTTGTACCTAAAATAAGATGCACTTCGCTTACACCTATTGCATAGTGAGGTAAGACCTCAAAACAGAAAAAGACTATCATCGCTGCGATAACACTTTTAAGTATCAATGATATTACACCATTCTCTTTCATATTATCATAAGCTACTTTTGCAGTAGCACCAAGGACTACAGCTGCAGTTCCATAACTTAGTATCATTTTTGCACCACTAACCACACCTGGTTCAATATGCATATATTTCCTTTTGTAAGTGAGTAATAACCCGTTACTCTACTTAAATTTTTTACTTTAAAAGATCTGGCTTACCATACTTCATAAAAAGATGGCTCACAGTTCCGGGAGAGCTCAGGATTTTCACCATGATTCTATTAAAGTTCTAAGCTAATTATAACATAAACTTTTACTGCTATAATTTTGAAAAACAGCAAAAAGGAAAAGCAGTTGGGATACACTCAATGGGTACAAAATCATGCCGAAAAACATAAAAAAATAGTAGAGAAACTCCTTGCACAAAATTATACAAAAGAGCAGATTATTGACTATTTTGATTTTGAAAATATGAAAGTTAAAGAAGAAGATTTTTGCCCACTTTACGCAAAAGATAAAAAGTGTCACGACATGGAAAAGCTAAACTGCTACTTATGCTCATGTCCCAACTTCCGTTTTAACGATGAAGGTATTAAAAAAATAGATGAGCGTACACAATTTAGCTACTGTAATATCGATTCAAAAGATGGTAGAGAGGGTGTATATGGAGACAAAATCCACCAAGACTGTTCCAGATGCAGCGTACCCCATCATGTAGAATATGTCAAAAAACATTTTGACCTTAAGTGGAGCAATATCATGCATGACTGCGCGCTCTAAATGGGTGTAAAAAGTCTGCTCTCACTTCAAGAAGCACAAGCACTTTTTCCAAATTTCTCTATAACAAACATAGAGGAGACAACACATGGTGTTATAGATACGACCTATATTACAGAGAAGTATATTATTAAAAAGTATGAAAGGAGTATTGAAAAACGAGTAGAAGAAGATGCCAAACGTTTAGAACTCTTTTTTCATCATCAGCTTAATGTTCCCCGACTTCTTGCAAAGCGTAGAGATTGGTACCTCTATGAGCGTCTTGCAGGACAACCTCCAAGAAACATAAGTTACTACCATATTCAAGCCCTTGCCCGTTTTATGGCAAAACTCCACACACTGAGTCAAACGCAGAAGAAACCCCCTAAATTTTTAGCACAGTATGACATTGAGACCTATTTACATTTTTTAAAAAAAGATTTTTTTCTCTACTACAAGATGCTTGCGCCACTTAAAACTCTTACACTCCCTTGTGAGGGCTTTATTCATGGAGATATTTTCAAAGACAATACACTCTTTAATAAAGAGAAAATAGCGGTCTTTGACTTTATTGATGGCGGTTGTGGCGCTTTTTCATTTGATGTAGCCGTTTCATTAATGGCTTTTAACTCTTACAATAAAGCATCTTTTACAAAACTTTTTTTACAAACATATAACCAACATACTCTTAAAAAAATTAAAAAACAAGAGTTACAAAAAGCACTCCATATAGCAACAAAATTCTATATGCTTCTACGCATTACAAACGAGAAAAAAACACGAAATGCACAAATGCTTTTAAAGCCATATATTAAATAATGGTATAATCACTCTATAAAAGTAGGAGTAGATTATGCAAAAAATATCAAGACGCGGATTTTTAAAAGGGGCGGTTGCAGCAGCAACACTGCCACTTGCGCTAAACGCAGCCAACAAGCAAAACGATACACTCAAGTTCATACATGTGACGGATTCACATATGGATTTAAGCAACCCTGATTCTGTAGAAGCAGTGGAGATTATGCGAGATTACATCAACACTAATCATAAAGATTTAGACTTTGTACTCTTTGGCGGTGACAACTTTAACAACAATGTCGCAGGCGATAAAGACGCAGTCAAATTCAAGACAATTGCAGATGGTCTTCATTGTCCCTACTTTAGCGTACGCGGCAACAAAGAATCCTCTCCAAAAGGTGATGATGAGATAAACCTTGCAGAGTTTCAAAAGATGTTCTGCTCAAACGTAGCACTCAAACTTCATGGCAAAGATTGGCTCTTAGAAGCAAAAGGGTACAACATTTTAGGGCTTGACAGTTGTATCGAGCATCAAAACAACGGTCGCTACACAGAGAAAACACTTGCCTTTGCAGAAGATGTGCTTAAATCAAACAAACCGACACTTATTCTCAACCATCACCCATACACAAACTACTGGGGTGGTACAGAAGAGAAAGATATTCACAAGTATGTACTCAACAACACCAAAGAGGCACAAAAACGTCTTTTCAAATATGACAATCTGTTGCTCACGCTCTCAGGACATAAGCACATTGATTCTGTTTCAGAGATTCAAGGCACAAAGGTCATTGTGACACGCGGTTTTATACGTCCAAAAGATCTAGATATGTATCCAATGCGTTATGTAGAAATCTCAAAGAATAACATTACAGAGAAACTTATATATACAGCATGAAAATAACAATCAACGACTACAATATGCAAAACCTCGAAGCCTTTAGTGAGCTGAAAAAAACTGACATCAGCACACTTATCAATGAGGCATTAGAAGAATACTTTGCAAATGAGCAGAAAAAATTGCTAGAGAAGAATCTCGCAGATGAAAATGCCATGACAAATCTCGACTTCAACGAATTTTGGGATGATGTGGAGATAGACGAATGATGCTCCACGGTGCAAACATCTACAAATACGCAAGAGAGCTAGACTGCGAACCAGAAAAGATACTCGACTTCTCCTCAAACATCAACTGCTACCAGCCAGAACAAGAACTCAATGTTCCAAACGCAGCAATAGTCAAATATGCCGACACAAACTACACAACACTCAAAAACACCATCGCAAAAGAGTACCAAATAGATGTAAAATCCATAGCTCTTTACAACGGTGCAACTGCCGCCATCTATGCTCTGATGGATTCGCTTAAAGCAAAAAGTGTCTACCTCTACGCACCGCTTTATGGAGAGTACCAAAAAGCAGCGCTTAAAAGCAAAAAAGACATCTATAAAATCAACCGCATAGAGAATATTGACGCAGAGGTAGAGGAGAAATCCATCATTGTTTTTGTCAACCCATCCACTCCAGAGGGAAGTTACTATGACCTTGATGAGCTCTTTTTGGAGTGGAAAAAGAAAAAGTGTACTATCATTTTAGATGAGAGTTTTATAGAGTTTGAAGGGCATAAATCACTGCGAAAACAGATACAAGACTACAAAAAGCTCTACATCATCCAATCTTTTTCAAAGTTCTACGCCTGTGCAGGTATACGAATAGGTGCTGTTTTTACCAATAAAAAAAACATAGAAAAAATCACACCGCCACTTTGGAACATCTCCTCCCTAGATGCCGAATTTTTACAAACAAGATTAAGTGATGCTGCGTTTAAACGCAGTGCATTAGAAGTGCACAAAGAGCAAAAACAGCAGCTGCAAAACATTCTAAAAAGCAGCAATATTTTTGACCAAATAGTGGAAAGTGATGCGAACTTCATCCTTGTGCATACACCAAACGCATCCCAACTTTTCGAGCATCTCTTAGCGCATAAAATTCTTGTACGGACATGTGGGAGTTTTGATTACTTGAGTGATGAGTGGCTGCGTTTTGCGGTTAAAGATACAGCAGCACAACAAAAACTAAAAGAGGCACTCCTTGCATTCTCTTAGCATATTTGGCACAAGCAGCGATGCTGGCAAATCGACACTGAGTTTTGCCATTACCTACTTGCTATACCAAAGAGGTATAAAAGTTACTCCCTTTAAAGCACAAAATGTCTCAAATAACTCTCAGGTTACTGACCTAAACGCAGGTGAGATTGCCATCCCACAAGCCTTTGCAGCTGAAGCAATAGGGCTAAAAACCTCGCCGCTTATAAACCCGATTTTACTTAAATCAGGTGGTAGATCAAAAGCACATCTTATCATTAATGGTAAAAGTGTTGGAGACAAAGATGTCTGGAGCTATTACCGTGACATTGACACGCTTAAACCTTTTGTAAAAGCTGCGTTTAAGCGTTTGCAAAAAGAGTATGATGTTATAGTAGCTGAAGGTGCGGGAAGTCCTGTCGAATTAAACTTGATGAAAAAAGACCTCTCAAATATCTATGTTGCTAAAAAATTCAATACAAAGATAATTCTCGTAGCAGATATAGAGCGTGGTGGTGTTTTTGCCTCTATCTATGGCGTTTATAAACTCCTGCCAAAGAAACTGCGTAAAAATATCATTGGTGTTATTGTCAATAAATTTCAAGGCGATACGTCACTCTTTGATAGCGGTGTAGAAATCATTGAACAGAGGTTTGGAATAAAGGTCTTAGGAGTTGTACCATTCAAGCCCTTTAATCTCGGCTTTGAAGACAGTGCCTCACTTATGGGCTACAAGCAAGATACAAAAGATGCCATCATAAAAGTTGGGGTACTAAAACTTCCCCACATTTCAAACTTTACCGACTTTGAGCCTTTGGTAGTTGATGAAGAGATAGAGCTGACATTTATAACAAACGCAGTAGAAGCTGCTGCTTGTGAGATGCTTATTATTCCTGGGAGCAAACGGGTTGTAGATGATTTACTATGGCTCAAAGAGAGAGGATTTGATACTATTTTATCTTCAAAAGAGAAAATGATAGTTGGTATCTGTGGTGGCTATGAGATGTTGTTTGAGGAGATTTTAGACCCTCTTCACATTGAGAGTGAGCATGAAAGCGTTGCAGGTCTTTGCAGATTCAAAGGAAGCATTACATTTCAAAAAGAAAAAATTGTCAAAAAAGGGTGTTATAACATTTGGGGAACAATGACAAAGGGATACGAGATACATAACGCCATTGCAAAGAAAAATGCCAAACACAAACGCAATCTTTATGCTACATTTGTGCATGGTATCTTTGAAAATGACGCACTGCGTTTGAAACTCTTTTGTGAAATAAATGCCAACTACAAAGGCTACAATTTTAAAGAGTTTAAAGCAAATGCAATCAAAAAGTTTGCAAATCATATAGACAAACACATAGATATGAACTTTATTGAAGCGAGTCTGTGTGAGTAATATTATTGTCGCTGTTTTAGCCTATTTGATAGACAAAAAATTTGGAGAGTTCTCATTTGTCAAGCATCCTGTCATCGTTATAGGGGAGCTTATTAACTTTTTTGAGAAATTACTCTACAAAAAAAGCATCTTTCGGGGTTTGTTACTTGTTTTAGCTGTTTTGAGTGTTGTTAGTTTTTTTGCTATCGCTTTAGAGAGATATTTCACCCTCTTTTTACCATCTTTTTTAAACATCATTTTTACTGCGTTTATAGCCTCTATGTTTATCGCGCATAAGATGCTTCGTGACTCGGTGGAGGGTGTGCTAAACGCAGAGAACAAACGAGAAGCTATTTCTATGTTAGTCTCGCGTGATACAAAAGAGCTGAGTGAAAGTGACATCTACAAAGCCGCCATTGAGACCTATGCAGAGAATTTGAGTGACGGAGTTGTCGCACCCCTTTTTTACCTGCTGCTTTTTGGGCTCCCCGGCATCGTCATCTACAAAACCATCAACACAATGGACTCAATGATAGGCTATAGAAATGAAAGGTATGAAAAGTTCGGCAAAGTAGCTGCACGGCTTGATGACATCGCAAATTACATCCCCTCACGGCTCACTGCCCTGCTCATAATGATAGTTGCAAAGCAAAAAAATCTTTTTGCCTTTTATAAAGATGGCAAAAAACATGACTCTCCAAACGCAGGACATCCCATTACTGCTATGGCTTTAGCTATTGGTGTGAAACTCGGAGGCGATACATCATACTTTGGGAAAATTAAAAAGAAAGCCACTTTTGGGGAAGGGAAAAAGGAGATAAGCAGTGAAGATGTGCAAAAAACACTCACGCTCATATAAAAACTTCCACAGCCCTAGAGCTGCAGAAAAAGAACTATTTTTTCATGCTATCAGCTAAAGGAATTAAATCACCTTGAACCGTCAAACAGTTTTGACCATAAATAAGAGGTATATACCAATCACTAACATTAATTTTAGCGTTGACTAAAACATCTCCTTTTATCCCTTTCTTATGTCCATTGTCAATGGCATTATCTGTAGCAATCTGCAATCTATTTTGAAAATCTCCAAATGGAAAGATAATAACTTTTTTAATACATGATTCACCTGTAGTTCTTACATCTTTTGTTACATGTGCGCTTAAACCATCTACATTGTTTGTAGAAACAACTGTCATATTTCCTAGTCTAGTAGAACATCCACTAAATCCTAATACTGCGATTGCTGCAACAGCTAATAAACCTTTTTTTATCATTATGATAAACTCCTTAAAATTAAATTCAACGATATTCTAGCATAAAGTTTTCTAATTTTCACATAAGTTAGAACGATTTATTCAAAAAAATGATAAAAATGAAAAAGATTAAAAAAACTATGTATGAAGAGGGTTACACAGTCTATATAATCTGCTAAAATGTCAACTAAAAAAGAGTTGACATGAACACATATAATATTTTTACAAATGAACAAACACAACTTCCAGAGGGAAAAGCTGACTTCCTCCTTGCAGCTAGTGTGACAAGAACCTGTGAAATCGAAGGTATCACTCAAGCGGGTATTCCAGGGATGATTCCTCTTACACCAACACTCGATGCAGAGTACATTACAAATGAAAAAGTTTTTTCTCTTGGTGAACTTGCAGAAACTCCTACAGGAGTTCCTACTCCTGCACTTATTACCCGTGCTACGCATAATCTTGCGCCATTTTCAAGCATAGAAATTTTAGACTTAGGTCTGCAAACGCAGCCACAAAATTGTAAAATCTATAACTATGGCATCACTCCTTCAGACTCTATTGACAAAGGTGCAAATATTAACGCACAGGAAATATTTGCCAAAGGGATGGAGTTTGGTAAAAAGTATGAGCTTAAAGGAAATTACCTTATTTTAGGAGAGAGCACACCTGCTGGTACAACTACGGCTGCAGCTTCTGCTCTGGCGCTAGGCTATGATGTTGCCAATGACTTCTCTTCAAGCTTTTTAAATGTACCAAATGACATCAAAACAAAGACCATAAACGCAGCTCTTTCTTTAGTCAATGAAGATATGTCAAACTTTGAAAAACTCGACATCGTCAGTGACAATATGCTTCTCTTTTGTGCAGGATTTTTAGTAGAAGCTTCCAAAAGATTTCAAATAGTCTTAGCAGGCGGCACACAAATGGCAGCTTGCTTACTCATAGCAGACAAGCTGCGTGAAGATATTTTAATGCGCATCAAACATGAC
>Ga0256831_1002159_pt1 | contig 10343 bp, 13 predicted proteins | sample 132544metaG_FD_189087 | JGI IMG/M metagenome (GOLD analysis project Ga0256831, IMG submission 189087) | Hydrothermal vent microbial communities from Lau Basin, Pacific Ocean - 132-544 | ecosystem: Environmental > Aquatic > Marine > Hydrothermal vents | place: Pacific Ocean: Lau Basin | collected... | reverse complement strand
ACGCTCATCGGAATGTGGAGGTTCTTCGATATCTCTCTAATGCTTGCCTTCTCCCTTTTACTCAAAAATTCGAGTATTCTGATTCTGTGCATGTTTAAATTTGGATTTTAATGGTAAAAAGGCTAACGATTAATACCGAAACAACTCTCTTAATGAGATGAAGGTCAAGGGTATAAACAGCGTCAAGGAAGCTTTGAAAGCTGGAAGGGTAAACAAGATATTCGTTTTAAAGGATTACAAAAATCCTCGTATAGCAGAGATAGTTTCTTTAGCTAAGAAAAGGAAAGTTCCAGTAATATACACACCGGAACTCCCTAAGGATTCGAGGGGGGTTATGGCAGAAATCTCACCCATAGATTACAAGGACGTTGAAAAGATAGTTGAGAAGTGCCTCAAGGAGGGTTCTTTCATACTCTTCTTGGATTCGATTGAAGACCCGCAGAACATGGGGGCGATAATAAGATCGGCCGAATTTTTCGGTTGTGCCGGTGTTGTTATACCGAAGAGAAGGTGCGTTCAGATAAACGAGACGGTAGCGAAGGTTTCAGCTGGTGCAATCTTTCACGTGGACATTGCGAGGGTCGAAAACTTGGCAAACACCCTCAAGAAGTTGAAGAAGTTTGGAATAAACGTTGTCGGTGCGGATTTGGATGGAGAACCCCTTAAGAACGTCGATCTATCACCGCCTTTGGCAATAGTTGTGGGGGGAGAAGACAAGGGTATTTCCAAGCCTGTCAAAAAGCAGTGCGACTTCATTGCAAGGATAGAGGGATACGGAAATGTAAACAGTTTGAACCTGTCGGTTGCCGGAGCGATAATCATGTTCGAGTTCAGGAGGAGGTTGTATGAAGGGTGAACTCTTAGCTTTGATTTCCGCTCTGCTTTGGGGAATCGCCCCGCTTATGGACAAATACGTCGTGAGCACCGGAGTTTCACCAATCCTCGCAAATCTCGTAAGAATTGCCGGAGCCTTCCTTTTCTTAGCTGTTGTGACAGTCGTTACGAGGGACTTCTCCTCGGCCAAGCTCACCTTCAAAAGCGTAGCCCTCCTTTTAATAGCTGGGATAATTGCGAGCGGTATAGCAATGGTCGTTTACTTCCAAGCTCTAAGGCTTTCTCAGGCATCCAAAGTTGTTCCAATAACTTCCATTTACCCGCTATTCACCGTAATTTTTTCCGCCTTGATACTCGGAGAGAACGTGAGTCCCAAGGTTGTCGTTGGTGCAATTTTAATAGTCGTTGGTCTATCTTTGGTCAGCGGTGGTTGATATGGACTTAGAAGGCTACGCGAGGAAGATGCTCGAAAGGTTCGACGAGGATAAAGTCAAGGAGATGCTGATAGAGAGGATTATGGAGATCAAGGACTTCAGCTATGAGATGGCAGAGAGGTGGGCTAAAGCGGTTATCACCGAAGTAAAGAACGCGTATTCGAAAACGAATCCCGTATTAGATTACTACAAGAGCGGGGTTAAGATGGGGGAATTTGGTGTTGGTTCTCGTGGTTTGGGAGATTTCTACGTTCACAGAAAGATAGGAGAGATGATTTCGAAGTCCGTCAGATCGGTAATTTCGTCCGCGGATTTGGACGACGCTGGAGTTGTCAAAGTTGGGGATTACTACGTATCCGTATCCATAGACGGAATTCATTCGAGGTTGAGCGAGTTTCCGTTCATTGCCGGTTTTCACGTCACGAGGGCTTGCATGAGGGACGTTATGGTTATGGGTGCAAAACCGATAGCTGTTTTTTCGGACATACACATAGCTGACGACGGAGACGTTTCGAAGATTTTCGATCACATCGCCGGAATTTTGACAGTCTGCGAGTTAATGAACGTTCCATTGGTGAGCGGTTCAACCCTAAGGATAGGGGGTGACATGGTCATTGGAGAGAGAATGACGGGTGGCGTTGGATGCGTTGGAGTTTCGAAGCACATAACTCCGAGGAAGAACGTCAAGGAGGGGGACGTTATACTTTTAACCGAAGGGGCTGGAGGAGGGACCATAGCCACAACCGCAATATACTACGGGATGCACGAGGTTGTCGAGGAAACGCTAAACGTTGACTTCCTTACTGCATGCAACGCCGTAATCGAAAACGACTTGGTTAAAAGGATACATTCGATGAGCGACGTCACGAACGGGGGTATAAGGGGGGATGCTGAAGAGATATCACACGTCTCTGGAAAGGCCTTGGTTTTCGATTACGAGAAGTGCAGAAGTATGGTAAATCAGAGGGTTTTAAAGATGCTCGATGAACTTGAGATAGACTTCATGGGAGTGTCCATAGATTCTCTCATGGTGATATGCGATGAGGAAACCGCTGAGGAAGTTAAGGGGGTAGTGAAATCCGTCGGAGTTAGGATTGAGGAGGTCGGATGGGTTGAGAAGGGAAGAGGGGCTTACATCTTCGACGGAGAAAAAAGGCCTTTAAAGCCGAGGTTTAGGGAGTCAGCATACACGCCAATAAAGAAGGTCGTAGGAGAGGAGAAACCCAAGAATATTGAGGAGATGATGAGAAAGATAGACATCGCGGTAGAGAAGGCTTTGAAAAAGAAGGAAGACGTGATTAGAATGATCAAGAAAGGCAAAAAGATTTAAATAGTTTCCGAAAAATCCCGATTAAAATGATAACCGCAAGGTCGCTTGTCAGAAAGATCGTCACCCTTTCGGACGGAACGGTGATCGGTGAGCTATACAACATCTTGGTTGATTTCAAGACGGGAACTCTTATAAGTCTGCTCGTAAAGCCCAACAAGAAAATAGAGGACTTCGAAATGCAAGACGGGCTTTACGTCATTCCCTTCGAATACGTTAGGGCTATAAGCGATTACATAGTTGTTGACAGGAGAAGATGATAGTCCCTCCCCTCCTCCTACCGTTCTTCGTTCTCTTCGTTCTAATTCCCTTCGCTCTGATATTTGCAATTGCGACCCCTCAAGTCTTTCAAATCACGTTCGGCTTGAGTTACGATGAGGCTTTAATTCTCTTCCTTCTCATAGTTCTCGGTAGCTTTATAAATATCCCCTTGTATAAAAAAGAGGGAAAGTTCGTAGTCGGAACTTACAGCTTCTTCGGCGTTATGTATCAAGTGGTCGAAAGGAGGGACATCGTAATAGCGGTAAATTTGGGTGGTTGCGTAATTCCAACCATACTCTCTCTGAAGTTGCTTACGGAAATACCACTCAACGCGTTCCTCGTAACATTCGTCGTGTGCACCGCAATAATATACCGCGTTGCAAAACCCGTTCCGGGAGTGGGTATAGCGGTTCCCATGTTCATCCCACCAGCCATTTCAAGCCTTACGAGTTATGTGGTCGTAACTTCTATGGGATTGCCATTAACACTCCTGCCAAAGCTTGCATTCTCCTCAGGGGTTTTATCCGCACTCTTCGGTGCGGACATTCTTCACCTGAAGGACGTTGAGAAGATTGGAAGTGGAGTCGTAAGCATTGGAGGTGCGGGAACGTTTGACGGAATATTTTTAACCGGGTTATTTTCCGTCATCTTTTCCCTTCTTCTAATCTGAAAGGCTCGACCCTACCTTCTTTCGATTGCTCCCTCAACCACCTCACGAAGTTTGCGAAAATGATAAATGAACCCAATGCAGTTTCTGGAATCTTCTTTATTTTAACGTGCCAAGCGTCGAATATCAAGTCACCCTCATCATCTATCCCTATCGAAACCTTGAACTTCGTGGGAATCCTCAAAATCTCCCTCATCAGTTCTTCACTCAAAAACCTCTCCGCATCGTAAATTATTCCGATGGCGTTCCCTTCCTCATCGACGAAGAATTCTGCAAAGTCCTCGTCAATTCTTAGAGGGACAACAAGCTCGCCCTCCTTCACGTAGCACTTGAAACCCATCTCCTCCAAAACCCTCTTCACTTCCTCTATCATACCGCAACGTAGGTGTTCACAACATTTATAGATGGCTCGAAGTTCTTGGAGCATGGAGAGCGGATACAGAAAGATAGAGTGGGCAAAGAGAAACATGAAAACTATAGCTAAAATAAGGGAGGAGTTCAAGAGGGAAAAGCCGTTGGAAGGTTACAGGATTGGAATGGCACTCCACGTTGAGGCCAAAACAGCTGTGCTCGTTTTAACACTAATAGAGGGTGGTGCGGAAGTTGCTATAACGGGTTGCAACCCACTGAGCACGCAGGATGACGTCGCAAACGCTCTGAGGGAGATGGGTATTAGGTGCTTTGCCAAAAGGGGTATGAGCAGAGAGGAATACTACGAAGCCTTGAACAGGGTGATAGACTTCAAACCCGACATTGTCGTTGACGATGGAGCGGATCTGATCTTCCTCCTTCACAAGGAAAGAACGGACTGGGCTGATAAAGTTCTGGGGGCGAGTGAGGAAACAACTACGGGTGTCATAAGGTTGAGGGCTATGGAGAGAGAGGGAGTTTTGAGGTTTCCCGTTATTGCCGTGAATGATGCTTACACGAAGTTCCTCTTCGACAATCGCTATGGCACGGGACAATCGACGTGGGACGGTATTTTCAGGGCTACGAACACGCTTATAGCTGGAAAAACGGTTGTCGTTGCAGGATACGGATGGTGTGGAAGGGGAATTGCGATGAGGGCCAAGGGATTGGGTGCAAACGTGATAGTTACGGAGGTTGACGAAATAAGGGCTTTAGAGGCGGTAATGGACGGTTTTAGGGTTATGCCGATGAAGGAGGCCTGCAAATACGGAGACATCTTTATAACCGCAACTGGTAACATAAACGTGATAAGGGAGGAGCACTTCAAGCTCATGAAAGACGGTGCTATTTTGGCAAACGCAGGACACTTCAACGTGGAGATATCGATTCCAGACTTGGAAAGGCTGAGCAAGGGGAAGAGGGAGATAAGACCATACCTGACCGAATACGACTTGGGGGACAAAAAGCTCTACCTAATTGCTGAAGGTAGGCTTGTAAACTTGGTTGTAGGCGATGGGCATCCGATTGAAGTCATGGACATGAGCTTTTCCGATCAGGCTTTGGCAGTGAGATACATAGCGGAAAATCACGAGAAGCTTGAGAGAAAGGTTTACAAGTTGCCAGAGGAGCTCGACAGAAAGGTAGCAAGGCTGAAGCTTGAGAGCATGGGCGTAGAAATAGATAGGCTTACGGATGAACAGATCAGATATTTGAGCGATTGGAGACACGGAACTTGAACAAAAATATATATCTACGCCTTGCCAATTGATTGCATGGAGGTTTACACCGAGGAGAGGTTCAAAAACTGGATTAGGAGGATAGAGGAGAGCGAAGTCAGAGAAGATGATCCGAAATCATTCGATGTTTTCGACCAGTTCGTCGAGGATTTGGCCATAGCATGCCTAAAGATTGTTGAGAGCGTTAAAAACAGGGAGATGTCCAAGAAGAAGGCTTTGGAAATCCTTGAGGAAATGAAGAGGTTGTTCTTAACGAGCGTCGATTTCGGAGACGATTTGAAGAACGAGGTTTACGAGTTCGTGAGGGAGGGAGTCAAGGCCATAATCCAATCCACCGTTTTCTACCTTCAGAACAAGGTTAGCAAGAAGGACTTCGAGCAGTTGTTCAAGGAGGCTCTCGAAAGTGAGAGAAAGGGTGATTTGAGCTCAGCTTTTGAAAGAATTGCGAAGATGGGTGCAAAGGTCTTGAAAGGAGAGGAGTTGCCGGAGTTCGATGCTGATGGATTCGTTGCGAGTTGGTTGGATGGAGTGGAAACGCTTGCAACGGTTGTGAAGATAGCCAAAATCGATCAGCACCTGTCGAGCTCGTAGTGAACTATGACTATGCACTGATCCGCTTGAAGCGAAAGCTTGGACACGGAAACAACCATCTTTGCGTATTTCAAAACCAACCTCTCATCCTCCTCTTTCAAACCTATGTGATCCCCCAGAACGAAGAGAGGGTTTTTCAAATCGCACGCGACATCCCTTATATCCACACCGTCCTCTCTGAGATATACGATCTCATACACTCTACTTAACTCTTCCAAAAGCTCTTCGAGGTTTTTTCTTGCAACGTAAACGCCGGGAGAACTAATCCTCCAATCTTTGTCAACATCTAAGCTCAAGGCCTTCCTTATTATCCCCCCAACGTTTCTCTCGTCCGGTGCCATGTATCTGACCTCACTCCCAACTATCTTCAAAGCCTTGGGGGGATCTGGACTACCTAAGAGCAGAACGTAAACTTCAACGTTCCTCCTAATCCCGTGAGACACGAAGAGGGATTGGGCTATGCACCTGCAAATTATGTCCATCCTTCCAGCGGACCCAGCCAAATCGTTGAGGTTGAAGGGTTTCGTTACCGCCTTGTTCCCAACGATCAGAAAGGCCCTCATAGGATTATGTTCTGCCTGTAACCGCAATTGGGACATCTGTTCCCATTCAAGTTGATCGAAACTACGTAGAATCCCTCCCTATCAATTAGGAGCTCACCGCAGTTCGGACAGAATGTGTCCTCGTATTTGTGCCCCCAGACGTTGCCGATGTAAACGTATTCCACTCCAACATCTTTAGCTACATCTACCGCCCTTTCAAGTGTTTTTATCGGTGTGGGGGGTTTGTCGAGCATCTGGTAGTCGGGATGGAATCTCGAGAAGTGAACAGGAATCCTCCTGTCTAAATCAACTACCCACTCAGCAAAGGCCCTTATCTCTTCCATGTCGTCGTTTTCTCCCGGAATTACCAAGTAGGTTAACTCCAAAAACACGCCCTTCTTGTGCAGATACTTAACGCACTCCAGAACCTTCTCAAGCTTCGCACCAGCCCCGACTATCCTCCTGTAAAAGTCCTCTTTAAAGGCTTTAACGTCAACGTTCGCCGCATCTAAAATCCCTTCAAACTGGTCTATAGCCTCGTAGCTCATGTAACCGTTCGTTACGTAAACCACGTAATATCCCTCTCTTTTAACGAGCTTGCTCGAATCCAAGGTGAATTCGTGCCATATTGAAGGTTCGTTGTATGTCCAAGCCACTCCATCCGCATCGTAGTCCTTCGCCAACTTCAGGATATCTTCGGGTTTTAGCTCCTTCAAATAAGGATAACTTAAATCCGCTCTCGAAATCGTGTAGTTCTGGCAGTGCTTACACCTGAAGTTGCATCCTACACTTCCAAAGGAGAGAACGTTACTACCGGGCTTGAAGTTGTGGAGGGGTTTCTTCTCTATCGGGTCTAAGGCAATTGACGAAACCATTCCGTAATTGTAAACCTTCAAAACTCCGTTCTCGTTCTTTCTCATTCTGCATATTCCCCACTTATCAGGTTTTATCCTGCAGTAGTGCATGCAGGTTTTGCACATAACCTCCGAATTCAACCTCTCGTAGAGGTAGGATTCGACTATCATAGACGATTTTAGTCTCGATAGTATTTAACGGTGTTTTCTAAGTTTTCTATAAAAGTTGAGAAAGTATAAATTTACCCCCCTTCAAAAACCTCCTCGCCATCTCGAAACACCACTTAACGTCTCCAACCCTATCCAAGGTGTGGGCGTCGCTACCTACCGAATACTTTATCGATTTGTCGGAGCACATCTCGAGGAAGTCTATGGGTGGAGCTCTGTGGAGGGAGTTTATCTCCAAAGCGACGTCGCACTCGATCAGAAGGTCTATTATCTCAACGTCTTGGGAAAAGTCCCTACCGCAGTTGAACATCTCCGAATGCAGATGTCCCAGAACGTCTATCTTATCTCCGTTTTTCCTCAAGCACTCCTTTATCCTGTGGTAATACTCCCGCGTGGACAAGATGTCGTGGATAGACGCTACAACGATGTCGAAATCGAAGTTTGGAAGGGCAATATCACCGTCTGGCAATATACCGCACTCAACACCGCTCAAAATTTCCAAATCGTATCTGTCCCTCGCAGTTTCAATCTCAACCTGTCTCCTTCTAAGTTTCTCCTCCGTTACACCTTTCTTATGCTCCAAGGAGTGATCGACTATCGCTATAGCCTTTAAACCCCTCTCCTTAGCCTTCCTTGCAATTTCCTCAACGCTTGCACTTCCGTCCGAATAAACGGAGTGAACGTGTAGGTCCATCATATCTCCTTCAGGAGTTTGTCCACTATCTCCATAAACACCTTGGTGGTTTCGTTTTCCTCCCTCACAAACGGATTTCCCCTCTCACCGCTCTCAACGACCTTCTCGTCGAGGGGAATAGACCCCAAAAACTTAACGCCGTAGTTCTTCGCCAGAGTTTCACCACCGCCCTTGCCGAATATGTAGACGATCTTGCCACAGTGCGGGCATCTGAAACCGCTCATGTTCTCTATCACGAATGTCTTCATGTTGCTCTTCTTTGCGAAGTTCACAGCTTTGGTCACGTCCTCCAAGGCTACGGTTTGAGGGGTCGTTACTATTACAGCTATCTCCGGATCCAAAAGCTGGGCTATGCTTATGACCTCGTCTCCCGTTCCGGGCGGGCAGTCTATCACGAGGAAGTCTAAATCTCCCCAACTGACATCTTTGGTTATCTGCTCTATGAACTTGTGCTTCATCGGCCCTCTCCAAACAACTGGAGTGTCCTTGGAGGGAAGGAAAAAACCAATTGATATGACCTTAACGCCGTTTATCTCGAGAGGTTTGAGCTTATCTCCCTCAACCTCCAAACCTCCAACCTTGTCTATCCCCAAAAGCTTCGGAATGCTCGGGCCGTGTATGTCCGCATCCAACAAACCAACCTTGTAACCCTTCTTCGCCAAGGCAAAGGCGAGATTTACCGCTACCGTGCTCTTACCCACACCGCCCTTACCGCTCATCACGATTATCTTCTTCATGTGCAAACGCGGACGTTACTGCATAAGAAACTATCCGAAATTTAGACCGTTCCTACAAGATTTAAATATCTCGAAGGTTTTTCGGAAGGGATGAGAGAGAAGTTGTCGATGGCCTTCGCCATCTCCCTAACGGTTCCTTGGCTTTTAGTCTTGTTTTTAAACGTCAAACTCCCTCCCCACTTTGAAGCCCTTCTCTCTGGTATGGCTATAATTTCGTCCGCCTTCATAATTTCTTGGTGTGCGGAAACCGCCGAAATGGACATTCCCCGTTCCCTAAGCTTGGCTCTGGTGGCGTTTCTGGCGGTATTGCCGGAGTATGCTGTAGATATTTATTTTGCGTGGATGGCGGGGAAGTTAAACGGAAGCTACGTTCACTTCGCAACCGCAAACATGACGGGAGCAAACAGACTGCTCATAGGCGTGGGATGGAGCTTAGTAGCACTTACAGCCATGTTCAAAACGAGGAAAACGCAGGTCGAGCTCGACGAGGGCTTGAGATTGGAGATTTTCGTTCTACTCGTTGCAACCCTATACAGCTTCACAATACCCTTAAAATCGAGCATTCATCCGATAGACAGCGTTATACTACTCTCCCTATACGCACTCTACCTCTACATGGCAACCAAAGGATGCAGGGAGGAGTTTCCCCTCGAAGGAGTTCCCAAATACCTTTCGAGATTTCCGAAGAGCCTTAGGAGAACGATTCTGATAGTCCTCTTCGTATACTCGGGCTTCGTTATATTCCTAAGCGTTGACGCATTCGCGGAGGGTTTGATATCGACTGCAAAGGCGTTTGGATTCGACGAGTATCTTATGGTTCAGTGGATCGCCCCACTGGCGAGTGAGTCACCGGAGTTGGTCGTAGCCATCTACTTGGTCAGAAGGCTGAGGGTTTCAGCAAGTATAAACGCCCTCGTGTCCTCGAAGGTCAACCAATGGACACTTCTGATTGGAACCCTACCGTTGGTTTACAGCTTGGCCCTAAACTCGATATCCCCTCTACCTTTGGACCCAAGGCAAAAGGAGGAACTAATTCTAACTTCCTCTCAATCTCTCTTCGGTTTGGCGGTTATATCGAACCTCAGAATATCCCTTTGGGAGGCTCTGGCACTTCTAACGTTGTTCTTGGCACAATTCGTTTACGAGGGTGTGGAAATGAGGTTGATTTTGAGTGCGATATACGTAGTCCTATCCATACCGATACTCGTGAGGGAAAAAAGGAGTGTATCAAAAATTTTAAAGGTGTTATAGGTCTCTCAGCTTTTCGAGCATTATCTTCTTTTCTATCCTTGCAACAGTCTCTCTAACCCTGTGAACAGCGTCAGGATTTGCGGAAATTGAATCTATTCCCATTCTAACGAGTATCTCCGCAAACTTCGGATCGCTTCCAGCCTGACCGCAGATGGACGTTTTCACACCGTGCTTCTTACAGACCTTTATGACGTGCTCGATCAGCTTCAAAACCGCTGGATGCTTCTCGTTGTAGAGGTAAGCTACGTGCTCGTTGTTTCTGTCAACCGCCAAGGTGTATTGCGTTAGATCGTTCGTTCCGAAACTGATAAAGGTTATTCCACATTCCCTAATTATG
>Ga0256831_1002158_pt1 | contig 10351 bp, 6 predicted proteins | sample 132544metaG_FD_189087 | JGI IMG/M metagenome (GOLD analysis project Ga0256831, IMG submission 189087) | Hydrothermal vent microbial communities from Lau Basin, Pacific Ocean - 132-544 | ecosystem: Environmental > Aquatic > Marine > Hydrothermal vents | place: Pacific Ocean: Lau Basin | collected... | reverse complement strand
AATAAAGATGTTTATAATCGTGACGCGGCTTTACTTAAGGCACTTGACAAACCCCTCAATTAAACTTTGCCAGGACAATCTTTTTTTTAATAATAATAAACGGCAGGCTGCGTTTTGGGTTCATCATTATTTAAAAGTAATTATGCAAAAGAAAATTCTTTTCACTCTTTTTCTGGCACTTTTTAATGCCGGAATATTTGCTCAGGGCAGCACAAACAACATCAGCTATAAAGTTGAAAAAGGTGTTTGGGTAAATTTCAACAGGTTTTTCAAAACAACCTTGCCTGGAAAACGTTTTGAAGTGACTCTAAAATCGGATCATCCCGCAAGTATTTTGATATCGGATAGCTACGCGGCACCTGTTTCGCACGATGGTAATGTATGGTATTTTGCAGCTCCAAAAAAAAGCGGTGATTATACAATTTCTTTTACCGACACCGTTAGCAAACACGCTTTTACCCTGGTTCTGTTTGTGGAGTTTCCCATTACTAAAATGAAGGGGGAATATTTGAACGGATACCGTATTGGCACTTATCCTAACAAAACGCTGCATGGCGATAAAAACTATAAAAGACCCAAAGGTTTTATTGAGGTTACAAAAAGCAATGAAAACCTGTTTATATCACCTCATTTTCAGCTCAAACAGTTTTTATGTAAACAGTCATCAAAAGGATATCCAAAATATATTATTACCAATCCCAAACTGGTGGTAAAACTGGAATATCTGTTGGCTCAACTCAATAAACATGGCAGAAACATTAAAACGTTGTTTGTGATGAGTGGTTACCGTACACCCTATTACAATAAACTGTTGGGAAATGTAAAATTCAGCAGGCACGTTTACGGCGATGCAGCCGATATTTATGTTGACGAAAACCACGACGGGGTAATCGACGACTTAAACAAAGATGGAAAACATACCATACAGGATGAATATGTTATTTATAAAATTGTCAACAATTTTGACTCGGATCCCAAATATAAACAACTAATAGGTGGTATCGGGACTTACCAAAAGAATAGCAGGCATACCTTTTTCATACACATTGATACCAGGGGATATAAAGCGCGTTGGTAGTTCAGGCTACTCACAAAAAATTCACTTCTCCCGTTGCGTGATTATACATAGCTCCCACAATATCAATTCTATTCTTTTCATACAAATCAAGCAGTACCGGACTTTGGCTTTTAATATCTTCGATGGCAAGTTCAACATTTTTAAGTGCTACCCTGTCCACAAAATCCTGATTTTTTGAGCTTCTATCTGTTATTTCAGGAGCGTCCAGTTTCTCGACAGCAAGTTTAATATGTTTCAGCGAAGCGGTAAGGTTGCCGAGCTTAACATCGTCGATGGCACCTTTTACAGCACCACACGAAGTATGCCCAAGCACGACAATGAGTTTTGACCCCACCACAGCACAAGCGTATTCCATGCTTCCCAGAATATCCTGATTGATTATATTGCCAGCAATACGAGCAATAAACAGATCACCAATCCCCTGATCGAAAACAATGGAAGGCATTACCCTTGAGTCGATGCAGCCTGACACAATGGCAAAAGGATGCTGCGAGTCGATGGTTTCGCGAATGTGCCAATCGTGGTCACGCTCAATGGTATCCTTATCCAGGAAACGTTTGTTACCATCTTTCAGCATCTGCAATGCCTGATCCGGGGTCAGATTCTTTAAAAAATCTTCGCTCATAACTACGTTACTATTATCCATATTAGTTAATTTTTTCAAGTTCTTTATCCAGGTACTCTTCAACCTCTTTAACCGAATCAAAACACTCTTCCCGGCTTACAAGGTCAGGTACAATATCAATTTTCTCAAACATGGTTTTAGGCTGGCCGGAAAGCCCCAGAAACAGCACCTTAACATTTCTATTCAGCAAATCAGTAACCGCTTCTTCCATGGCATACAAGCCGCTTTGATCCACATAAGAAACTTTGTCCATTCTGAAAATAACAAATGACACGTCATCGGGAATTGCCTCAATCTGACTTTTAAAACCTGCAATCATCCCAAAAAACAGCGGCCCTTCAATGTGCTTAATAAAAACTTTATCCCCCAGTTTGTTAACCAATCCTTTTTCATCCTCCCATGTGCCTTCTTCTTTAAATTGTTTTAGCGGTTTTATGTTGCTTTTTCCTTCAACAATATCCGCTGTTTCTTTCATAAAGACAAAAGCTGCCAGCACAACACCTGCACCAACGGCAACCAAAAGGTCAACAAAAACGGTAAGCAGCAAAACAATCAACATGATGACTGCTTCCGAACGCGGCACAGAACGAATATGACGCAACCCTTTGTAATCAATAATACCAATACCCACCGTTACCAGAATCCCTGCCAGCACCGCATTGGGAATATGTCCTACCAACTGTCCAAGCCCAAGTAAAATTCCCGCAAGTAACAACCCGGCAACCACACCCGACAAACGGCCTTTTCCTCCTGAATTAATATTGATAACCGTACGCATGGTAGCACCTGCTCCTGGCAATCCGCCAATAATTCCGGCAGCCATATTACCCAACCCCTGTCCAATGAGTTCTTTGTTACTATCATGTTTGGTTTTGGTAACATTATCAGCCACTACAGAAGTTAATAACGAGTCGATGCTACCCAGGGCGGCCAGGGTAAAGGCATATTCAAAGATTCGAACCAACACTTTAGGATTTGCCAAAACTTTCAAAAAATCGAAATTAACATCAGGAAGCCCGGTGGGCAAAGCACCTTTGGAATTAATCTTAAGGAAAAGCCCGTCAGGAACCAAATAGTATGCAGCAATAGAAACCAATATTAAGGCAACCAAAGTAGCAGGAATTTTTTTGGTAATAAAAGGCAATGAGTAGATAAGAATAACGGTAATAACAGCAATTCCCACTGAATAAAAGTTGACCAGCTCAGGTATTCGATGGATATTGGAAATGGTTCCCAGCGCGCCACCGGCAGGGCTTTCGGCTCCAAAAAAAGGAAATATTTGCGTAACGATAATAATTACCCCAATGCCACTCATAAAGCCCGACACTACAGGATAAGGAATGTATTTAATAAACTTGCCAAGCTTTAAAAGTCCGAGTGAGGCCTGAATAATTCCGGTCAACACAAAGGAAGCGATAATAACCGGCATAGCCTGCTGAAGACCCCCCAGTTCTTTAATGGCTTCCATTATTAAAACAGCGGCAACAACAGTCATGGGTGCAGTAGGTCCACTAATCTGGGTTTTTGTTCCGCCAAACAAAGCAGCCACAATACCCAACGCAATGGCGCCATACAAACCTGCCACAGCACCCAACTCGGTTTGTTCACCAAAGGCCAATGCCAGGGGCAGTGCCACAATACCGGCAGTAATTCCGCCAAGAAAGTCACCTTTTACATTCGAAAAGAATCCTGTATTATTATCTTTCATCCGCATTGTATTTTTCTATTACATAATAAACTGCCGATATTACCAAGCTCAAAAAGCAGTTTCCAAAGGTACAAAATCCTTACATTCGAATGTATGTTCTTATACATCACCTCAACAGCTGTAACAAAACCGGTTTTGGTTCGTTATATTTCAATCAGATTGGTTTTTAAATTACTTTTGGATGATAAAAACAGATTGTGTGAAACAGACCCTTTTTACTATATTTTTAATTGTATTTTCACAAGCACTATACTCCCAGTCAGTTACTGTGAGGGGAAAAGTATTGGATCAGGAAAATAAAAAACCGCTGGCCTTTGTCAACATCATATCAGAAAATGGTAAAGAGGGAACGGTAAGCGATATTGACGGGAAGTTCAGCATTAACCTGCCGGAAAAAACCTGTTGTTTAAAATTATCATATATCGGGTATGAACCGCTGGATTATAAAATCGATTACCAAAAATCAAATCAAACCATCATGATGGTTCCCAAAGCCATTGAACTGGATGAGGTAACAGTATTTCCAGGGGTGAATCCCGCTCACCGCATCATCAATCTGGTTGTTGACAACCGCGACAAAAACAACCCTGAGAATCTGGATGAGTTTTCTTATGTTTCCTACGACAAAATGATTTTAACAGCGGATGCCGATTCACTGATGAAAAAAGATACTGCCCTTTTGGATACTACCGAAATGAAGGTTAGAAAGCTACTGGAAAAACAGGACTTTTTTATGATGGAGACTGTTACCGAACGGAAATACATGAAGCCCAAGCTGAATCAGGAGAACGTGCTGGCAACCAAAGTGTCGGGCTTCAAAAATCCGGTGATAGTATTTATGCTTTCTCAAATTCAATCCACCTCCTTTTACGACGATAAAATTAACATCATTAATAAAAACTACATCAACCCCATAAGTAAAGGAAGTACCCGCAAGTATTTTTTTCTGATTGAAGATACCACCTATAACGACCAGGGTGATACCACATTTATGATTTCATTCAGGCCGAAACGAGACAGTAAGTTTGATGGCATGAAAGGATTTCTTTACATCAACAGCGATGGTTGGGCAATCCAGAATGTTAAAGCGGGGCCATATAAAGATACGACAGGGTTGACCATTCAGGTTCAACAGTCCTATCAAAAAATTGAAGGCCACTGGTTTCCGGTTCAGCTGAATACCGACATTGTCTTTAACACCATGACCCTGGCCGCCGGCAAAAAACAGTATGCACTGGTAGCACATGGCAACAGCTATCTGCGCGATATCAACTTACATCCCGGGCTGAAAAAACGGGATTTTGGATTTCATGAAGTAGAAGTTGAAAGCGATGCCATCAAAAAGAAAGAGGACTTTTGGAATAAATACCGCACCGATACGCTGACCGAACGTGAACGTGAAACCTATCGTGTTATTGACTCCATTGGCAAAGAAACCGATTTTGACAAGATGGCAAGCACGGTTCAAAGCCTGATGTCTGGTGTTATTCCCTTAGGGCCGGTGGATATTGACATCGATAAGTTTTTTCACTACAACGAATATGAAGGCTTTTATGCAGGACTTGGTGCGCATACCAACCAAACCCTTTCAAAAGTATTTACCATTGGTGGTTTTTGGGGCTATGGCTTTCGCGATAAAACAGCAAAATATGGAATGGATGCTTCGGTAATTGTCCATAAAAGGTCTGAATCGTCGGTAGGGTTTAAGTACTATTTTAACGTACTGCCCAGCGGCGGAACCTCCTTTTTTACCGACAAAAACCAAATATGGAACACCAATAATTTTGGTGAGTTCTTTACCAAACGGATGAACATTACCCGCGGTTATGAACTGAATTACAAATTCAGAGTTCGTGCTTTCCGTGATTTCAAGTGGAACCTCAGCCTGATAAAACAATCAAAGAAAGCTTACGAAGATTATATATTCACACCTTTCGACCCCATTACTACCCCCCAGCATTATGAGCTATCGAAAGCCAGCCTCGAGTTCAGGTTTGCGTGGCGTGAAAAAATTATCCAAACTACCAAAGGGCCGGTTTCCTTTGGCTCTGACTATCCTGTGGTATGGTTTAAATACACGCAAGGGTTTAAAGGCCTGCTCAACAGCGATTTTAATTTCAATAAAGTTGACCTCAGGATAATGCACACCATAAAAACCAACTATTACGGCCATTTTACCTGGGTACTCACTGGCGGTATTGCCAACGGCGAGGCACCCGCCAGCGAACTTTATGCAGCGCAGGGAACGTATGCCACTTTTACAGTATTTGCACCATACACTTTTGGCACCATGCGAGCCAACGAATTTCTTTCCGACCGCTATGCATCACTGTTCCTTACCTGGGATTTCAAAGACCTGCTCTTCAATATTGGCAACTGGAAACCACAGCTGCTTCTGCTTACCAACGTTACGTTTGGAACTTTAAAAAATCCGGAGCAACATAAAAATTACGATTTTAAAACCCTCGATAAAGGTTACTATGAATCGGGAATTGTTATCCGAAAACTATTAAATCTGCAGGTATACGATTTGGGGCTGGGGGTCATGTACCGTTACGGACCATACGGATTACCAAAGACAGGTGACAATTTTGCATATAAAATCAGTTTATTCTACGCTTTTTAGCTTCATCACTATAATTTATGGTTTCATTTTTTTATCTTTGACAAAAATCTGTATATGAGCGAATCAGTTACCCACTATTTCCGGCCTATTTTCGGCTTTTTGTTATTTGCACTATTCGCATGGTACTTTTCCGATTTGGTAGTTTACATGCTTATAGCCACGTTTATTTCAATTCTTGGCACACCCATGGTAAAATGGCTAACCGGGAAAAAAATATTCAAACTTAGATTTTCTCATACTGTTAGCGTCGTCATAACTTTTACAACCATAATATTGATTTTTGTTATTTTCATTCTTTTTATTGTTCCACTTATCATTTACCAGGCCAACATAATTTCATCCATCGATATGGATGCACTGGTAGAACACTATCATCATTCCTTTGAAGCTTTAAATGATTTTTTAATCCAGTATAATGTTGTTAATCCTGAACAGTCTTTTGCAACGTACTTGCAATCGCAGCTTACCAATTTGATAGATGTAGCACGGTTTACCAATGTTTTTGCCTCACTTGTATCAACCACCGGCTCGGTCTTCATGGGGACGTTTATTATCCTGTTTCTTTCGTTCTACTTTTTACTGGACGAAACACTAATGAAAAGGCTTGCTCTGGTATTAACTCCAGTAAAATATGAACAGGACATGGATATTGTGTTGCACAGTTCCAAGAAATTACTTGTAAGATATTTTCATGGAATACTGCTGGAAGTGGGCATTATGATGACCATCGAGGCGACTGCATTGGCTATACTAGGGGTTCCCAATGCCCTATTAATTGGCTTTATGGGTGGACTGATGAATGTGATTCCCTACCTGGGACCGCTGATGGGGGCCATTGTGGGCATGCTACTGGCAGGCCTGTCAGAATTGGCATTCGGCTCTTATGATATGGTATTTACTTCTGTGTTTTACGTGGCCATGGTATTTTTAGGTGCCAACGTAATCGACAACATCGTATTACAACCACAGATATATTCAAAAAGCGTTAAAGCTCATCCTGTTGAAATTTTTCTTGCCATAATAATTGGCGGCAAAATTGCCGGTGTCGTTGGTATGATATTTGCGGTACCAACCTACACAATTGTTAAAGTAGTTGCGCGTCAGTTTATGAGCCGAACAAAACTTGTAGGTTTTTTAACGACAAAGATGTAACTTTTTCATTAAATTACGTTTAACAGTTGTAAAAGAGATATTAATTAATAACCAGTTAAAAATTTAAAGTTATGAGTGATAATAGTTCAAGTTCAGGATTTGCCTTTATGGCAGGTGTTGTAATAGGTGCTGCTGTTGGTGCAGTTGCAGGATTGCTTTTTGCCCCGGCCACCGGTGAAGAAACCCGTAACCGTTTAACTGACAAATCAAAAGATTTGGCAGAAGAGCTTCAGGATAAATTTGAAGATCTAAAAGACACGGTTACTGAGGTATTGGAAGATGTTAAAGATGCAGCTCAAACCAAATTGGAAGAAGTTAAAGAAACTGCTCAGGCAAAAATTGAAGAGGTAAAAGGCGTAAAGGCTGAAAGTTAAAAGCAATGGAACAGCAGAGCTTAAAACAACCCATTAGAGAAGCCATTACTGAACTTAAAGAGTATTTTGAAATACAGCTTAAGTATCAGAAAATGGTTGCTGCGAAAAAGACGAGCAAAATCTCGTCTTTTTCTGCACTGTTTCTAATTTTATTTGCTCTCATTTCCAGCCTTTTGTTATTTCTTTCCTTTGCGTTTGTTTCGTGGTTTGCCGATGGTGACATTAAAAGAATGTACCAGGGATATCTTATAATCACTGCATTTTACGCACTGATTGCCATTATTTTTATAGTATTCCGAAAGCAACTGCTGGTTAATCCTATCCGGAAATTTTTAACCGACCTCTTCTTTGAAGAAGATGAAGCAGAAGATACTGAGGAAATATTTACCAGGGTTAATTTGCGTGATGAAGAATCCTTTAACGTCATGCTGGTGGAAGAGAAAGAGAAAATAAAAGCCAAGGAGGAGATTCTCCAGGAAAAATTCAAAGAAGTTGAAGACAATTTCTCTTTTATGAATATGGTTAAAATGGCAGCAGGAAGCATTATGGACTCGTATGTTACAACAGCAACGGTTGCTAAATTGGCTTTTAAAGCTATTGGTGGGTTAAAGCATCATAAAAAGCGGTTAAAAAAGAAATAGCTTTACACAAGCATACAGAAATAAAAAAGGCGGGATTTCCCGCCTTTTTTTGTATGAGTATACCTTATATCTCATTCCAGCCTATTTCTTTTCCAAAAGCATTTCCAGTTCTTTAATCTCATCACGCAGGCGGGCAGCGGTAATAAAGTCAAGTACTTTAACGGCGGCCTGCATATCTTTTTTGTTTTTGGCAATGGCATGCTTAATGTCCTGCGCACTCATATATTGCACTACCGGGTCAGCGGCAACGGTAGCAAAATCTCTTTCCACATATGCTTTAGGCTCGGCAGGTTTATTGTTTGCCACCGCCGTCTGCCCCATAATGGACTCAATGGATTTTACAATCTGTTTTGGTGTGATGCCGTGTTTATTATTATAAGCCATCTGCTTTTCCCGGCGCCTTGTGGTTTCGTCCATGGTTCGCTGCATGGAATCGGTAATTTTATCAGCATAGAATATAACTTTGCTATTGACATTTCGGGCTGCACGCCCCGCTGTTTGGGTCAGCGAACGTTCAGAGCGTAAAAAGCCTTCTTTGTCTGCGTCTAAAATAGCGACCAGGGCAACCTCTGGTAAATCAAGCCCTTCGCGAAGCAAGTTCACACCCACCAAAACATCGTACTTTCCAAGCCTTAAACCACGCATAATCTCTACACGATCCAGCGTATCCACGTCGGAATGGATATAATTTGTTTTAATGTTAAGCCTTACCAGATACTTTGTCAACTCTTCAGCCATGCGTTTGGTAAGCGTGGTAACCAAAACCCTGTGCCCCTCCTTAACGGTTTTGTCCACCTCATCCAACAGGTCGTCCACCTGATTGTGTGCCGGACGTACTTCAATAACGGGATCAAGTAGTCCGGTAGGCCGTATCAGCTGCTCTACAACAACGCCTTCAGATTGCTGTAATTCATAATCGGCAGGGGTGGCACTAACGTAAATAACCTGGCCGGTTAACTGCTCAAATTCATCAAACTTAAGTGGCCGGTTATCCATGGCCGAAGGCAACCTGAAACCATATTCAACAAGATTTTGCTTCCGCGAACGATCGCCACCATACATGGCTCTTACTTGCGATACCGTAACATGACTTTCGTCAATTACTGTCAGATAATCATCCGGAAAATAATCCAGCAGACAAAATGGACGTGAGCCCGGTGCTCTGCCGTCGAAATATCGCGAATAGTTTTCAATTCCCGAGCAATAGCCCAGTTCTCTCATCATTTCTATGTCGTACACAACGCGATCTTCAAGTCTTTTGGCTTCGAGTCCTTTACCAATAGAACGGTAATATTCCGCCTGTTTCATTAAGTCCAGCTGAATTTCAGAAACAGCCATCTTAATTTTATCTTTGGAGGTAACAAAGATGTTGGCAGGATACAAAGTAATATCCTTTAACGATTCTATCCGTTTTCCGGCAACAGGGTCGATAACCTCAATGCTTTCAATTTCATCTCCCCAGAAAATTATCCGGTAAGCATCATCAGCATATACAGGAAAAACGTCCACCGTATCACCTTTAACACGAAAATTTCCCCGGTTCAACTCAATGTCATTTCTTGAATAGAGCGAGTTAACCAAATCCAGTAGAAATTTATTACGGCTCAACACCTGACCCACTTGCAGATTGATAACACTATTTGTAAAATCATCGGGGTTGCCAATGCCATATATGCATGAAACAGATGAAACCACAATCACATCTCTTCTTCCTGATAACAAAGCAGATGTAGCACTAAGCCGAAGCTTCTCAATCTCTTCGTTGATGGATAAATCCTTTTCAATATAGGTATTGGTAACCGGCAAATAGGCCTCAGGCTGATAATAATCGTAATAAGAAACAAAGTATTCCACGCGGTTTTCAGGGAAAAACTGCTTAAACTCACCATAAAGTTGTGCTGCCAGTGTTTTGTTATGGCTAAGCACCAACGTTGGGCGGTTTAGCTCCGCAACCACGTTGGCAATGGTAAAAGTTTTGCCCGATCCGGTAACCCCCAGCAAAACCTGTGCGTCATCGCCCCTGCGGATTCCTTCCAGCAGTTGTTTAATAGCTTCGGGCTGATCGCCGGTGGGTTTAAATTCCGATGTTAGTTTAAATTCCATGTAGCTTGCAAAAGTAATAGAAAAGAGCAACGGCTCAATGGTTC
>Ga0256831_1002157_pt1 | contig 10353 bp, 6 predicted proteins | sample 132544metaG_FD_189087 | JGI IMG/M metagenome (GOLD analysis project Ga0256831, IMG submission 189087) | Hydrothermal vent microbial communities from Lau Basin, Pacific Ocean - 132-544 | ecosystem: Environmental > Aquatic > Marine > Hydrothermal vents | place: Pacific Ocean: Lau Basin | collected... | reverse complement strand
GAAAAAATTGATTCTTTAGAAAATGAAGATGTAATGAATAGTGATTATTTTGAAAGTTATGATGAAGATTTAGGAGATAGTGATTTTGATAGTGGGTTTGATGATTTTGGCGGATTTGATGATGTTTAAGAATATTTAATATTAATTGTTTCTTTTTTGTAAAGGATTTTAATGGTAAATGTTGTTTTATGTGGTGGAAGTGGAACAAGGCTTTGGCCTATTAGTCGTGAAAATCTTCCTAAGCAGTTTTTAAAAATGTTTGATAATGAATCTCTTTATCAAATGACTTTAAAGAGAAACTCTAAAGTATGCGATAAAGGGTGCATTATATCCAATGCAAGCCAGTTTTTTCTGGCTCTTGACCAGTTTGAAGAGATAAAAGATGATGTTAAATATAAAGAATTTAAAGCTGTTGTTGAGCCTTTTGGAAGAAATACTGCAGGAGCCATCGCTTTTGGGGCTTTTTTAAATGATGATATTTTATTTGTAACTCCTTCTGACCATAAGATTGATGCAAATGAAAAATATTATGAAGCTATAAAAAAAGCAGAAAAATTTGCAAAAGAAGGATATTTGGTTGTTTTTGGAATTAAGCCTAAATATCCGGAAACAGGATACGGATATATTGAAACTGATGGTGAGAATGTTATTAAATTTCATGAAAAGCCAGATTTACAAACTGCACAAGAATATATTAAATCAGGGAATTTTTATTGGAATAGTGGTATGTTTATGTTTCATTCTAAAACATATTTAGAAGAACTTAAAAAACATGCACCTGAAGTTTATGAAAATGCAAAAAACGCAATAGAAAATGCAAAAATTGGGGAATACATAAGAATTTTAAGTGAATATATGGAAAAAATCCCAGATATAAGCATTGATTATGCCGTTATGGAAAAAAGTAAAAAAATCAAATTCGTTGAGCTCAATGTAGAGTGGAATGATGTAGGAAGTTTTGATGCTCTTGATAAAGAGTTTGAAAAAGATGAAAACGGAAATACAAAAAGGGATAATCTTGTAGCTGTTAATGCTACAAATAATTTTGTATTTGGAAAATATAAAACAATTGCACTAAGTCATGTTGATGATTTGATTGTAGTAGATACTCCATCAGCTCTTCTTGTAACTAAAAAAGGAAAATCTCAAAGTGTCAGGGATGTTGTGAAGCTTTTGAAAGAGAAAAATCCTGAGATTGTGAAATTTGGAAGAAAAGTTTATAGACCGTGGGGATATTATATAAATTTATTAGAAGGTGAAGGCTATAAAGTAAAAATGATAAAAATTAATCCAAATAAAAGGCTTTCTCTTCAAAAGCATTTTCACAGAAGTGAGCATTGGGTGGTTGTAAGTGGAACTGCTACTATCGTAAAAGGTGATAAAAAATTTATTTTAAGACCAAATGAATCGACATATATTCCTATGGGGGAGATTCACAGAATAGAAAATAACGGTAAAATCCCGGTAAAAATAATTGAAGTGCAAGTAGGAGAATATTTAGGAGAAGATGATATTGTAAGGCTTGAAGATGATTTTGGAAGAGATAAGGAAAAATGAAAAAAATAATATTTTTAATTTTTGGAATTTATCTTTTTGGATGTAACGCTCCGTTTTCTCTTGATAAATTTAAAAATGTTTTATCAGTATCGAAACTTCAAGCTCCAGGTAGTCATTATAATCCTTTGTATTCGACAAAATACGGAGAATTTAAAGATTTTTGCAATAAATATTTTTATCTACAAGATAATAAATATATGGCGTTTTTTATGTGTGGTAAAAAACATAGAAGTGAGCTAAGATTTAAAAATGAGTGGAGTGTTGCTGATTCTAATCCTCATATTATAATTGCAAGAGTAAAACTTTTTCCTTTAAATGAAAAAAGGGAATTTACATTTTTGCAAATTCATGCTGATAGTAATTTAAAAGATAAACCTGTAATTAACAAACCTCTTTTAAGAGTTGTTTGGTATAAACATTTAAGAGGTGCAAAAAATCATATTTGGGCGGTTATCAGAGCATGTGATGAAGCGAATGTGATGTGTTATGAAAAAATAGATTTGGGTGAAATGCCAAAAGGTTTTTTTGATATAAAAGTTGAGGTTAAAAATTCTAAACTTAAAATTTGGGTAAATGGTAATTTAAAAGTAGATAAAGATGTAAGTTATTGGAATAAATTTTTAAATTATTTCAAAGCGGGTGTATATCTTCAAGATGAAGGTTGTGCCAAAGTTTTATTTGATAAATTAACAATAAAGGAGTAAAATGAAAATCAGTGTAGTAGGTTTGGGATATGTAGGGGCTGTTTGCTCGGCTTGTTTTGCAAATGAGGGGCATGAAGTTATCGGTATGGATATAGACAAGGTAAAAGTTGATTTGATTAATCAAGGAAAAGCTCCGATAGTTGAAAAAGATTTGGAAGATTATATTTCAAGAAACGTAAAAGCAAGAAGACTTAGAGCCACAACTGATTTGAAAGAAGCGATTGATAATAGTGATATTACAATTATTTCTGTTGGAACACCATCAAAACCAAACGGTGATATTGACTTAAAATATATAAAAGAAGCGGCAAAAGCAATAGGTGAGAAATTAAAAGAAAAAGATTCATTTCATATAGTGTCTATGAGAAGTACAGTACTTCCAGGGACAGGTAAAAATGTAGTAATTCCTATAATTGAAGAAATTTCAGGAAAAAAAGCGGGAGTTGATTTTGGGTATGTTTCAAATCCTGAATTTTTAAGAGAGGGAAGTGCAATTTGGGATTTTTATAATCCTCCAAAGACAGTTGTGGGTGCAACGGATGAGAAAAGTTATAAAACTTTTAGAGAATTGTATTCGTTTTTAAACGCTCCTTATTTTGAAGTTGAAATTGAAGTGGCTGAAATGATTAAGTATGCAGATAATTCATGGCATGCAACAAAAGTTACTTTTGCAAATGAAATTGGGATGATTTGTAAAAAATTGGGTATTGATTCACATAAAGTAATGGATGTTTTCTGTGCCGATACAAAACTTAATATCTCTCCTTATTATTTGAAACCTGGATTTGCATTTGGAGGCTCATGTCTGCCAAAAGATGTAAGAGCTATTACTTATAAAGCAAAATCGCTTGATGAGAATACACCTCTTTTAAATTCATTGATGCCAAGCAACGAATATCAAATAAAAAGAGTATATAATGAATTCATAAAACCTTTAAAAAGCAGAAAAATTGCCGTGCTTGGAATAAGTTTTAAACCAAATACTGACGATTTGAGAGAATCACCTATTTTAGAGCTTACAGAGCTTTTGATTGGAAAAGGTTATAAGGTTTCAATTTACGACCCAAATGTAATGAAAGCAAAAGAAGAAGGGGCAAATAAAGCATTGCTTGAAAATGAGCTTTGGCATATTAATGAAAGATTAAGTGATAATCTTGATAAAGTTATAGAAGAAAGTGATATTATTCTTATTGGAAACGGCTCAAAAGAGTTTAAAGACATTCCTCAAAAATATACTGATAAATATATAATCGACCTTATGAGAGTAACAAACAAACCTTCAAATAAAAATTATATAGGAATTGCTTGGTGAAAATTTTAAAAGATTATAATTTTTTAGGATTTGTTGTTTATATTTTAATCCTTATAATAGGTTTTTTTCTTCTTCCTATTAATAGAGTAGAGCCAGGTGCCAGAGATTTAATATTCCTAATAGGCATTATTGGTCTTTGGAGATATGGTTGGTTTTTATTAAATGGTATAAGGGCATTTATTTATCAAAAGATTAAATTTAAAACGATTAGAAAAATAGAAGAAGAAAGCGGAGATGAATTAGACCCTGAACATGTTTTTATGCTGATTACTTCTTTTAGGATTTCTACGGATGTAAGTGCAAAAGTTTATAGAGAAGCCATAAAAGAAGCAATAAATAGCGGTTATAATGTAACGATAATAGCATCTCTTGTTGAAAAAGCTGATGAGCTTTTAGTTAAAAAAATTTTTCAGCTGTTAAATCCTCCAGAGAGGGTAAAGCTTGTAATTACAAGGATTAAAGGGACTGGAAAGAGAGATGGTCTAACAGCAGGTTTTAGGGTAATAGCAAATCATAATGTAGATTTTGAAAAATCTGTTGTTGCTGTAATTGATGGGGATTCTATCATAACTCCGGGGACTATTAGAAAATGTGCAAGACTTTTTGCACTTAATCCAAAGCTTGGAGGGCTTACCACGGATGAAGAGGAAGATGATTATCTTTTAATTCATGGAAAAGGATTGGCTGAAAAAATCTATTATTACTGGTACAAACTTAGGTTTGCCCAAAGAAATATGTCAATGAGCTCTATTGCTTTGTCTGATAGGATATTGACATTAACTGGTAGAATGTCTATGATAAGAGCTAGTATTGCTGCTAAAAAAGCGTTTGCTGATACTATTCAGCTGGATAAACTAAGCCATTGGAGGCTTGGAGAATTTTATTTTCTTACAGGAGATGACAAATCAAGCTGGTTTGCTCTTGCAAGTGAAGGCTGGGAGATGTGGTATGTACCTGATGTGCTTGTTTATACGGTGGATGAAATTCCTGAGAGGAATTTTTTCAAAGGCAGTATTATGTTAATGGTAAGATGGTTTGGAAATCAATATAGAACCAATGCAAGAGCGCTTAAATTATCCCATAAAAAAATAAATCTTTATCCGTGGTATGCCCTGATTGACCAGAGAATTACAAAATGGACGACTCTGTTTGGGCTCTTTATGGCAATTTTAGGTACTATACAATGGGGCATAGTCATATTTTATGCATATATATGGTGGATACTTTTTACCAGACTTTTGATGACATTTGTATATAGGTTTTCAAGAAAAAAAATATATGCTATCTGGCCTTTGATGCTTTATTATAATCAGGTAGTGGGCTCTTTTGTTAAAATATATGTATGGGAGCATATGTACAAACAAAAATGGACAAGACAAAAAACTACACTAAAAGGCGGAAAAAAATTTGTAGAATGGTATAGAAAAGTTAGTTCTAATGGAATGGTAATAATCGACTTTATGGTTTTTTTATTAGGTATAGCATTTTTAGTAGGATTAATAACTTTTCATGATGTATGGGAATTTATACATTTTTTTAGGAGATAAAAGATATGGAAAATAAAGAAAAAATAGCTACACAAATAAAACATGAAGCAGAAATAACTAGACAACATGCAAGATATAAAATACCAGCTACTATAGAGATTGATGGTAGAGAATATAAAATCGACAACTGGTCCATATCTGGTTGTGCTATTATAGATTTACCAGAAGAGTATGTACATAAATTTGCCGAAGGTAAAATGAAATTTAAATTTGATAATTTTGAAACGGCAGTTGATAATTTAAAACTTGAATTTTTAAAAAATGATAAGTTTGAAAATCATACTATTATGAGATGCAGGTTTACCGAGCTTAAGCCTGATCAAAGAGCTGTTTTACAGCATATAATAGACTCTTTTTTAGAAGGAAGTATTATCACTCAAGATGATATTTTACATGTTGTTAGGCATCAGATAACATATCCTGATAAAAAAGCAAAAGAAATAAGTCATAAAAAAGCATGGAGTATATTGTTTTTAATATATGTTGTAATTTTTGTGTTGATATTGTTTTTGGGATATGTTTTTTATAATAGAACTTTTATTGTCAAAGCAATTGCGGGATATGTAGATGCAAATATAAGTATGGTACGCTCTCCTGCACCTTCTTTTATAGAATTTATAAAAAAAGTAAAGCCAGGGGATGAAATAAACACCTCAAAACCTTTTGCGGTTGCTAAAATGCTAAACGGGGGTATTAGAACATTAAGAAGCGTAGTAAATGGGAGAGTATTAAACGTTTATGTAAAAAACAATGAATTTAGAGATACAGGTGAGCCTATATTATCTGTGATACCTAAAAATTCACACATTTATGTAGTAGCTCATATTCTCTCAAAAGATGCTGAAAAACTTAAAGTAGGGAATATAGCAACCGTTACACTTCCAAACGGAGCTGAATTTAAAGCAAAAATCGTAGATATTAAATATCCTGCTCCTTTGAGCTCAGAAAAGAGCAAAGGTGTTACAAATACATATTCTAACAGTATCAATTATGTTAAAGTCTTTTTAGAGCCTATAGGTATTAAATTGACTCCAAAACAGTTAAATGAAAGTGTAAATGTTAAAATAGATACATTTAGGCAGTAATATGAAGAAAATATTTTTACTGTTTTTTCTTTTTTATTTTTCTTATGCGTGGAGCTGTTATTCGATACTTACAAAAGTGGATGAAACTACGCCCGTTGCTCCTATTAATACTCAAAGAGTAAAAGTATGTAGTGTATTTCATGATACAATTGATATTAAAGTTAAAAAAGCGTATTACGGGTGTTACAGATATAAAAAAGAAGCAGAATATGCGCTTAAACATTCTAAATTTCACTTTATAGAGCCTAAAATAGTTTATCATAGAGTAAAAAAAACTGATTTATATATTATTTCCCCAAGAAAATCAGGAATAAATAAAAAGAAAAAAATAAAAGAGCTTGAAAAAATATATAAAAACAATACGCCAAATAAACTTTTAAAAAAATTTCCAAAAAAACTTTATGGTAATAATTTTGAAATAGAAGATGTAAACAAGTTATATTTTCTTCCAGCTTATAATATATTTTATTACAAAAAATACGACTTTTTACCAAATAAGATTCTTATTTTGTATGATGGTGTGTACTCTCTTGAAGAATTGTATAAAATTTTTTCAAAGAAAGGGTATATTAAAAAAACTCCTCAAGGATATCAGATAAATATTTCAATTGTAGTTTCGCCTACAGCAAGTTTAATTATAAAAAATAAAAAGGTTTTATTAGAAGGTTATCCTAATGTTGTAAATATTTTTTATTTTGGAAGACTTTATATAAGCAATTCTAAGTTTATTGTATGGGATAGAAAACATAATAAATATTTAAAAAGGGAAAAAATTCCTGAGGATAAAATACTTTTTATTAACTATGAAAGACCAAGACCTTATATTTTAGGGCTTACTGGCTCAAAAGCGATTGTGCTTAATTCTGTTTTTAGAGGTCTTGGGTATCACAGTGTGACATCGACATTTGGATATTCTGTTGCAAATATACCTTCAAAAAATTTAAAAAATCCGTTTTTTATGTTTTTAAATTATAAAAAGCCTTCGATTAAATTTATAGGGAATGAAGTATATGATTCTACAATGGGATTTTATACAAACGGGGCTGAAAATTCTCTGTTTTTGGGGAATTTTTTCCATGATAATGTTATTTATAATTTTGACCCTCATGATTATTCAAAAAATCTTGTGTGTGCAAGAAATATATCTTTAAGGGCTAAGTATTCAAATGGTTTGATTATATCAAGGGAAGTTACGGATTCTGTATTTGCAGAAAATCTCTCTTTAAAAAACCATTCAAATGGTATTATGCTTGATAGGAATTCTTATAAAACTTTTGTTTATAAAAATATTTCGTTTGATAACGGATATTCTGGAATTTCTATACAGGAAACGCCAAAAAGTCTTATTGATTCTAATATCGTTTTTCTAAATAGAATAGATGGGATTATTGCTAGAAACTCTTTAAGGACTGAAATAACGGAAAATATCATAGATACAAACGGTAAAAACGGTGCAGAGGTTTTTGTGAAAGATTTGAGTTTTATGAAAGATAGGAATTTTCAAAGAGACCCATATGTAAAAGCGGCAAGCGCTGTTATAGATTCCAATGTTTTTAAAGATAATTTCCAATCCGATATTAAAGTTTCAAATTTTGCTGCCGTTAAGTTGAAAAATAATAAATTAAATCTTTTAAATCCAAAACTCTCCGGTGATTTAGAATTTTTTATTACAAAAATAATCAAAAACAAAGGAAATTTCAAATTATACGGTCTTGGTTTTCCTTTTTTAGCAAAAAGCAGCGATTTGATTACCATTAATTCAACACTTTTTTATACGGCAAGAGATATATACTCAAATTTAACCAAGGATAATATAAGAGCGTATGATTATTTATTTTATATATATTCTTTGAAAAACAGGGCTAAAGAAAGTAAAAAAGCTTTATTAAACGGTGCATTGAAGTTAAATAAATTGTCTCTTGCATATATAGGATATATGTTTTTATCAAAATCAAGACAAAACGGATGGAATGAAAAAGATAAATTTGAGGGGTTGGTTTTATTGATTGAATCGGGAATTTTAGGAAATGAAGCTATTTTTGAAGATTTAATACAATTAAAATATTTCGTGCCGGGGCTAAAAGAGCTTTTAAAAGCTTATAAAGAAGCAATAAGAAGAATGAAAAAAGGAATTTTATTTAATGAAGAATTTTATAAAAAGTATCACTTTAAACCTGAAAATGCCAAAGAAATTAAAAATGCTGTTTTATTGTTTGAGTATAGATTGAAATATGCAAATATAGATTTTTACGGATTTTTGAAAAAAATTAAAGAAAAAATGAATACATTTACTTTAATTGATATTAAAAGATATGAAAAAGCGTTTAAACTGATGGATAAAATTAAATACCTTAGAAATAATTACCAAAAAGAGATGTTAAGAAAAGCCCGAGAGGACCAGATATGCAGAAGATATCTTCTGAAAAAAGAGCTTCAAAGCAAAGAAATTGAAAAACTTTTAAAACTTAAAAGAAAAGAGCTTATTAAAAAGTATCTTCCTGAGATTAAAAATCTTTTAGAAAAAATCAACATATACAGGAATAAAAAAATAACAATAAATGAACTTTTAAAAGGCGATATATGAAAAAGTTGCTTATTTTAAGTATTATGGCTGGAATTGTTTTTGCAAAAAGCGAGCCACCGGCTTGCTATACTATACAAATAGCAAGCTCTAAAAAGCCGTTTTTAAATTCAACTATTAAAAAACATCTTCCTTCAATATGTAAAGAGATGAAAATTAAAAATGTTTATACAATAAGATGCGGATGTTATGAAACGTATGATGAGGTAAAAGAGCATTATAAAAGTTTTCTTTCTATGTATCCAAGTGCGGTAATTGCAAGAACATATAAATTTAGATTTGGTAAAGGGTATTTAAAAAAATTTACAAATAATATTGGGCAATCGTTAAAACCTTCAATAAATCAACGTAATATGGCTAAAAAAATCTCTCTATTAGATGAGCTTGCATCTGTTTCATTTGAAGAGATAAATAAAAAAATTAAAGTTAAAGTACCTTCTTTTCCGGTAGAAAAAAGCGAAAATGAACAAAAAAACGAAAATAATCAGACTAAGCCACCTCAACATTTTTCAATTAGCAGATTCTATATTGAGCCTTCTGCCCTTTATGAATTAGGGCAAAAAGCAAAAAATTCTTCAAGGCTTTACAGATTTAGACTCTCACTTCTTCTTGGTTGGCAGTACATGAGAGAGCTTAGTGAGCATTGGTTTTTTAAAATGGAGCCTAGAGTAGGATTAAAATATTCGGATGTAAATCATGATAAAGGAACTGATTTTAATTTGGATTTGAGAGAATTTTATCTAATGAGCCATGATTTAAATGACAATTATCTAAATTTTTTAATTGGAAGAAAAATTTTAAATGACGGAAGGTCGTGGTATTACAACAGCTCTGTTGATACCATAGGACTTTTTAACAGTGATGATTTACTGCTTTATGATATTTATTTTGGAGGCAGGTTAAATAATGAAAAAACATTCAGTGAAAGCGACAATACTTACGGTCTTAAAGATACAAAGTTTATAATAGCGCATTTAAAATATGAATATTTTATAAAACATTTTATTGAAGGTTTTTATCTTTTAGAGCATACGAAAAATTTAAGGACTCTTAGATGGTATGGAATAAGGGCTGATGGAAATAAAAAATTTTCAAACTCTTCTCTTAAATATTGGGCAGATTTTGCGCTTCTTAGAGGTAATTTTAATCAAAAGATTACTGCTAATGGTCTTGATTTGGGTGCAATGTATAATAAAGATACATCTCCTTATTCTTTTGGCGTTTCATTTGCAAGAGGCAGCGGCTCAAAAGATGGCAAACATAATTATTATATGCCATATCTTACAAATGCAAAGCATAAACTCAATAAAATTCCAAATTTTAGATATTATGGAGAGTTTTTAAATCCGGATTTATCAAACATTCAAATAATTTCTTTATATGGAAATTATGATTTTAAAAATGGAAATACACTAAGTCTTGCCTTTCACAATTATAATCAAATAAAAGCTTCAAATGTTTTAAGAGCTACTGATATGGTTTTGGCTCCAAACGGAAAATCCAAAGATATCGGAAATGAATTTGATTTGATTTGGTATTTCAATAGAGCAAATTTAAAGCATTATAA
>Ga0256831_1002156_pt1 | contig 10354 bp, 6 predicted proteins | sample 132544metaG_FD_189087 | JGI IMG/M metagenome (GOLD analysis project Ga0256831, IMG submission 189087) | Hydrothermal vent microbial communities from Lau Basin, Pacific Ocean - 132-544 | ecosystem: Environmental > Aquatic > Marine > Hydrothermal vents | place: Pacific Ocean: Lau Basin | collected... | reverse complement strand
ATCCCCCACCACGCCTGAACGAGCCCGTCCACCTCCCCGCCCAGGCGGCGGCTGATGAGCATCGTCCCGGCGTAGGAAAGGCCGGAGGCCGTGCCGAGTGCCAGCCCGCGCCACGAACCGGCCAACGCGCCCTGCGTGACGAGCAGCATGCCGCCCAGCGCCAGAGGCAGGCTGAAACGGACGGCAGGATGCGGCGGCTCCTTCAGGAGCAGAGGGGCGAACAGAGCCACGTAAATCGCCGAGGTGTTGTTGAGGAGCACTGCCGTCGCTGCCGTCGTCGCGCGGAGGGCGGCCATATAGAGCGCCCCCGTCGCGCCCACCGTCAACGCCAGACCGACGAGCGGCACGAAGAGCGCGGCGCGATACCCTCTCCGGCAACGCAGCCGACGCTTCCGGCAGAGGAGCGAGAAGAAGAGAAAGGCCACGACGGCGCGGAAGAAGGAGATCTGCGCTCCGTTCATCCCCGCCACGGCCCGATTGAAGAGAATAGCCGTACTGAAGCCAGCCGCCCCCAAAGCGACGGCAAGCAATCCCAGGCGTTCTTGCTGCTTCATATCCACCTCCGGAGAGGCCCATCATAACCGCAAAGCGGCACGGCGTTACTCCGAAGAGGACTTCTCCGCACAAGGCGCAGTGGCCGCGGAGCAAGGGCCAAGGACGCCCTCGCGCCATAGACGAAGAGAGAGAACCTGCTCGCCCCATCCCGGCGGGGAAGCCGTAACGGGGCAAGCCGTTCTCTCTCGATGCTCAGGGTGCGCTCCAGCGAGGTATGGCGCTCAGTGGATGCGGGTCACGATCCTTCCCTTACGCCACAAATCCTCCAGGTCGTAGTAGCGACGCATGGCCTCGCTGAAGAGGTGAACAACGACGTCGCCGTAATCGAGCAAAATCCACCCCGAATCCGGTGTTCCTTCCACGCCCTGGGGGAGCACCGCTCCCCCTTCCATATGCTTCAGCCGCTCGCGCACACCCCACTCCAGCGCATCGAGCTGACGAGTGCTGGTCGCCGAGCAGATGACGAAGTAGTCCGTCAGCGTGGTCAACCCCTGCAAATCCAAAACCAGAATGTCCTCGCCCTGCTTGTCCAACAGGGCCTCTGTGATCTGTTGCGAAAGCTCCAGGCCGTCCAAGCCACCTCCTTGTGCCGAGATTACTTCTTCATCAGCAGGAACTGGACACGGGTCGATTGCGAGTGCTCGTTGTCCTGCATGCTGATCGACATTCGGTAATCATCGCTGTCGGCATTGATCGTCGCCAGGTGCCCCATCACCGAGGGGTTGCCCATGAGCGTCCACCCATTCTCCTCCAGGAGCGGCAGCAGCGCATCGACGGTATCCTGGATCATCATCGGTACACGATAGGCGTAGGTATTGGTCGCCTCCGTAATCTCGAACTCATAAGCCCCCTCGAGGATGGGGATCGTATCGGGGATCAACGTCCTGGGGTCGGGCGTCGCCGTCGGGCCGCCCGGCTCCCCCACACCGGCGCTCTGCTCACCGCCGCCGCAGGCCGCGAAAGCAAGAAGCATCAACACGATCAGACCAATGACCCATAATCGTCTTTTCATCTCTCTCCTCCTACCGTAGTGTCATGGGGAATGGCTCCGGCATAATGATAGCATGGGAAGCGCCGTTTTGTCAAACCACGGTTTCCCGTTTACCGGCTCCGATAAAGCCGGGACGTACCCGTTCCCGCGTGACAGAATAAAAAAACAGTCCTTGACAAGGATCTCGTCTTTTGTAATCTTAGAGCAAGGAGCTGCTTGGGGCCAAGTAACGGCGCAGTCCCTTGCAGCCAAGCAGCAGATGCATTGGCAGTTGGAACAGATGGGTGTGCGGCACGTTGGCCGGATAGCCCGCAAAGTTCTACCGAAAACGATGGAGGGATGAGGTGAAAAAGAGAATGCCCCTTGCAGCAGCCGCGGTGATAGCCACCATATTGATAGTCGGTGCCCTGTCGGTTCTGCCGCTCCACTCGTCGAGACTGAGCACGATAGCGCTTCAAGCGGAGGACTTCCCGCCCCGCTCGGAACTCATCGGCGAAGGCTCCATCACACCGTATGATGTTGCCCAGCCCCTGAGCTCGTCCAATTCCCTCGTCTCGGCACAACATCTCGGAGAAGTGGAGACCTTCCTGTATCGGTATCAGGAAGGATACAAGGTGGAACGGGTCGTGTGGGATGGCCGATCCGGCGCTTTTGCAGGCAACTATCTCTACCGGTACGCCGATAGCCGCCAGGCGCAGGCCGTCGCCCAAGCCATCCACGACTTTTTGCAAGCCCGATCGGCCCCCACGGCGCTCGAGCAAGGCCGGAGGAGCGGGAGAAAGGTCCAGGGCTGGATCGGCGCAAGTCAGGACGACGAGGGGGGCCTCACCTGTTGGTTCGTAGGCACCCGAGATGATCTCCTGATCCTGCTGATCGTGGATGGCATGCCCTCTGCCAAGGCCACATTCGAGACACTGGTCGCTGCCCTGCTCACGCGATAAACAGAGCATCACCGGGAGGACCCGGGAAGCAGGCGACAGGACACCTCGCTGCCTGTCTCCTCAACCTTGGGCGGGCCGAACGATAGCCAAAGTCCGGTTCCTCTCCCTTGGAGAACAAGGGGGGTAACAAGCAGGCAAGAAGGAGAGATGCGATGTCCCTGGAACTCGATCTGAGCAAGTATCTGCCTCGCTCCTTGGCGGCCCGCATCCTGCGCTTCCCGGCAAAAGAGATCCTGGGCTGGGGAGAACAGTTCGAGGCCGTTACCATCTTTGCCGACATTGCCGGATTCACCCCACTGACCGAGGCAATGGGTCAAATGGGCGCCGAGGGTACCGAACTGCTCACCGCGATCCTCAATGGCCGCTTCACGCCAATGATCGAGGAAATCCACCGCTGGGGCGGAGTGGTGGGCAAATTCGCCGGTGACGCGGTAACGGCCCTCTTCCCGGTCGAGGATGGGGACTGGCACGACGCCGCGCTGCGCGCCGCCGCCTGCGCCCTGGCCATTCAGCAACGCAATCATGCCCTTGGTGCAGCCGAGACGCCGGTCGGCTCATTCGCTATGGAGGTGAAATTAGGGCTGGCAGCCGGCACAGTGTTGCAAATGATCGCCGGAACCCCACGCCGCGCCGAGTTCGTCTTTGCCGGGATGCCTTTAGACAACGCTGCCGCGGGCGAGCATCACGCTTCCCCCGGCGACGTCGTCTTGCATGCCAGCATCATCGCCCACCTGGAGCCGGACGACGCTACCGGACAGCCCGTCGGAGAAACGTTCTTGCGCCTGGAATCGCTGAACCGTGAGCCTCTCCCGCGCCCCTTGCCTCCTCTGCCACGAACTAACGCCGCTAATGCCGCCGCACGCCTGCGCCCCTTCATCCCGCCCGAAATATACGGGCGGCTTGCCTCCGGCCAGGAGCTAATGGTCAATGAACACCGCCGTGTAACTATCCTCTTCGTCTCCTTTGCAGGCATTGCCTATGATTCCCCTGCCGCGGGAGAATGGCTCGGCACCTACATGGCCGCTATGTTCGAGACGGTCAGTCGCTTTGGCGGCCATGTGAATCAGATCGATATGGGCGATAAAGGGAGCAAGGCCATCTTGCTCTTTGGCGCTCCGGAAGCCCACGAAAACGACGAAGAACGGGCCTTGCTCTGCGCCCTGGCACTGCAACGCTTGGCCCACGAATACCCCTTCATTCACGAACAACACGTTGGCATCAACAGCGGACGGGTCTTCGTCGGAAACTTGGGATCGCCCTGGCGGCAGGCCTACACGGTCATCGGAGATGCGGTCAACCTGGCTGCCCGGATTATGCAGGCCGCCGGGCCGTGGCAGATATTGGTAGGGGCATCTTGCTACGAATGGGTCGCAGAACGGTTCGACCTGACACCACCCATCCAGTTGCGGGTCAAGGGCAAAAGCGAACCGGTCACGGTGCGCGAGCTGATCGGGCGGCGGCGGAAAAACACGCTGCGCTTGCAGGAACCGCATTACAACTTGCCGATGATCGGACGGCAAAAGGAACTAAACTCACTCACCCACCTGCTGACCCAGGTTCAGCGGGTGGGGCACGGACAGGTCGTCGGGCTGACCGCCGAGGCGGGGATGGGCAAGAGCCGCTTGGTCGCTGAGGTGATCGGGCGGGCGATCTCCGCCGGATTCGCCGGATTCGGGGGGTACGGGCTGAGCCACGGCATGGATACGCCCTACCTGGCCTGTCGCCCTCTGCTCCGTGGCTTGCTGGACGTGGCAAACGACCGTCCGTGGCAGGAACAGGCCGAGTCCATCGCGCAACGGCTGGCCGCGATACACCCCAACCTGCCGCCCAGGCTGCCCCTCCTTGGAGACGCCCTGGGGTTGCCCATTCCGGATAACGACCTGACCGCTTCATTCGATACCCGCCTGCGCCAGGCCAGCCTCTTTTCACTGGTGATAGATTTGATCCATCACCACGCCTCCCAATCCCCCGTCCTGCTGGTCATCGAGGATGCCCACTGGCTCGATCCCCTCTCCGCCGAACTCGTCCGCCACATAGCCCGCAACATCTTGGATGTGCCGGTGTTGCTCCTGACGGTCTACCGCCCGCCGGAGATCGGAGGGACGACAACCCTCTGGAACCCACGCCCAGAGTATGTCATGGAAATCAGCCTGGAGCCCTTCTCCTCCCAGGAAGGAGCGGAACTGGTGCGCCTGAAATTATCCGGCCGGCAGTTGCCGGGCTCGCTGCTCCGGCAGATCACAGCCCGTGCCCAAGGCAATCCCTTCTTCGTGGATGAGTTCGTCAACCTGCTCCTGGCGCAGAACATCGATTTAGATGACCCAGGCGCTATAGCGGAAATCCAGGTACCCGAATCGCTGGAGCGGCTGATCATCAGCCGGGTCGATCAACTGACCGAGAGTGAAAAGACAACCTTGCGCGTCGCCAGCGTCATCGGACGGCTGTTCCGCACCCGGTGGCTGCTGGCGATCTATCCCGGCAAAATTCGGGAGGACCTGCTACAACGCAACCTGGAGCGGTTGGGACTGTTGGAACTGGCGACGCTGGATCGCACCGAACCGGAACTGGAATATCTCTTCAAGCATGCTATGACGCGCGACGTGGTCTACCAGAGTCTTTCCTTCTCCACCCGGCGGATGCTACACGAGCGGGTAGCAGAGTACATCGAAACGGCCTATGCCCACGATCTGCAGCCGTGGTATGGGATTCTGGCCTACCACTATAGCCAAGCCGAGATGCCGGATCAAGCCTTCCCCTATCTATGCCGCGCCGCAGATCAGGCTGCCCGGCAATCGGCGCTGCGACAGGCAGCGACTTTGTACGATCGGGCGCTGTCGCTGGCCGAGGAGCACAGCTTGGGAGACCCGGAAACGATATTTTCCCTTCACGAAAAACGTTCCCGGCAATACACACTTCTTGGACAATACGACCTACTTCTCGACGATGCCCAAGCGATGGAACGGCTGGCCGAGGAGCTGCCCCCGACATTCCGGGTGCAGGCCCTGGTTCACAAAGGAGACACCCTTATGCAGATAGGCCGACATCAGGAAGCGGAAGCCGTCCTAAAGAGGGCTGCCGATCAGGCCCGCAGGCACGGTGACCGGCAAGGGGAGATAGATGCCTTGTATCACTTGGGAGCGCTCTTTTTCGACATCTCTGACTATCGCAAGAGCCAAAAATATCTCCTTCAGGTCATCGACGAAGCCGGTGCGGAGAACTGGCAGCGCGAGGCTGGTGCCCGTCGCGTCCTGGGATGGATCGTTTACGATGCGGGGGATTACACCCAATGTGAGCAACATTGGCAACGGGCGCTGGAATTGACGCAGGAGCACAACGATAAACCGGGCGAATCGCTGACGCTGAACAACCTAAGCTCTCTATACACCACTCTCAACTACATCGGCAAGGGAATTGAATACGCTGAACAGGGGCTGGACATCGCCCGGCAGATCGGCTACACGGCCGGAGAAGCGAATGGCTGGCTGCGCATTGGGGAGCATCTGCTGAGCGCCGGGCAGTACGAAAAAGCCATAACTATGATGGAAAAGGCGCTCGCGACTTTCAAGCGAGTGACGATAGAAGTATGGGGAACATCCTACACTTACAATCGCCTGGCCGAAGCCGTCTTGGGCCTGGGAAACGATCTGCCGCGAGCGGAGCACCTTGCCCGCCGAGCGTTAGAGATTGGTCGCCAAAGCGAAAACGAGTTGCTGGGATGGCTCTATCACACGCTGGGGCGGGTGGCCTACCGACGCGGCGATCTGGAGACAGCCCGGCAGGCCTTGGAATCCTCGGCTCAAGCGCGGCGAGAACTGGAACAGTGGATACCTTACGCCCACACCCTGTCCGACCTGGGCCTGGTGTTGCTCGCTTTGAGGGATGTCCCGGCCGCTCTGGCAATAGCGCAGGAACTCTACGAATTGCTGTTTCCCGCACAAGGTCCCGGCATCGAGGGCACAGAAGAGATCGCCGTCGCCTGGACTTGCAGTCGCGTCTTCCGTGAGGCGGGCGACGAGCGCTGGCCGGAACTCTTGGCCTACGCTTACGAGAGACTGCAACGATACGCGGCCCGTTTGGAGACGGAGGAACTGCGGCGTTCATTTTTGGAGAACATAGCCTTGCATCGTGAGGTCGCCGCAGCTTACGCTGCGCGAGGCTCAGAGTAGCGTTCGAGCGGCGACCCCAAACACTCACCCGGTTTCCACAGCGTGGAGCAGGGTATGCCTGTGCTGTTCCGGCACTACTTCCAGCCTCTCTGCCAATCGGCTCACGTCTTCCATCTCTCCCCCTGCTTGCTCTTGCCCCCTATCATACCCCCACGAAGTTTGGGACACACCTGCCTCCAATCCGACTTGACAAGAATCAGAGACCCTCTGTATAATGGGGATGTTAGCAAGATGCCAGACATCCGACAACTTCTCGATGAGCAAACGTTCGTCATGCCTCAGCGGCCGACAGCGATTCCCTTCGCCGTCGGATATGTCACAGGTACTCTATCTGCACCGCACCGAAGAACATTCCGGCTGCGAGAAAGGAGGTTACGTCAAGCGAAGTGAGAATGAACCGTCTCTGTGCGGATGTCGTTCGTACCCATCTCATACCTTTCAAAGGAGGATCGTATGAAACGCCAGCTCTTTGTTGTTGTCTCGTTGTTACTCGTTGCGGTGATGCTCCTCACCGCCTGTGGTCCCAAGGCCACGCCCACACCGGAAGTCTTCAAAGTTGCCTTCGTCTACATTGGCCCTCCCGGCGACCTCGGCTGGACCTATGAGCACGACCGCGGTCGTCAGTACCTCGAACAGCAGTTGGGCGACAAGGTCGAGACGGCCACGGTGGAGAACGTCCCCGAAGGCCCCGATGCCGCCCGCGTTATCCGCCAGTATGCCCAAGAGGGCTACAACATGATCTTCGCCACCTCCTTCGGCTACATGGACGCGATGCTCGAGGTCGCCCAGGAGTATCCGAACGTTTACTTCGAACACTGCTCCGGCTACAAGACGGCGGACAACATGGCAACCTACTTCGGGCGGATGTATCAGCCCCGCTACCTCTCCGGCATCGTCGCCGGGCGGATGACGAAGAGCAACATCATCGGCTACGTCGCCGCCCACCCCATCCCCGAGGTCATCCGCGGCATCAACGCCTTCACCCTCGGCGTCCGCTCCGTCAATCCCGACGCGGAGGTCCACGTCGTGTGGACGAACACCTGGTACGATCCGGTCAAGGAGCGCGAGGCCGCCGTCGCCCTGCTCGATGAGGGCGCGGACATCATCGCGCAGCACCAGGATACGACCGAGCCGCAGAAGGCCGCCCAGGAGCGCGGTGCGATGAGCATCGGCTACGACTCCGACATGCGCGCATTCGTCGGCGACACGGTCCTCACCGGCCCGGTGTGGAACTGGGGCGTCTACTACGTCAAGACCGTGCAGGATGCGATCAACGGCACCTGGAAGACCCATCAGTACTGGGGTGGCATGGCCGATGGCGTCGTCGAACTGGCCGACTTCAGCCCCAAAGTCCCCCAGGAGGTCCAGGATGAGGTCAACGCCGTGAAGGACAAGATCATCAGCGGCGAGTGGGACGTCTTCTGCGGCCCCATCGTCGATCAGGACGGCAACACCGTCGTCCCCGAAGGAGAGTGTATGAGCGACGGCGATATGCTCAATATGAACTTCTTCGTTGACGGCGTTGTCGGCACCATTCCCAGCAACTAAGCCGAGTAGGGGAGGCGGAGGCGTTGAACCTCCGCCTCCCCCACGTCAACCTTGCCACCGATTTCACTCACGAGACAGAGGACTTATCCTATGAATGACACACAGGAAACGCCGGTTCCCATCTTGGAGATGCGCGGCATCACCAAGCGTTTCCCCGGCGTGCTGGCCAACGATCACGTTGACCTGGAACTCTACCCCGGCGAGGTTTTGGCCCTCCTGGGCGAAAACGGGGCCGGCAAGAGCACGCTGATGAACATCCTCGTCGGCCTCTACCGGCCAGACGAGGGCGAAATCTACGTGCGTGGCCGACGGGTGGAGATCCATTCCCCGCGCGATGCGGCGGCGCTGGGCATCGGTATGGTGCACCAGAACTTCATGCTCGTACCGACGATGACCGTAGCCGAAAATATCATCCTCGGCCTCCGCGACCTCCCCTTCGTCCCCGATCTCGCCCAGGTCAGCCAACGCATCCGCGAGATCTCGGAGCGCTACAACCTCCACGTGGACCCCGACGCCTACATCTGGCAGCTCAGCGTCGGGGAACAGCAGCGGGTGGAAATCCTCAAGCTGATCTACCGCGGGGCGGAAATCCTCATCCTCGATGAGCCGACCGCCGTCCTCACCCCACAGGAAGCGCGCGAACTGAACAAGGTCATCCATATGATGACCGCCGAGGGCAAGTCGGCCATCTTCATCACGCACAAGATGGAAGAGGTGATGGAGTTCTCCGACTGGGTGCGCGTGCTGCGACAGGGGAAGCTGGTCGCGGTGAAGCGCACGGCGGAGACCTCGCCGCAGGAACTGGCGCGGCTGATGGTCGGGCGCGAGGTGCTCTTCCGCCTGGAGCGCAAGCCGCGCGAACCCGGCGACGTCGTGCTGGAACTGCAGGATGTGCATGCCGACGATGACAAGGGCCTACCGGCCCTGCGCGGCGTCTCCTTCACCATCCGCGAAGGCGAGATTCTGGGCATCGCGGGCGTGGCGGGCAACGGCCAGCGCGAACTGGCGGAGGTCATCACCGGCCTGCGCAAGGTCAAGGCAGGGCACATCTTCATCAACGGCGAAGAGGTAACGAACAAGCCGCCGCGCGAGATCATCACCCACGGTGTCAGCCACATCCCCGCCGACCGCATCGGGATGGGCGCTGTCGGCAACCTGCCCGTCGCCGACAACCTGGCGATGAAGGGCTACCGCCACGAGCCGCTGAGCAGCAAGCTGGGGATACTCAACCCGCGCCGCATCATCGATTTCGCCAGGCGGCTCATCCAGACCTACCGCATCGCCACCCCCACCCCCCAGACGCGGATCAAGTTCCTCTCCGGCGGCAACATCCAGAAGGCGATCCTCGCCCGCGAGATCAACGCCTGCAAGGGGCTGCTCGTCGCCGTCTATCCCTCGCGCGGGCTGGATGTCGGCGCGACGGAGGCGGTGCGCAAGCGCCTTCTCGAGCAGCGCGATGCCGGGAAGGCCGTCCTCCTCATCTCCGAGGACCTGGAAGAACTGCTGAGCGTCGCCGACCGCATCGCCGTCCTCTTCGAAGGGCAGGTGATGGGCATCGTCAAGTCCGACGAGGCCGACATCGAGCTTTTGGGGTTGATGATGGCCGGCATCAAAGACCCGGCTATGCTGAGGATGTGAGGAGGCCATCATGCGTATCGTCTTCGAAAAACGCCAATCTATCTCGCGCAAGGCCCAGGTGCTCGTTCCCGTCGTCTCCCTGCTCCTCTCCCTCGTGTTGGGCGCAATCCTGCTGGCCCTGTCGAAAGCCAATCCCTGGGAGACCTACGTCGCGATGGCGAAGGGAGCTTTTGGCTCCTGGCGCAACTTCTCCGAAACGTTGGTCAAAGCCATACCGCTGATGCTGACGGGGCTGGGCATCTCGATTGCCTTCCGTATGCAGTTCTGGAACATCGGCGCGGAGGGGCAACTCGTCTGGGGCGGGGTCGCCGCCGCCGGTGTCGCCCTTTTCTGGGCCGACAGAATCCCCGCCGGTCTCCTGCTGCCGGCCTCGCTGCTGGCCGGGATCATCGCGGGTGGACTGTGGGCCGGTATTCCGGCCACCCTCAAAGCCTGGATCGGCGTCGATGAGACACTGACGACGCTGATGCTCAACTACGTCGCCATCCTCTACGCCGAGCACCTCTACTACGGCC
>Ga0256831_1002155_pt1 | contig 10359 bp, 9 predicted proteins | sample 132544metaG_FD_189087 | JGI IMG/M metagenome (GOLD analysis project Ga0256831, IMG submission 189087) | Hydrothermal vent microbial communities from Lau Basin, Pacific Ocean - 132-544 | ecosystem: Environmental > Aquatic > Marine > Hydrothermal vents | place: Pacific Ocean: Lau Basin | collected... | reverse complement strand
TATGACTACAATACCCCTGAATCCAGCACCAAGTATAAAATACCTCAAACCAATGAACAATAGCATTATCATAAATGCAAACAACAGTGATGTAACAATTTCAGATTATATAATTATTACAAATCCTGACAAAGTATTTGAAAATTCAATTCATAATACAGGAGAATACTTGAAGAAAGGTGATACTATAATTAGAACATGGTATCCTAACATAGTGCTTGTAAATGATATGCACACTTACACAATGTATATTTTAAATGAGAGTGTATTCACATACAACAGTAGGTATGTTGCCAACAGGAATTACTTTGAAATATCAGCTCTTGATTATACCATAAATAATAACACAATTGAAGTATTCAGAAAAGAATTAGATGCTGTGCTTGTAAGAACAGGTAAAAGTTAAAATTCTTCCTTACAATTGTTTTCTGTAATATGGTTTTATTCTTTCTTGTCATGTGTTGGCAGTAACATTTTAATAGGATTAATGTGTATATTAGTGTGGTGGTCAAAATTATTATTGGATTTTTTGGTTCAAGATATGGTTGTAATGAGGAGAAGTTAAAACAGAAACTCAAAGAACTCAAGAACAAATATCCAGAATTAAAAATAATTGTTGGTGATGCAAAAGGTGTTGACCACCAAGTTTACACCCTGTGTAAAAAAATGAACATAAATGTAAAAGTTTTCAAAGTCTTCAATAACTGGGACAAAATCAGCTACCAGCCTGAAGAGGATGATGTGATAAAAATTGTTGGGAGCAGAGAACAGACATTAAGAGTCAGACTTGCAATGAGGACAGTTGAACTTGTGAAGTTTGTAAAAAAACATGGAGGATTTTTAGTGGGGTGCAATGTTAATGGTAAAGGCTCACAGCTTGCCCTGAAAACTGCCAGCAAACTTGGTGTTGAAGTTGATGTAATTGAAAAATAATGATTTCCTTCCCTCCCCTCAGGATGAGAATAACCACCTGAACTCTGCAAAAGAATAATGTGAAAAACCATGTTTGAATAATACTATTTAATGTCCTACAGTAAATTATATAAAAGATAAACACAACCATTAACATGGTGGAAAACATGAGTAAACATATTACCAGGCTCATGGCATACATGCTTGTACTGTTTTTATTCACAATCATAATTGAAACTCCATACCAAACATATCCATTATCCCAGGAAAACAGCACAACCCCAACCATCTCTATTTTGAGTAATTTGACAAGTGATTATGGGACTGTAATAATTGGTGAAAAAATTTTCAACTACAAGAAAGTAGGGGACAATGCTTTTATTATAAGTACCAATAAAACACTACTACATTATAACTGGAACATAACTACAAACTTCTTATACTTCAAAACAGGACAGTTAATAGTTCACATGAATGACAGTATAATCTATATACCAGGAACAATAATTAATGTGATTGATGTAAAAAGCACCCCACCAAACACTACACTGGGTATTGATGATAAACAACAAAATTACAAAATCACAAGTAAACATGGTGAGTACATTATTACTGTGAAAAAGTCACTCATCAGAAACACAACAATTGCTCCAACAATACTGACAATCACACAACACAATAAGACAAAAGGGTGGCTTATTGTGTATGGTACTGTAACCAATGTTGATAGTATTGAGCCAAAAGCATTTGTTATGGAGTGTCACAATAATAACAAGACAGGTGTCCACAATGTAACAATTAAAATTTTCTTTGATAATACTCTCAAAAATTATACTGTTACTGCAGGCATTAATACCAGTGAAAAAATTATCTCACTATCACAGGAAAAGAACAAGGGACTCTTAACTCTGCACTTAACCATGAAAGCTCAATCATGTGTCAGAAATGATGAGTATATTAAAGTTATTATTACTTATTATTTCAAGTGGGCAAAAATTATAACCATGACATATTCACTTTATAATAATAGTGTTCAAGTATGATGATTGAACAATTAAATGTGGTGGTGGTAATGAAGAAGATAATTGTTGACATTCAGCACATACCATTACAGTGGAAGGGGTTAGTTGAAGAGGTTGAACACATTATGTGTGAATACTCAGCCAACCCACTATTTGAATCTGCACTTATAACATATGGTAAAATGAGTGATATGCTAAGCCCACACATAATAGTTATATTGAAGTTAAGGGATGAACCTGAGTCAGTAGAGTTGTCAGAGGAAATTGAGAGCAAGTTAATGAAAGTTCACCAAGTCATTTTCCCACTCACAGTATTTACTTAACTATTTACAGTAAAGTATATAAATAGAAAACTCAAAAATATATTGGTGATGAGTAATGACTGCTGTCAACAGTCCTGACATAATGAAACTGTCAGGAGAAACATTTACTGGAAACCTGACAGCCAATAGAATATCACTTACAACAAAAGTTTATTCTGAAGAGGATGTTTTAAATTTATTCAATGAGTTCAACAAACTGTATAGTAAATTAGAAAGCATTGTTGGAGATGATGATATTAAGGTTACAGTAAACACTTTCAATGAAGTGATTATAGTGTCAACTGGAGACATTTATATGAGAGTTGATTTTGGAGATGATGTTGAAAGTAAAGTAAAATTCATCACAATCAATGTAAGTCCAAGGTATGTTATTAATGAAGAAAAAATGAAGAGAATGCTTGAGGTAGTTAATGTTGTACTACATACACCATCAGTGATAAGCCTACTGAATCAGAAGTTCCCTGGGAATGTGACTAACATGGTCAAAAATATCAAAAAAGTTATTGGGATAATATTACTATCCCTCTTGTCTAATAGTTTAAAGCATGACAGACTTTCACCAGCATCAATTTACATTAACAGGGATTTTGGGGTGAAAACAGTGAACATAAGTGGTATCATAAATGGCAAAAAACCAGTTTTCAAAGTAAAAGATGACTATGATGAAATATACACTTACAATTATGATGAGATAATTTGAAGAGGGTAATGTTAGCCCTTTACTATTTTTATTTCAAAGACAGTATTCATCAACACTTGAGCAGTCTGTTCTGAGAGTTTAATAGCATTATCAACAATCATACTGATAAGCCTGTTAATGGAAACTCTCTCCTTAACCAAACCCTCCCATTCTGAACTTTGTGTATTATACAACCTGATACTCAAATAATAATAACCCTTACCATTAATAATCACTCTGCTAATAACTGCTTTCTCCACATGAATATTAAGAGAACCATCTGTCATTTTTGAAAGAGCACTGAAAATTTTAGATAATGCATCCTCAGGCACAACAGCATCAATCATGACATCCCCACTCATTGTGAAATACTTCACAACAACACTCTTAGTAGCATGCAACCACATTACTCTCCCAAAACCATGTTTTTCAATCCATTTTTCACCATCAAACATAAAAGACTCAATCATCTTCATCACCATATAATACAAGCAACTTTGGTTTTTAAGCTTTTCCAAAAACTTTATAAACATTAAATTCAATATAAAACTGGTGGAAGGTTATGGGTGCAGTTGAATTCAAACTACTAATGAGAACATCAGGTTATGACAGTGCTGATTATGATTATAGTAAAAAAATTCCAGTTGAGTATTTTACCAAATACATCACTCAAGTACAGGAAGAATTAATTGAACTTGCAAAAACTTACAATAAGAGGGGCATAACTGAAGTTGCAACTGCATACAAGCTCACTGCTGGTATAACCTCTGAAATTGTGAAAATTATAACAAGATACAAAAAGAGTATTATGAAAACACTACCATACATTGAGGACATTGAATTCAATATTAATGACAAAGAATACTACATACTAATAACATTGAATTCATTAAATGGTATCCCTCTTGAAGTCATGACCACACTGACCAACTTGCTTGACAAGTTTATCAGAAAAACAGAAAAATGGGGAGTGTCAGAAGTAAAGTTCAAACCCTGGAAGGATAGCAAAATAATCATAAAAATTGAATAACCCAACATAAAACCCTATACCATCACCTCATAGTGTCTGAACTAATATTTTTTGGTTTCACCATTTTATTTCTAAAATCTTGCAGTTAGTTAATGTGTAGTTTAAAGAGGAAATACTAATTAATATAATTGGGGAATACTATGAAAAGGATAATACTAATTGTTTCACTATTATTTTTAATAATATCTTCAAAATATTCATTAGCATTAATGACTCCAGACCATTCATACCCAAACAATATTTACCAGACATTGCAAATAGAAAAACCACCACTTGATAATACTTCATTAATATATATTGATTTTTCAAAGTATTATCAGGGACAGGATGGGTATATGTACTTTAAAAACTATGGAAAACTTGCAGATGCAAGAGTCTGGAACCCAGATGGTATCACAGTAATTAAGACTCCAGTGGGAAAAGGAGTTCACTTTAATGGACACTCTTACTTGTGGATTCCAACAAAACCAGAGTATGATAAACTGTGTAAGTTTACAGTAGTTGGAGTATTTAAGTTTGATACTTTATCACCAAGTGAGCAGGAAATAATAAATAAAGAAGATGAGTTTGAAGTTGGATATAGTAATCCAGACTATTCTGGACTGAATACTAAAGCAATAGATTTTGCAATAAATAGAAACTGGAAATGGTTTGGTGCAAACATTAATGCCCTGAATTATTGGGTAGTATATGTACTCACATATGATGGAGAAAATGTAAAAGTTTACATTAATGGTCATTATGTTATAAAGTATAATTTTGGTGGTAAGGCCTGTCTTAATCCATTACAATCAAACTGGATGATTGGTGCAAGGGGTGGTGAAGGGAATGGTGGAAACTCTTACACAGGAACATTCAGGTCACCATTAATAGGTAGCATAGCATTCATAGGCTTCTGGACAAGGTTATTTTCAGAACAGGAAATACAAATGGTCTCCAACTACTTTATGCTGAAAATATATAAAACAGTGACAACAGATAATTCTGACATCCTGTTATATATGGACTGGAGTAGAATGACACAAGACAAGATATTTGTTGGGAACTCCCCACAATCAAACATTGGAATACCATACAATCCAAACTCAATAGAAACATCAACAATAAATGGAGTTAAAACAGTTTACCTATCCAACAATTATATTCACATAAACAGGAATTACAATTTTGAAGAAGGACTGTGTAAATTCTCAATTATAATGCAATTCTATCCAACAAAAACTTACAGTGATGATTACCACATTCTAATAAATAAAGAAAATCAGTTTGAAATAGGATACAGAAGTAGCAGGTTTGCATTTGCTATAAGTAGGTACTGGCACTGGTACTACTCACCAGCAAATTACCCACCAAACAAGTGGTACACAATTCTCTTAACATATGATGGGAGGTATGCAAAATTATATGTTAATGGCCAAATTGCAGTCCAGCATTATTTTGGAAGTACAGCATGCAACCCATATAAGAGGAATAACATCTGGATTGGAGCAAGAAGCTTAAGGGGTAATTTATATGGGCTACAGGGGCCAAAGTATAGTCAGGATGGATACTATGGTAAAGTAATAATACTTAATAAACCAATATCATGGAATGATGTTAACTATTACCTCAATTTAAAACCAACACCATTCACCAACTTCTTTAACACAACAATATTCATCCAAAAACCAATTGAAACAAAATGACTTCACACCATTTCCTGTTAAAATAAAAATAGGGATGCTAATGCTTGACAGTGCAGTTTTGAGTATTTATCATAAACTTACTGAAGCCCACAAAATGCCTATCAACATAGAGTGCATAATATATTCTTATTACTCCAGTATTATTTTGTGGTTCAAGCTTTAATGAAGTCACTGGAGATGTTGAGAAAATTAGGTCATATTTTGAACCCTTTATACCATTCACTGTGACACTTGAATTTGACATAGATATGATGATGGTATGACCCTTATTTATAATAGTGTTGTTAACATATATTGACATTTCAATGTAATTGTTATTCTTCCTACAATCAACTCTTAAGATAGTATTATTAAGAGTTAGGCTACTGTAATTTATTGGTATGACTGTTTTGTGTTGGAAATAATAGATGGTTTGTGATTCATGGTTTTCAGGGTGTGTTTTGGTGTGAATATTATGGAAGTAGAATCCCAAAAACAATATGCTTATAATTATAACAGCAGATATAACTCCCTTCCTCATAATAAACCCCCTCAACACCTGATAACATTACCATAAATGTAACAGGAATCCATTCCATAGTATACAACCTTTACTGGTTCACCAAACATTATCCTGAACAAATTCTGCATTTTACTATCCATCCTCACATTATCAAGTGATGACAGTGATTCAAAGTGGATAACATCATGGTATCCAAGGAAGTATAAGTTCCTGTTGTTGTCAGCACCAAGTATTAGATTATAGGGATAACCACTGTCATGAAGCATTGATTTTCCCATGCTTATAATGTATAATTCCACAATCTCTGTTCCTTCATCAGGTTTTTTCACAGGCATCCTAAAATTCCTCTCAAAATACTCCATTATCCTCTTTGGAAGTTTTGGCTTCTCACCTGAACTCATTATGAATCACCATTAAATAAAACACATCCATGTTTTTAAACTTTTTGCTTTTATTTATGACTTCCTCTTCATCCTCCAAAGTGGAGTTTGCCTGGCCTGTTTACTTTTGCTTTCCAAGGGAAACAGTGAGAAAAAAAGAATATCAAGAAACAGTACAAGCACTCCAACCACAAACAGGGCAAGTCTCACAACCACCCTCATGAATCAATCTAACAAGTTCCCCCCTTTCCTCATAACAAACAGGACAGAACTCAACACCAAGCAACTTCTCAATCTCCTCCTTAGATAAAGACCCAACATCAACATTATCCTTAGGAACACTAACACCCTTCACAGGGGCATTATTGTGTGTATGAGACTCATGCTTCAGTGAAAAAGTTAAGACAGGAGCACTACCAGTGCTTTCATCAGTGTTGTCCCTGTTCCCATCATTAAAGTATTCAGCAAGTTTTGAACCATTAATGAACCTCATCAACTGAGGCTTCTTATCTATGAGTTCCCTGAGGATATTCAAAGCATACTTGCTTGGTTCCTGGTCATAAGGCTTATAACTCCTCTTCTCAGTTTGATAAACCTGTAAATCAAGTGACCCATCCCTGTAAACAGTGAGACCCTTAGCACCCAATTCATGAGCAATCACATAGGCCAACTTCACATCCTCAACAGTTGCCTTATTAGGCATGTTGATTGTCTTGCTGATTGAGTTTGTAATCCACCTCTGAAGGACAACCTGTGCAACAATATGGTCAAGCCAGTGAATATCCATTGAAGTAACAAAGATTTTCTGGAGAGACTTTGGAACCTCCTTAAGACCCTGGACTGAACCAAAATTGTTCACAATTTTTTCAAGGAGCTTCTCATCATAAAGTCCTCTCTTCTTTAACTCCTCTTCAAGCACTGGATTAGTGTAGTAGAAAGTGCCCACAGTAACAACCTTCTTGTAAACCAGTGCAAAAAGTGGCTCAATACCATTTGAAGTGTCTGCTATCATACTGACAGAACCAGTAGGTGGGCTTGTTGTCACATCAACATTCCTAACCCCATACTGTTTAATCTCTTTAACAAGCTCATCCCAGGGTAATGTCCACAGTTTTCTGTCATAATACCCAGCAATTGGCAGTTTACCCTTTGGATAATCAGACTTTTCATAGTAACTGAACACACCCCTCTCCTTAGCCAGCCTGATTGACTCCTTGTAACTGTAGAATGTCAAGTACTCTGCAAACCTACTCATCAACTCAAACCCTTTCTTGCAGTTATAAGGTATTCCAAGCCTGAAGAGTGCATTAGCAAGGCCCATAAGACCAGCACCAATATTCCTTCCTGCCCTTGTTTTCTCTTCAATCTTCTTGAGTGGGAACTTGTTTACATCAATGAAGTTATCAAGGAGCCTTGCATTAATTCTGACAACTTCAGCAAACTCATCCCAGTCAAAGTAAGCATTGCCCTCTTCATCATACTTGACAAACTTTTCAAGGTTAATACTTGATAGGTTGCATGATTCATATGGGTACAGGCCTTCCTCACCACAGTTTGACTTGATTATGGCCATGTTTGGTGTGTAAATGTGTTTGTCACCAAGAACTGTAATATCATAAACAACCTGTTTGCCTGTTGGTACAACTTTTTTAACAGTGACAGTATTATCCTCAGTAGCACTGATATTTTTGCCCTTACTTAGAATTCTTTTTCTGAAAATTTCAGAATTAACCCCATCTATGGTGAGGGAATTTCCATCAATCCTGGATTTCACACCAAACAGGTTAAGGAGCACTTGAACATCCCTTAAAAACTCAGTGTTGTCAGATGTAATACTAATCTGGGAATCATTGTCAATACCTTTCAATTCAAAAACCCTCTTCAAGTACTCTTTAATTGTCATTATGTCTGCCCTAAAAACATCCTCTGGAACATTTTCAATGTTATCAGGGATATTTTTAAGCATCATTCCAATATAATCATTGATAATCCCTGCTCTTGGGTACACAAGTCTATCTCCAGGTTTTAAATCCTTAGCATGTACAAAAGACCCATCTTCTTTCATGATTTTGGCTTCTGAACTGACTCCAATTTCATAACCTTCTTCTGTGATAATTTTAACAGTGTCCTTTGTACCAATCTTCCAGACAACTGCATCCAGTGCAGAATACTCCCAAGCTTCCTGTTCCCCAATTCTTGTTTTTCTTACTGGTATTAAAACCCTTGTCAGGTATCCAGTTTTATCCCCATCATCAGAGAATTTGGACTCATCATCAGCTCTTGCAGTAATCCCAGTCTTCTTAGCATTCTTATATAACTCATTTATTGGGATTAATCCCATTTGGGTTGGAATTCTCATGTCTTCAGTAACACATGGGTTTGTTGCCCTTATATCACCAAAAATGCTCCTTCTGATGTTGTACTTGTTATGGTTGTCAAAGTAAAGCATTCCTGGGTCACCTTTAGCCCATGCAAGCCTGCTCACTTCATCAAGGACATCCATTGCCCTTCTTTCACCAATTTTCTTCCTGATTTCCTCAATGACTTCACCAGTTGACTCATCAACAATTTGCTTGTTTGCTATGACATCAATTGTTTCATCATTTAACACTGCATTCCAGAACTTCTCATCAGTACCAATTGATAGATTAAAGTTTGCAATAACATTGTCTCCCCTGTTCTTCTCTTTAGCATGTATGAAGTCTTCAAGTTCTACATGCCAGTACCAGAGGACTCCCATTCCTGCTCCTCTTCTGATTGATGATTGCTTGACAACATCAAGGACTTTGTTGTAGAGGTCAAGCCATGAGAGTACACCTGAGCTTGGATTTCCTGTTGAGCTTAGTGGTACTGAGCTGTGGGCTGGTCTGAAGACACTGAAGTCAAGGCCTATTCCTCCACCTGCTTTTGATATTAGTGCTATTTCCTTTGCAGTGTCAAATATTGATGCAAGGGAGTCCCTGGAGTCCACAACAAAACAGTTATGTACACTTACAGTTCCTGCTGTATAGGTATGGTCTTTTTCAACTTCAAGATTATATACTATTGTTTTCATTTTCTTTTTAGTAATGCCTTTTATCCTTTTAAGTACATAATTACCAATTCTGTAATATGACCTTAATGATTTTGGTGTTATTTTAATTTGTTTACCAATAATCTTGCTTAATTTCATTGCTGTTTCACTGTTTGTTGGGTGTAGATATAGTCTCCAAGTCTCATTTTTAGACAATTTATGTTTAAATGGGTGTATTGTTGGATTTAACCCTAACTTTAGGGCAATCCAGTAAAGACTCATTATAAGTTCTGGATTTGCAAGTGCAATTGATACTGTGTTCTTTCCATATGTCCCATCTCCTTTTAATACTCCTTCTATAAGGCTCCATAGTTTCTCATTTGGAAGTAATAGCATCCAATATGGTATCTTCTTGTTTGTTGCATTATGCCCAAATAATTTTTCTAATACATATGCTAATGGTCTGCTGTATACTTTGACAGTTATCCAGTTCCCTACATTACTATCTTCAACTATAACTTTAATATCTTTTGAAATATGTGTATGAACAATGTTTTTAATATCTTGTGCAATGAACTGTTCCTCTTTGCTAAGTGTAAATCTAACAAACCCCAATTTTTCTGAATCATGGAATGACCCTTCTGATAAATAGTATCCAAAGAATCTCATAATGTCATTATTAAGAGGTATTTTTACTGGGATTGGAGTAACATTTTTCCAAACTGGTATCCCCTCTACATATTTTATCTCATTTCCCATTAACTCCATTCTTCTGATATGTCTTTTGTTTTTAATTTTCTTATACATTAAACC
>Ga0256831_1002154_pt1 | contig 10360 bp, 6 predicted proteins | sample 132544metaG_FD_189087 | JGI IMG/M metagenome (GOLD analysis project Ga0256831, IMG submission 189087) | Hydrothermal vent microbial communities from Lau Basin, Pacific Ocean - 132-544 | ecosystem: Environmental > Aquatic > Marine > Hydrothermal vents | place: Pacific Ocean: Lau Basin | collected... | reverse complement strand
GCCAACCCTCCAATTCCTTGTCCTTCCACCAAGAAATAACTACCTTTGCGCCCCCTGTAAAGATATTGTTTTTCAGGAATGAATAGTTTTAAAACTAACCGTTTAAAAAATAATAATATGGCATTTGATATTGAAATGATTAAAGGTCTATACGCACGTTTTCCGGAGCGTGTTGATGCAGCAAAAAAATTGCTGGGAAGGCCAATGACACATGCAGAAAAGGTACTTTATGCTCACCTTGATGAAGGAACTGCAAACGAAACTTATGAACGTGGTAAATCGTATGTCGATTTCCGCCCCGACCGTGTGGCCATGCAGGATGCCACCGCCCAAATGGCGTTGTTGCAATTTATGCAGGCCGGAAAAAAAGTGGTTGCCGTTCCCTCAACGGTGCATTGCGACCACCTTATCACTGCTAAAGAAGGTGCTGAAAAAGACCTTGAAAATGCAAAATATAACAATCAGGAAGTTTATGACTTTTTAGCTTCGGTATCTAACAAATACGGTATCGGTTTTTGGAAACCTGGTGCCGGTATTATTCATCAGGTAGTGCTCGAAAATTATTCTTTTCCGGGCGGGATGATGATTGGAACCGATTCGCACACGCCCAACGCCGGCGGACTTGGAATGATTGCCATTGGAGTGGGTGGTGCCGATGCTGTTGACGTGATGGCAGACATGCCCTGGGAACTTAAATTTCCTAAATTGATTGGTGTTAAACTCACCGGAAAACTGAGCGGATGGCTTGCTCCCAAAGATGTTATTTTAAAAGTTGCCGATATTCTTACCGTAAAAGGCGGAACCGGTGCTATTGTTGAATACTTTGGCGAGGGTGCCCATGCTCTTTCGGCTACCGGACGTGCTACCATTTGTAATATGGGTGCGGAAGTTGGAGCAACCACCTCCGTATTCGGCTATGATGAAAACACTGCTGAATACCTGCGTCAGACAGGCCGTGCCGATGTGGCTGAGCTGGCAAATGGCATTGCCGGATATCTTACCGGTGACGATGAAGTTTATGAAAACCCTGAAAAATATTTCGACCAGGTTATTGAAATTAACCTTTCTGACCTTGAACCCGCCTTGAACGGGCCGTTTACTCCCGATTTGAGGACTGCCGTTTCAAAAATGGGCGAAACTGCCAAAGCAAAAGATTGGCCTTTGAACATGGAAGCAGGGCTGATTGGTTCGTGTACCAACTCTTCGTACGAAGACATTACCCGTGCGGCATCATTGGCTCGACAAGCACTGGATAAGGGGCTGAAAATTAAAAGTGAACTGTTTATCACTCCTGGTTCGGAGCAGGTGCGTTATACTATTGAGCGTGACGGGCTGATTGATCTGTTTGAAAAAGTTGGTGCTACTGTACTTGCAAATGCCTGTGGGCAATGTATTGGTCAGTGGGATCGCGAAAGCGTTAAAGACGGCCACCGTAATTCAATTGTAACTTCGTTTAACCGTAACTTTGCCAAGCGTAACGATGGCAATATCAATACTTTTGCCTTTGTGGCTTCGCCCGAAATGGTGATGGCTTATTCCATTGCCGGCACCCTCGATTTTAACCCTTTAACTGATGAACTGGTAAACGACAAAGGCGAAAAAGTTAAACTTGATGAGCCAACAGGAATGGTTTATCCGCCAAAAGGCTTTGAGGTAGATGATCCAGGTTATCAGGCACCTGCCGAAGACGGAAGTAAAGTAGAAGTAGTTGTTAAACCCGATTCAAAACGCTTGCAACTGTTAACTCCATTTGCCGAGTGGGACGGTAAGGATTTTGAAAAACTACATCTGCTTATTAAAGCCAAAGGTAAATGTACCACCGATCATATCTCCATGGCAGGCCCATGGCTGCGCTTCCGCGGACATCTTGAAAATATTTCGCAAAATATGCTCATTGGCGGTGTCAACTATTTTAACGACAAAACCAACCTTGTTAAAAATCAACTGACAGGTGAGTATGGCCCCGTTCCTGCTACTGCTCAGGCCTATCGCGACCAAAGCGTAGGTTCAATTATTGTTGGCGACGAAAACTATGGCGAAGGCTCCTCTCGTGAACATGCTGCCATGGAACCCCGTTTTCTCGGTGTGAAAGCTGTGTTGGTTCGCTCCTTTGCCCGTATTCATGAAACCAACCTTAAAAAACAGGGCGTATTAGCGTTGACTTTCGACAATAAAGCCGATTACGAAAAGGTACTTGAAGACGACAGAATTGATGTGCTTGGCCTTGCTGATTTTGCCCCCGGCAAACAGTTTACCGTGGTGTTGCATCATGCCGATGGTGCTACCGATGAGTTTAAAGCCAATCATACCTATAACCAAAACCAAATTGAATGGTTTAAAGCAGGTAGCGCACTTAATCTTATTCGCAAGATGAACGGATAGGGTTTAAACATTTTTTTTAGTGTGTAAAAGGCACTTCCGGGTAACCGGAAGTGCCTTTTTTGCATAAAATATTATGATATTTTGCAGGCTACCTAAAAATGCATTTACTGTAACAGTAAGATACTGAATTAGTAAGATAGAAAGTGCAAGCTTCTTATATAAGACCGGAATAAATGGAACCCTGAAAAGTGCTTTTAATTATTTACTTTTGATAGCACTTCAATGGTTGCCTCTTCTAAATTATTGTGTTACCTGCCATTCAACTTTCAAACAATAGATGAATAATGAAAAAGTCAATTTTTATATTTACATTAATGTTGTTGGCAACCCAACTCCTTGTGGCACAGGTTGCCATAAACGCTGATGGTAGCAGCACCGACAGTTCAGCCATGCTCGATATTAAAAGTACCAGTAAAGGCTTGTTACCACCACGGATGACAAACGCACAGCGAGATGCTATTGTTTCACCCGCATCAGGCCTTATGATTTATAATACTGAAAATGCCGAAATGGAATATTATAACGGCACCAGATGGTCAACCTTTGACGGTAAAATAGCTTGTGGTAGTACAATTACCGACAGCGAAGGGAATACCTATGGTACAGTGCAAATCGGTACTCAGTGTTGGATGAAGGAAAACCTTAACATCGGTATTATGATAAACGGTAATACCAACCAAACCGATAACAACTTTATTGAAAAGTATTGTTATGGTAACTCTGCTGTCAACTGCGATGTTTATGGCGGATTATACCAATGGGATGAAATGATGCAATATGTTGTTACCGAAGGAGCACAAGGTATTTGCCCGACAGGTTGGCATCTGCCCTCAGATGATGAGTGGAAAACTATGGAGATGGCTATTGGAATGTCGCAAGTGCAAGCTGATGCAACAGGGAACAGAGGAACCAACAACGAAGGGGGTAAACTTAAAGAAACGGGCTTCGCTCATTGGTATTCTCCCAATAATGGTGCTACAAATATAACCGGTTTTACTGGCCTTCCGGGAGGACGGGGTACAGGTGGCGGTCCCTTTTACACGCTAACCTATAATGGCTTTTTCTGGACAAGTACTAATAATGGTTCAACAAGTTGGAGTCGTAGTCTAAGCTATTATTTTCAACAAGTGGGAAGAGACTATATTGACCCCAGCTATGGTTATAGCGTTCGCTGTGTGCGAGATTAATACTTTGCTATTTGTTAGTTGCCAGGTGCCCGGTTTTAAAAAAAGTTGTAAACCTTTCGCTGTATAGTATCTTTTAATATGGCTCTCAAACCCATCAAGCAATAAAGTTGTTAACTTTGGTTCCGAAAAAACCTGAAAATGACCTTTGCCACTAAAATATTGCGTTTTTATTCGTCACTCAAAATAAACGAAAAACTGCCTGACGGAGTTGAAATTTTGAATCCCTATAAAAACAAGGATGCAATGGATGCCTGCACTACCTTTTACAATAAGTATTACAACGATAATAAAGGCAGAATAATGATTTTGGGTATCAATCCCGGAAGGTTTGGGGCAGGTGTTACCGGTATTCCTTTTACCGACCCTGTGAAGTTGGAAAACAACTGTGGTATCAAAAATAATTTTGAAAAAAGAGGCGAGCTTTCATCCGATTTTATTTACCGCTTAATTGATAAGATGGGTGGCCCTGAACATTTTTACAGGCACTTTTATATTGGCGCCGTAAGCCCGTTGGGATTTGTTAAAGATGGAAAGAATTATAACTATTACGATTCGAGAGCATTAACGCATGCTTTAAAACCATTTATTTTAAAAAGTCTTGTGGAACAAATAAGCCTTGGCATAATATTTAAAAGGTGTTATGTGCTGGGGCAGGGAAAAAATTACGAGTATTTAAAACTGGTAAATCTCGAACTAAAACTTTTTGAAGAACTTATTCCTCTTCCGCATCCGCGATGGGTAATGCAGTACAAACGAAAGCAGTTGGATGAGTTTCTTGATAAAACAGTTACAACACTGATTACCTAACCTGAATTTATCAGAATAATAAATAACAAATCTTAAACCGGCCTGACGTCAGGCTGGTAAATCACAAAACCTATATATTCCTAAACCCAAAACTATTTTAACTACTTATTTCCCTGCACTTCATACAGGACTATTCATATTAAATCCTTCCAGGATTTTGACCAAAGAAGGTATGAGTAAGCCTAAACCATGTTGCCATTTATGGGGGTTTTATTATTTTCCTATCTTTGTATAAGAATATCAATTAAATGGGTATCTAAAAGCGGCAACATGTTTAAACCCTTCAAATATTTTTTCATCTCTCTTTTTTTTATCCCTCTTTTCATAAAAGGAGGCACAATTGATAGTTTAAAGAGGGTGTTGAAAGATGAAAACAAACTTGCTCATCCCGACAAAGGATTGGTTAAGGCATCTATTTATTTGTCAGATTATTATACACGCATTTCGTTTGATACGGCAAAGTATTATGCTGCCCTTTCGCGTACCCTTGCCAAAAAACTGGGTAACCCTACAGGCATCGCTATGGCCAATAACATTACCGGCATGAATTATACATCGGTAGGTTATTACGATAGTGCCGTACCTTATTTGAATCAGGCTCTTGAAAACTTTAAAACCATTAAGGATACAACGGGGATTGTATTCGTGCAAAACAACCTCGCGGTAGTAAAAATGCACCTTGGCAAATATGCCGATGCCCTAAAATATTATCAGCAAAATCTGGCTTTTGCTGAAAGCAAAAAAGACTATGAAAACATGCTACTGGCCTGTAATAACATGGGAATAACTTACCACGACTGGAAAAAATATGACCGGGCACTGTTTTATTATAAAAAGGCACTTGGTATTTTAAATACCATAAATGAAGAGGAACGGAAAGGCTCGGTTTATAATAATATTGGAGAGGTTTATCAAAAAATGGGCAAAATCGACTCGGCTCAGTTTTATTTTGAAAAATCGTACCTGATTAATAAAAAGTACAACAAACAGCATTCGCTTCTAATTACCATCACCAGCATGGGTGATATCAATTTTCAGAAAGGCAATTACAGGGAAGCTTACAAACGATATAAAGATGCATTGGTTATTAGTAAAAGGATACCCGATGATTTAAACACCTCCCTCATTACCATTAAAATTGGTAAGGTTCTTAATAAGCTTAATAAATATAGCCTGGCAAAATCGTATTTGCTTGACGGGTTAAAACTTTCGGAGCAGTTGGGAATAAAAAATAACATTCTCGAAGCTTACAAAGGGCTGATTGAAAATGGCCACCTGACAAAAGATCCAAATCTTATTTATACCTATCATCAAAAGTATATGGCGCTGAACGATAGTCTCTTTAATGATAAAAATATGAAGGCGATAAATGAAATGGAAGCAAAATTTAAAACGGCTCAAAAGGAGCGCGAAATTGCCATTCTTACTGCCGACAAAAAAGCCAAGGAGCTTGAAATTCAGATGCAGCGAAACCAAAAATACTTTATTATAATTGCTGTTTTGCTTCTGCTTTTTGTAGCCTATTTGTTGTTTAACCGCTACCGTATTAAGCAATTAAAGATAAAAACAACGCTCGAAAAAGCCCGTATCAGTATTGAGCAGAGGTTATTGCGTTCGCAAATGAACCCGCATTTTATTTTTAATTCGCTAAACTCAATAGGCAGCTTTATCGGAACCAAAAATATTTCGGAAGCCCAAAGTTATCTTACCAAATTTGCAAAGTTGATGCGGCTTATTCTTGAAAATTCAAGAAAACCGGATATCCCGCTTGAGGATGAAATTCAAGCATTACAGCTAAACCTTGAATTGGAAAAACTACGTTTTGAAAATCGTTTTGATTTTGAGCTTAAGGTTGATGAAGACATTGACACGGAAAACACCTATATCTCCCCAATGCTTATTCAACCGTTTATTGAAAATGCTATTAAACACGGTTTTAAAAATAAAAAAGACAAAGGGTTTATTAAGCTATCGTTTACAAAATCGGGTAACCTGCTTATTTGTGAAATTGAAGACAACGGCATCGGACGTGAAAAGGCCGAACAACTTAAACAACAGGCAGGTATCAAGCACAATTCGTTGGGTACGCAGGTAACATCCGAACGTTTTGAAGACCTGAAAACCATCCATCCCGAAGCAGGATTTACAATCATCGACCTGAAAAATGATGCCGGTAATCCTGCCGGCACCAAAGTTATTGTTAAAATTCCTTTTGAGGAGGAATAGCAATCTGTTCAAATAAAAGACTTTAATCAATTTTATTACAAATCTCCGGTTTGCTTTTCCTGGTGCAGGATACTGCAAAAAAAATTTGATGTACTTTTGTAGTATAATTAAGTTGCAAGATGATAAAAGTAGTAGTAGTTGATGATGAGCGAAAAGCACGCGAGTATTTAATTAACCTCATTAAAAGTCAGTTTAATGAAATTGAAGTGGTTGGCCAGGCAGATGGCGTGGAAGCCGGTAAAAAACTTATTGCCGAGGTAAAGCCGGAACTGGTTTTTCTTGATGTGCAAATGCAGGACGGAACAGGATTTGACCTGTTGGCCTCCATCGACCGCTCCAACTTACAAGTGATATTTGTTTCAGCTTACGATCATTTTGCCATTACCGCCATTAAATTCAGTGCAGTCGATTACCTCGTAAAACCTGTTGATGCCATCGAGCTAAGGCGTGCCATCGAAAAAATCAAAAGCCAAAAATCGCTTGGAGAGGTAAAACAAAAACTGGACCTCCTGCTTAGCAATATCAACCAAATTGATAAAATTGCCCTCACAACATTAAACGGTATTGAGTTTGTTAGAATTGAAAATATCATACGTTGCGAAGCTGACTCCAATTACACTGTTTTTTACTTAACCGGCAACAAAAAGGTGATGGTATCCAAATCGTTAAAGGAGTACGAAGATATTTTATCTGCCAAAGGCTTTTTCCGGATTCATAAATCGGTTATCATCAATCTGTCGTTTTTAAAAAAGTACATCAAAGGCGATGGCGGAACTGTTATTTTGGAAGATGGTACTGAGTTGCAGGTTTCGCGCCGCCGAAAGGAGGAATTTTTAGAGGTGATAGCGGGGTAGGGGACAATAGTACACTGATTGGACTGATAAAACTGATTTTTTAAGATAAGAGAAGTAATCAGTACAAATCATAACAATCAGTTAAATCAGTATCCTATTCACGGTACACTGATTGGACTGCTAGCACTGATTGTTATGATAAGACGAAGCAGTCTTCCATGGTCTGATACTACGTTGCCTGCTCATACATAAAAACTGCTGCTTTTTCAGCAATAAGCACCGGCTCTTCCTTGCTTTGAATAAGGCCGGTAAGCTCCACCTTATAAAAAGTATTTGTTTGCAGGTTTTTTTGTTTGATGAACACCGGAATATAGTTTTCGCCATAGCCTGTGGCAAAACCTTCGCTGTTAATGCGTTCCACCAAAACAATTTGAGTTTTCCCTATAAAGTCACGGCGGTAGGCCTCTCTCATGGCTTCCGACAGTTTACGCATCTGTTCGCTGCGTTGTGTTTTAACATCACCGTGAATTTGTTCCGGCAGGCGCTCGGCGCGGGTTCCTTTTCGTACCGAATATTTAAAAGTATGAATATGGCCGAAATGAATCCGTTTCGACATGGCTAACGTATCCTCAAAATCCTGTTCCGTTTCGCCCGGAAAACCAACTATAATGTCGGTTGTGATGTTAAATCCGGGAACCTCTTTACGCAGCTTTTCTGCCATGGATTCAAACAGCTGTCCGGTGTACATGCGCCTCATCTTTTTTAAGATGGTTTCGGAACCGCTTTGTAAACAAAGGTGTAAATGGGGAGTTAACTTGTGATGATGAAACAGCTTAAAAAAGCTTTCGGTAAAACCATCCGGTTCCATGCTTGAAATGCGAACCCTGAAATTACCGGGAATAGCCAGTATTTGCTTTACCAACGCTTCAAAGTCAACATTATTATTGTTGTAGGTGCCAAGGTTAACGCCTGTAAGTACCACCTCTTTAAACCCATAACTTACCACTTTTCGAATGTTTTCGAGCACCTCCTCAACCGGACGACTAATGGCTCTGCCCCGCACCTTTGGAATGATGCAGTAGGTGCAAAAATTGTTGCAGCCATCCTGAATTTTAATGAGTGCGCGGGTGTGGGCGGTGGTTTTGGCAGGCTCGTAATTGAATACATCCTTTTCAAACAGGTCGGGGTCGGCGGTTTCGCCTGAAAAGTGTGCTTCCACCAACTCAACAATAGAAGTTTTATGGTCGTTGTCCACCACATAATCCACTTTGTCGCTTCCTTGCAGCTGCTCTTTGTAATTGGTGGCCATACAGCCGGTTATAATTTTAACCGAATTATCGTGCAGTCGCTTGGTGCGATTCATCACCCTTTTCGACTTCTGGTCGCTTTGATTGGTAACCGTGCAGGTGTTAATGATATATACATCGGCTTCGGCCTCCATATCATCGGTAACCTTGTAACCCCTTTCGGCAAACTCCGACATAAGCGAATCGGTTTCAAACAGGTTAAGCCGGCAACCCAGAGTTTTAAATGCTATTGTTTTTTTCACGGTGTTTTCTTTAGTCATCATTTTCAACCATTACCCCTTCCGTTGAAAAAGGAGCGGCAGAGGTTATTTTTACCTGCACATATTGCCCAATCAGGTTTTTTTTGTCGGAAGCAAACCGCACAATAATCTTTCCTTCGGTCAGCGCCGAAAGATATCCTGCTTTCCGGTCGTTGCCCCTTACCAGCACTTTAAATGTTTTTCCAATCAGCCCCTTGTTGTATTCCAACGAGTGTTTCATCAGCTCATCGGTAAGTTTGTGATATCTTTCTTTTTTGGTTTGAACCGGAATATCGTCGGGCCACTCATGGCTGGCAGCTCCCGGCCGGGGGGAGTATTGGGCAATGTAGGCCATGTTGTATTTAAACTCCTCCATGGCCTTGCGTGTGTTTTCAAACTCCTCTTCGGTTTCGCCTGTAAAACCGACAATGATGTCGGTAAAAAGGGTTGCTTCGGGAATAAGCCTGCGAATGGTTTGCACGATATGACGATATTGTGCCAAATCGTGTGTGCGATGCATCCGCTTTAACATGGCATCATCTCCCGATTGTACGGGCAGGTGGATTTGTTTGGCGAGACATTTGTATTGTGAAATAACCTCTATCACTTCGTCGGTCATATCCTGTGGGTGTGGCGAAGTAAAATAGAGCCAGAAATTGTTGGGGTGGTTATCTCCTATTTTGCCAATACGGCGTAACAGCTCCGGAAAACCTATTTCCATTCCCTTTTTGTCCAGGCCGTACGAGTTTACATTTTGTCCCAGCAGGGTTATCGATTTAAAACCTCTGTCCACAAGGCTGGTAACCTCTTTTAAAATATCTTCAGATGGCCTCGATACCTCTCTTCCGCGCGTATAGGGAACCGCACAGTAGGTACAAAATTTATTGCACCCGTTTTGAATGGGTACATAGGCCTCAAATCCTGACCCGTATTTGGGTTCAATGTGCCAAAAAGCTTCTATTCCCTTATCGGGACGTGGCAACATTTTTTTCTTTTTTTCGCCCGGTGTTTTAACAGCTTTCAGGGGAATAGAATTTTCTTTTGGTGTTTTGTTTTCCGGTAAATTTAAAATGGTTTCAAAATCTCGATCCAACGTTTGAGTACCTGCCGGAGTAACCACGCCGTATTGCCTGATCATGTTAGGAAGCTCCTTTAATTCGCTCATGGTAAAAACCAAATCAAACAGCTTTAAAAACTTTTGTTTATCAGCCGGCAAAACGCATCCGGTAACAAACGTAAGCATGTTTTTTTTATCCTTTTGTTTGTTCCATTTTTTAATGCGGGTATAAACTTTGTCGATGGCTTTTTGCCGAACCGAACAGGCAATTATACCCACAATATTTGCTTCGTGTTCATCCTCAGTAGCTTCGTAACCTATGCTTTCCAATACCTTTTGCACCCGCTCCCCATCCGAAATA
>Ga0256831_1002153_pt1 | contig 10361 bp, 11 predicted proteins | sample 132544metaG_FD_189087 | JGI IMG/M metagenome (GOLD analysis project Ga0256831, IMG submission 189087) | Hydrothermal vent microbial communities from Lau Basin, Pacific Ocean - 132-544 | ecosystem: Environmental > Aquatic > Marine > Hydrothermal vents | place: Pacific Ocean: Lau Basin | collected... | reverse complement strand
GGCGGCTCAGGTTGGGGAGAGGAACTACTGGTAGGAGTCCTCCTAAGGGATGAGGACGAGTTCATCCTGGCGGTTAATCCCAAGACCGGGAGGATAGGGATCGTTAGAGTAACGCCGGAGGGTAAAGAACACGGGCACGAAGTGTACAAGCTCTATTCAAAAGCTAGCGGGTGCATGTACATTACTAGAATCCTGCTCGACTAACAGCCTCGCGGATCTTTGAGAGAAGCTTCTCCCTCTCCCGGCGTAGGAGCTCTATAGTTGAGCGAAGGCTTGAGATTTCCCTCTCAATTTCCTCTTCGGCCTTCTCCGGCGGTAGTTCCACGCCTATTTTCCCGCCGTAGACTTTGTATACGCCTAGTACTTTCACGGATTCCAGTAATTTCTTGGCCTCCTCTAACTCCCTAAGACGTACTTCTAGCTGTGCTAGGCTCCTCTCTATATCCTGCAGGCGGACTCTTGCCTCTATGAGCTCTAAGGTAGCCGCCACTTCTGCTCACCCCTAACTTACCGGGTCGCCGGTATCTAGAGAGGGGAAAGAGGATGCCTGGTTGACTTTGTAACTTGAGTAGTATGGTGATTCAGCGAGAGCTACTGGCGTAGGCTCTCCTCGAGCCTGGGCAGTATCTCGTTTATCCTCCTGTTGATCTCTTCTAGCTTCTTGAGTAGGTCTAGCCTTATCTGCTCGAGTAGCTTAATCCTGGAGTCAACGGCTTTCTTGGCATCCTCTATGCTGGTTTCTACGTTGAGGGTCCCTCCAATGTTCATTATCACGCTCTGCACGTCCTCTACCTTGGCCTTGATTATGAGGTTGCCGCCGCCGATGGGCACTAGTATCGTCTTGCCCTTGCCCTCACGCTCAAGGTAGTCGAGTACTTCTAGCGCGGCGAATAGGTCTGTTATTACACCGTTGATTGTGGCGATCTGGGCCCTCAGCTGCTCTGCCTGGCTGATTAGGCCCCTGAGCTCGTCCTGGAGCTGCTTGATAGTTTCCTCAACCTTGACCTGGGTCTTCTCCTCGGCCATCTCTCTCACCATGTTATATTATTGGGTCCTCCTAGAGATATTTATTCATTTGGTATACTATAATCCAATAAGAAATATAAGAGACATGGATACACTCATATACGAGTTAAGGGTATGCTAGGCGGTGTTCCCTGGTTCTATGTGTTGGTGCGTCGATTTATTACGCTCCAGTCCATCGGAGAAGGCTATCTGGAAGAAGGCCCGATGCCGGTGCTATGGTAGATGGGTAAGCTATCCGATGTAGTGAGAACAGGTTCATACGTATACATGGCTAGTATTGCCAATAATCTAGGCGGCTACACTTACTGGCTAATAATATCAATACTTGCAGGCCCCTCGCCTCTAGGCATTACTTCGGCTATAATTGGCCTGGCATCCCTCATTGTCGCCGCACTAAACCTTGGAGTAAACGTTGCGCTCCAGAGGTTCATAGGAATATGCGAGGGTCGGGGGGACGTTGAGTGCAGGCGCAGGTATTTTTGGTCCTCCACGGCTTACGGCCTTACTATATACTCGGTTGCCGCGTTCACCGTGCTAGCTCTGGCATTGTCGGGGGGTAGTCTCTCAAATTTTACCCCGCTAATGCTGGAGTTCGTAGCGGTGCTCGTCCTCGTTATGGGGTTGGGCCAGATACTATGGTTTTATATGATCGCTAGGCTTAAGACTAAACTACTCTTCAAGGTCGCAGTAGTCTCCAATTTATTAAAGATAGCTGCTGGTTCCTTAGCTGTGTACCTCGGCCTAGACTGGATAGGCGCCGTTACCGGATACCTCCTTATGAGCGTCACCTTGGTAGCTGTCAATGGCGCGGTAGCACTGCGGGAAGAAGGGGTTCGTCTTATCATTGATTTCAACGCTGTCAGGGAGCTTCTCCACGCTGGAGTATCTGCGTGGCTCCCCAACTTTATCATACTAATGGGCCAATGGCTCGGGGTCCTGGCAGTATTCGGCTATAAGACAAGCACTGAGACTGGCCACTACTATGCCGCATATTCCATAGCAATGTTCCTCATAGCGGTGGCAACACTCGTACTTGGTGTACTGCTACCAATACTCTCAGCGATGGAGGCGGGCAGAGAGGAGCTAACTGCAAGGTCAGCCAGGCTCGCCTTCCTCGCGGTCGCCCCATTAGCCCTGTACATAGCCTACTATCCCGTGCCAGTTCTACGCTTATTGGGACCCTCCTATGTCGCCGCGGCCTCAGCCCTTACTATACTAACACTCTCGTCGCTTCCCTACACTACAATAGCAGCCACGAACAACCTAGCTTACTCTTACGGCAAGTATAGGCTAGTGCTCGTCCTCGGCCTCGCCCAGGCCCTGCCGAGGATCCTTCTCTACCCGGTTTTAACTCCTCCGTATGGGGCTCTAGGAACTGCTCTCGCCGTTTACACGGGAGCCGTCATTGGGGGAGTGACCTCACTCTACTTGTCTAGACTACTGGGCCTCGAGCACCCCTACAGGGATTACCTCGCTGGCATATTATTGCCGCTTGGAATAGTCTTACCGCTGAAGCTTCTTGGGGCTCCATGGTTACTAGCCGGGGTGCTCGTCCTCGGGGCTTACCCCTTGTATGTTAGGCTCGGTATCGTCCCGAGAGAAGACTTGGAAGAAGTGTTAGAAGCTATCGGCGGCCGGAGGCTCGGGTCACTAGTAAGAAGGATTCTGGGTTGACGGTTGCCGAAGTAGGTCCCTAAGCCCTCTGGATAGATCTATCTTGGGCTTCCACCCGGTCTCTGCTTGGATTTTCTCAATGCAAGCCACGCTCCGTCTTATGTCGCCTTTCCTCGCCGGCTTGTGAACGGGCTCTACGTTCAGGCCTGCTAGGCTTGCCATAAGTTTTGCAAGGTCTATGATACGGGTCTCCTTGCCAGTACCTAGGTTGTAGATCCTGGCTCCCCCCTCTTGGGGCAGCTTAATGAGTACGTGCGTGATAAGGCTGGCTACGTCTCTAACGTTTATGAAGTCCCGGGTTTGGAAGCCGTCGCCATATATTACTGGAGGGAGCCTACGGCTTATTCTCTCGAGAAACTTGGCTACTACGCCAGCATAGGGGTTCCCCTCTTGCCTTGGACCGTAGGCGTTGAAAAGCCGGAGTATAACGGCTACTGCCTGGTTCTCTCTTGCCCATTCCTCCGTGATCCTTTCTCCCAGCACCTTGGTCTCGCCGTAGGGGGAGAGGGGGCGGAGTGGATGGGACTCTTTTATTGGGAGTTGAATGGGGGAACCGTATACTGCCGCTGAACTCATGAATACTAAGAGGTTTATCCTGCCTCGAGCCTTCTCGAGGAGTCTCCTTGTCCCTTCTACATTCACCTTGAAATATAGTTGGGGGTCCCTCAGGGACTCCTCTACGCTTATCCTCGCTGCCAGGTGAATGATTGCCTCAACATTGCTAAGGGCCTCTCTTAAGGCCTTTTCATCTAGTATGCTTCCCCGGACTAGCGTGATTCTATCGATTACCGATGATAGGTTTTCCTCGCGGCCAGTCGAGAAGTCGTCTAACACTACTACGTCGAATCCCTGTTCTACTAGCTTCTCGACTACGTGGCTTCCTATGAATCCAGCACCACCGGTGACCAGGACTCTCATTGCCGTGTCGCCCTACTCTTTACCGCATTTCTCTTCTTTAAGGCTCCTGATATGCTTAGTTATTCTTATCTCCATTCTTTTCAGGAATATTGTCTGCAGTGTGAGCATTAGCGATATTATTCCACCGCTTGCCAGGGCGACCCCTATTAGACCTTTAACGTAGTATTTTACTCCGTGTGCTAGGTACTCGTATCCCACGTATCCTATGAGTATTAGGCCTGGTATTAGGAGGAATAGTATTCCCAGGCTGAATATTATTAGTGTTGGATTATAGTACCATGCTAGCTTAAGCATGTCCACGAATATGTGGAGCCCGTGTTTCACGCCGAGCTTCTTCTTTCCCAGTCTCGCTCTGTACTCTATGGGAATCTCGGTTATTTTTCCTCCGGTCGAGGCGACGTGGGCCACGATCTCGGACTCGATGCCGAAGCCTTTTGACACGTAGAGTAGCTCTCGTAGTATGCTTGTTCTAACAGCATACATCCCGCTGAGAACGTCTCTCAGCCTTATACCGTAGAGGAGGTTGAATGTCTTTGAGAGGAGCTTGTTTCCCAGGTCGAATATGGGTTTCTGGGCGTTCCTCTGGGGGATTCTCCTGCCTATTACGAGGTCGTAGCCTTCCCTTATCTTGGATGCGAGTACTGGGATGTATTTTGCAGGATATGTGTAGTCGCCGTCCATGAGGACTGTTATCGGCGTTCTAATGTGGTTTATAGCGGTTTTGACGGCGTCAGTCTTACCCTTCCCTTCCTGCAGTATGACTCGTACTCCCTTCTTCTCGGCGATCTCTCTTGTTCTATCAGTACTGTAACCGTCGACTACGATAACGTTCTCTCGGGGTATGCCGAGCGAGAGCACCTCGTCTAGTACTTTACCTATAGCTTCCTCCTCGTTAAGCGTTGGTATAACCACTGTGACGTCTTCTAGCTCACCCGTCACTCTTCTACCAGCCTCCTAGCCCTGATCCGGAAAACCCGCGTGCAGGGCGGGTTATCAGTTGTATCCGGAGTCGCATATACTACTGTTTTTCCATTATTTGAATGCTGGTAAAAGATCTTATAGACGACTCGGATTAGTTCATCGTCTAAACCCGTTAAGGGCTCGTCAGCTACTAGTACCGGGGGGTTCTTGATGAGCGCTCTCAGTATGGCTACTCTCCTCCTCTGCCCTCCACTGAGGCTTTTAGGCCGTCTATATAGGAAGGCGTCTATTCCCAGGTTTGACGCTACCCTCTTAGCCTTCTCTAGGGCTTCTTCCTCCCTGAGGCCTTGGAGGAGTAGTGGTAAAGCTATGTTCTCCCAGACCAGGAGCTGGTCTATGATGTTATCGTGCTGCGGGATATAACCTATGAGCCTAGCCCTAGCATCCGCTCTCTCCGCGTCTCCGGCCTCGGAGTAGTCTTTCCCATGAATAATGACTCTCCCCTTAGAAGGCTTGTCTATGAGCGCCAGTACCCGCAGCAGGCTCGTCTTCCCCGAGCCGCTCCTGCCGTAGATGCATGCGAAGTCCCCTGGGTATAGTAAGAGGTCCACGTGTTCGAGCACGTACTCATTTCCCCGCTTAATCCATACGTCTTCTAGCATTATTGCCGGATTAGTACTATCCATGATTCACCATTGTTTGCTACAAGGCTTCCCCTGCTAATTAGTCTAGCTATTCTTTCGGGGCTTCCGCTTCTCAGGTTGGAGTCGAGCTTGTAGCCGTAGACCAGGTTTTCCTTGTAAAGTACGAGTAAGCCGTGCCCGGGCTCTGGTAGTGGTATCCTGGTTTTCACCGGGCCGAGGTAGTATAGGAGGTCTCTCATCTTTGCATCAGCATACACAGTCGTGTTTGCCTCGAGGTGCGAGGATAGTAGCTTGCAGGTTGAGTATTCGTACTGGTGGTATGCTAGGTCGTAGGATTCGGGGTCGGCGTTGCTTGCTAGGGCGCCAACGTATAGGATTGATAGTACTAGTATGATTAGGGCTTTCGCTTTTAGTAGGCGGGGCTGGCTGGAGTAGGCGTAGAGGATAGCGGAGCCGGGGACGAGGAAGTTAGCTAGCCTGCCAGCCGGGGACTGGCCCAGGGGGACCCCGCCGAACACGAGGTAAGCTATAGCTCCAGATACTACTAGGAGCCATGTCAATGCGATGATAGGGTTCCTGCGGGAGGGCTCGTTCTTGATCCTTGCCAGAGCGTATACTGACAAGTAGGGTAATAGTAGGAATGGAGCTGAGTAGTAAAGCGCTGAAATCCCCAGGGGCTGAACCCCTGGAGGTACACCGGTCTTCGCCGCTATTGCGACTAGTGTTAGGACTATGATCTCTGGAAGCCAGGCCGCTAGGAGACCGGGTTTTTCTCTGATTAATGGTAGGGCCGCGGCTATCAGGGATGTTAGGGCTACGATGTAGAGGCTTGCTAGCGCCGGGTCTAATAGTGATACTGTGCCCCGGAGCCTTGGTAGCCCTGCGTAGGCAAGCCAGAGGGCGGTTAGTGCAATTATGAGGGTGGACTCTATAGCGCGGGGTGTATCGCTTCTAGACCCCGACGTAGTCTTAACAAGCCATGCCGTGGGAAAGGCGAGGACTATTATGAGAGAGGCTGTGAGGGAGGACAAGTGATGGGTTAGGGCAAGGCCGAGTCCTAGTAGGATGCTCGCTGCTAGCCCTCCCTTCAGGGCCGCTAGTATTGTTGCGTAAAAGAGTGGCCTCGCGATGGTTTCCTTCACGAGGCCCACGCCTATGCCTACGAGCCCTGGAGATGCTGCTACCACGAGGGCAGCGAGCCATGCGTACTTCTTTGAATACCTAGAGGCCAGCGCGTAAAAGGGTATTATCGAGAGAGCATCGAGTAAGGGTCCGATGAGGTGGGTGGCTAGCAGGCTCTCCTTTCCAACTATTAGGGTAGTAATGTATGGTACTAGTATGGAGGAGGGCCAGAGGTTATTGTAACCGTCGAAATCCGGGCTTGATAGGAGTCGGGCTTTGGGATTAACCCGTAGTACTTCAACATCGTGGTGGATGTACCAGCTATCGTTATCGTAAGGCATACCGGTTAGCATGAGCGGGACTATCCTTAGTAGGAGGGCGACTAGGACGACTAAGAAGAGTTTACTGGTCAATCTTGGCTGTAGCAATTCCGACACCGTATAGCGCCGTTAACACGATTACATGTGCTATAGAAAATCCGGAGTCCAGGCTGTAGGCCACAGGATAACCCATGATTAGCACTGGTGGGGCTAGGAGCGGGGCTATTAGCCCTAAGGTAACCCCTACTAGGACGGCGGGGAGAGTTACTAGTCCCACGTCCAGCTTGACTCTCCACTGTCTCAAGCCTTCATCGATTAGTATTTGGAGCTCCCTCTCACGGAGGCTAATGATAGTCCAGGCCAGGGGGATCATTAGCAGGGAGAGAAGAGCGTCACTTAGCAGGGCTACAGCGACTATAACGCCTACTGGTACCCCAAGCCTGGCTAGATAGTATTCTTGGAGGAGCTTAGCGTTCACGGTTGTTTCCCAGCCTTTGCCTACCAGGAGTACTATCTGGTTTAGGAGGAAGTTACCTTCAATATTGGCTCCCAGGACGCCCTCCAGGGCGTCCTTGTCTAGGCGGCTCGGATCATAGACTATTCTAGCGACCGAGTAACCGTTGATCCCTCGGAGCGCCTTTCCTGTATCGATGTTAACTAGGATCTCCCAGTTGTAGGGCGGGGGGGCTTCTATAATCCCTTGTACACGGAGAATTAAGGGGGTTGAAGTAAAGTATGAATCTACGATCAACTTGTCTCCGGGCTTTAGCCCCAGCCTCTTAGCCAGACCCGCCCCAACCAAGGCCCCGGTAAAGTCGTTAGCGCTTGGGAAGGCGCCGGAGATTAGGCGTATGCCAGCGTACTTGTAGTACTTCTGGGGGAACCCCCTAACCACCACTAGAGTGCCGTTGGCTAAACATGGGGTTGTAACCTCTCCCCACGCCGCTACGACTCCTCTCACCTTGACAGCCTCTGCTAACATCTTTGAGGGTATTAGGCCCGTGATGGGGGTTATTGCGCTTCCACTGTAAACGTTGACTATTCCAAGGCCGTCGGGTGGTCGAACATTATCCTGGTACAAGTAGGCTGTCCTGATTAGCGTGTAGCCTACATAGGAGGCTGAAGAGGAGTAGAGCATTACAACTACAACTAGCATGAGTAGAAGGCCTCTTCCTATCACCCTACCAGCTATTCTAGCGGTGCGAGGCATATAATTCACCGGTTAACAAGGAGAGAGCGAATACGAGGAGTGCCGGTACTATCCCTGCTTCCACGAGGTTAGTGACTGTTACCTTCGGTATTGGTATGAAAACGCCGGTAACCAGTGCCACGGCACTGTCAGCCATGCCCATTATTATCCAACCCCAAGCGTAGCCCGTAAAGGCGGCCGCCGCTAGTATAAGGGAGAGCGACGCCGAGAGGCATCTCGACGGGACTCCTTCTTCCAGCAGGGTGGAAGACTCGTGGGCGAGGTCGCTTAGGGCCTTTATACTGGCCGTGACGCTCCCGACCGCGAGTATTATGATTCCGCTGAGACGCCATTTTCCAACTAGGCTTGAAAATTGGCCTCCAAGAATCCTCGAGTATTGCTGCGCAGATGCTTTCTCAACTTTCAAGTGTAGGCCGTTGCAGCTAGTTACCCTATTGGACCAGACTATAACGGATACGTCGAGCCCGGAGTGGGCGTGATGTGTGCTTCCGACTTCGAGGTTGTACGTGTGGTTGCTAATGCTTACAGTGATAGTCCTGCCTACTTTCGGTTCAGCTATAAGGTAACCGATACTGGCATTGCCGCTCTCAGGCTTCTCTACGCCGATCAGATTGTAGTTGTCCGGCACGATTACGACTGGAACGCGTATTGTCGAATTACCGAGTGTAAGCGTGCCAGTGCATTCTAGTATTGCGCCGGCGGGGTCTGGTACGAGCTTCCATGTGGGCCTCAGTACTTTCTCTGCGATAGTTGGCGTGCTTACTAGAACGCCTTGGAGGAGTGCTAGGGCTGCCGCGACTGTCGCTACGACGGATATAGCTATGGCTAGGACCACGACCTGCCTCTTCCTAGCGGCTATAGAGATGCACCGTGAAGCCTTCAAAACCTCATCCCGGTCCTTCTCTTACCCTCTGCGATGCTACTGTGCTTTATCGACGCATTTGAGAGTTTACGGATAGATCCTACTTATGCCATTGATCTACGGTTGCCCTGCGGGCCGCGCTAGTTTTAGGTTTAAACCTATAAGATTGGACCCTTCTCCTTGGCTCGTGAGGGTGTTGACCGTGGCGTCTGATAAGGCCGTTGGCCTCCTACTCTTGACAATATCAATTCTTGTTATTATTATCTATGGTTATGTACTCTTTTTCACATCGTACTCGCTCCTGCTATTAGAAGTTACAGCATTCATTATCGTAGCCGTTGTATTCGGCGTGCTGGCATGGATAGGCTACACACTTGCTACTACGCCGCCGCCGAAACCGATAGAGGAGATCGAGAAGGAGTTAGAGGAAGAGCTCAAGAGGCTAGAGGAGGGTCAGCGTTCAAGCGAGTAGGCGGCCATTATTAGGCCTTCCAGTAGGCGGAAGTTCTCCCTAAACGTTTTACATGTTAGCTTCAGCGTGACCCCGTCTAGTCTTTCAACGCATGGGAATAGTTCGGCGATGTCTGCGTGGTAGGGCCTCTTGACCTCCACTGTTATCTCCGGGTTGCTGGGTTGTAGGGGCTTCGCCTGCCCCTCTCTTAGGTTGCGGACTGCAGCTCTTACACCTCGTCGTAGCATTTCCTCTATTACTGGCCATGGCTTGGTTATGTCTGCTAGGCTGGATAGCGGCTTCTTGAGTGGTAGGAATACGGTCCACGGCGTGTACTTGGCTACTTGTTCTCCTAGCTTCCAGTCGCCTGCTACTAGTATGACGGGCTTTCCTATCTCGCCTAGTGCTAGGGTGTTTAGTAGGTACTCGGTTGTCTGCTTGCATCCTTCTACCTCGACGCGCTGGATTATTCTCCCCGAGTAGGTGTGCGCTAGTACTCCTCCCTGCTGTGGGCTCGTGTGGTATCCTAGGAATAGGGCTGCGTCTGCCTCCTCGGCGCCTGTTATCATTGATAGGGGCCGGGGGAACCCTCTTATGAGCGTGGCTCTCTTGTCGAGCTTGAATGGGTCGATGTTTACCATGTCACCGTGACTGTCAGCTACTATAACCTCGCTGGCGCCGTTCTCGTATAGCTCCTCTACCACTGTGTTGGTTACGAGGGTCATTATCTCTCGTAGCTCGTTATACAGCGGGTCTCCGGGTACTTGCATTCTCTTGTAGGGGATCCATGGCATTCCCTCGGAGTCTACGGAGAGGTAGAACTTCACCTTGGCTCCCGCCTCCAGGGAGGAGGTTAGTGTGACTGGTTGTAAATAATGCTTAGAGCCTGGATTAGGGAGTAGAGTAATTCTGCTAGTGTGTGGGCATTTCTTTTATGTGGACGTCTAGCTGGGGGTATGGTATCTCTATTCCAGCGTTGTTTAGGGCCTCGTATAGCATTTTCTTGAGGTCGTTGAGGGTCCCTCCTAGGTGTTCCTTCTTCGTCCACACCCTGACGTCTAGGTTTATGCTGGAGTCGGCGAACTCGGTTATGACTACTTGGGGTGCTGGGTCCTCGAGGACGTTGGGGTGCTTCTTAACCGTGTCTAGGATTATGTTGACTGCCTTGTCGAGGTCTGTGCCATAGGCTACTCCTATGCTTATCGTCCCCCTC
>Ga0256831_1002152_pt1 | contig 10361 bp, 4 predicted proteins | sample 132544metaG_FD_189087 | JGI IMG/M metagenome (GOLD analysis project Ga0256831, IMG submission 189087) | Hydrothermal vent microbial communities from Lau Basin, Pacific Ocean - 132-544 | ecosystem: Environmental > Aquatic > Marine > Hydrothermal vents | place: Pacific Ocean: Lau Basin | collected... | reverse complement strand
CCACCGGCCTGCCCGGAGGAGGAGGGCCGAGCCTGATGGAGACACTCCCCGGGGAAAATCCCTGGCACCCGGCCCGGGACCCCAAAAGATCCGAGCCCGGCCCGGCCGTTATAGGTGGAGGGAAGAACACCAACCCGACCCAGGGAAACCAGAAGCGGAAAAGGGGACGACCTATGCCGGGAAAGACCGCCACGATCCGGGGGAGGAAGACCTACCCCATCCTCCCTGTGGACTCTGTGGTGGTGCTCCCTTTCTCGGTGGCTCACCTCACCCTGGAAGGCCCCGAAGGCAAGGCCCTCCTGGACCGGGCCGCCCAGGTGGACGAAAAAGGCGAGGGGACCCTGGTGCTCGCCCTTCTCAAGGATCCTTCCCTGGAACCGTCGGAGGAAAACCTCCACCTCGTGGGGGTCCAAACCAGGATCCTTGGCCGGACCCGCCTGGGAAAGAACCGCTACCAGGCCATGGTGCGGGGCGAAAAGCGGGTGAGGCTTGGGGCCCTCCGCCCCAGGGGCAAAATCCTGGAAGGGCAGGTGGAACCCGCCCCCGAGGGAGTCCTGGAGCCGGAACTCGCCCAGGAGCTGGTGGACAAGGCCTTCCAGCTCCTGGAGACACTGGTCTCCACCGACGAAACCCTTCCCCCGGAAATCCTCCAAATCCTGGGAAGGAACCGGGAAACCCCCCTCGCCTTCCCCGATTACCTGGCGGCGGCCCTGGATTTCGGCTCCGCCGGCCGAAAGCGCCTCCTGCTCGCTGAAGATCCGGAAGAGCGTCTTTCCGTGGTATGCGACCTTCTCGCAGAAAGGGTGGAGGACGCCATCCAGAGGAACGAACTCATCCAAAGGACCCGGAACCGGGTGGAGAAGAGCCGGAGGGAGAGCTGGCTCCGCCACCAGATGGCCGAGATCCGGGAGCAACTCGGCGAAGGAGGAGAGGATGCCCTGGACTATGTCAGGAAGGCCCGGGAGGCCGGGATTCCCGAATACGCCCTCGCGGAGGTGGAAAAAGAGGCCCGGAGGCTGGAGATCCTCCCGCCGGCTTCCTCCGAATCCGGGGTGATCCGGGGATGGCTGGACTTCGTCCTGGAACTCCCCTGGGACAAGACCCTGTCCTCGCCTCCGCCCTACGATGAGGTGGGCTCCATCCTGGACCGGCACCATTACGGCCTGGAGAAAGTCAAGGAGAGGATCGCCGAGGAGATCGCCGTCTTGCGGCTCCGGGGTCCGGGCAAGGGGACCATCCTCTGTTTCACCGGGCCTCCCGGGACGGGGAAGACCTCGCTGGGCAGGGCCGTGGCCGAGGCCCTGGGACGTCCCTACTACCGGATCGCCCTGGGAGGGATGCGGGACGAGAGCGAGATCCGGGGCCACCGGCGGACCTACGTGGGCGCCCTGCCGGGAAGGATCCTTGACGGGTTGAGGCGGGTGGGGGCCAAGGACCCGGTCTTTTTGATCGACGAAGTGGACAAGCTCGGCGTGGGCTACCAGGGCGATCCCGCCGCCGCCCTCCTGGAGGTGCTCGACCCCGAACAGAACAAGGCCTTCACCGACCACTACCTGGGAATGCCCTTCGATCTCTCGGGAGTCGTCTTCCTGGCCACGGCGAACACCCCTGAAGCCATCCCGCCGGCCCTCAGGGACCGGATGGAGATGATCCCCCTCCCCGGGTATACCGAGGAGGAAAAGAAAGCCATCGCCCGCCGGTTCCTCCTTCCCCGGGCCCTGGAAGCGGCGGGCCTGGAAGCGGGAGCCGCCAAGGTCCCCGCCGAATCCCTGGAGAAGATCATCCGCCATTACACCAGGGAGGCGGGAGTGCGGAACCTTGCCAGGATCATGGAAAAGGTGGCGCGGAAAGTAGCGGTGGACCGGATGAAAAACCCCAGGGCCGTCCTCCGACTCCGCCGGGCGGGCCTGAAGGAACTCCTCGGTCCCCCCAGGTTCCGGAGGGACGCCAAGGCGCCCGCCGGAGGAGTGGGCTCCGCCACGGGTCTGGCCTGGACCCCCTCGGGGGGGGACCTACTGGAGGTGGAGGTCCTCCTGGTTCCGGGCCAGGGAAAATTCTCGATCACCGGTTTTTTGGGGCAGGTGATGCGGGAATCGGTCCACACCGCCTACACCCTGGTGCGCTCCAAGGCCGCCCGCCTGGGAATCCCCATGGAGGCATTCCAGAAGCGGGACCTGCACATCCACTTTCCGGCGGGCGCCGTTCCCAAGGACGGCCCCTCGGCGGGCCTGACCGTGGCCGTGGCCCTGGCCTCGGCCTTCAGCGGCCGGGCCCCGGCGCCGGGTTTCGCCATGACGGGCGAACTCGCCCTCCGGGGGAGGATCCTCCCCGTGGGAGGCATCCGGGAGAAACTCCTTGCGGCGAAGCGCCTGGGAGTGAAGGAAGTGATTCTTCCCAAGGCCAACCTGCCGGACCTGGACAAGGTCCCACCCAAGGCCCTGGAAAAGCTGGTGATCCACCCCGTCTCCCAGGTGGACCAGGCCTTCCGGCTCCTCTTCCCTCCTGTCCCCCGGAAAGCCGCCCGTACCCGCTGATCGGGCTTTCGGGTCCCTCCCGGCGGAATCCCCAGGGACGTAAAATTCCCCTTCCCGAGTGGAAAAAGGGGGAACACCGTCTTAAATGAAAGCATGAATGCCTTTCTCCTCCTTGGAGCGGCGGAGAAACCCCACCTCCACGGCGGGGGAGGGCTGGTGGCGGTCTTCCAGGACGCGGTCCTCATCACGGCCTTCGTGGCGGTGATGATGCTGCTCGTGGAATACCTGAACGTCCGCACCCGGGGAGCCCTGCAGAAGGGGATCCGGGGAAGGGCCTGGAGGCAATACCTGCTGGCCCTCCTCCTGGCGGGGACCCCCGGGTGCCTGGGGGCCTTCGCCCTGGTCACCCTCTTCACCCACAGGCTCCTCTCCCTGGGGGCTCTCGTGACGGGCATGATCGTCACCAGCGGGGACGAGGCCTTCGTGATGATCGCCAAGATCCCCGGGCCTTTCATTCTTCTCCTTGGGATACAGACCGTAGTGGGCCTCCTGGCCGGAATCCTGACCGATCTCTTCCTCAAACGGCGCGACCTGGCCCCCCAGGACAAGTACTTGGAGATCCCTTTCCACCAGGAGGACACCCTTCCTTCCCAGTCCTGGGGTGAGATCCTGGACCGCCTCCGGCACATGAGTCCCGTAAGGGGCACCTTGGCCACAGCCCTCCTCCTCTTTCTCGCCGCCCACCTGGCGGGCCAGGTGGGACCCGAGGAAAGGTGGGCCAGCATGACCCTGGGAATCCTCACCACCCTGGGCCTTCTTGTGGTTCTCACCGTGCCGGACCACTTCCTGGAAGAGCACCTCTGGAACCACGTGGTCCGCATCCACGCCCCCCGGATCCTGCTCTGGACCCTGGGGACCATGCTGGTGATCTATTTCTTCCGGGGGGACCTGGAGACCCTGCTCCATCAATCCTACGGGCCCTGGGCGGCCCTCCTGCTGGCCTGCCTGGTGGGGATCATTCCCGAGTCGGGACCCCACCTGGTCTTCGTGCTCCTCTACGCCAGGGGAGACCTTCCTTTCGCCGTGCTCCTGGCCAGTTCCATCGTCCAGGACGGCCACGGCATGCTCCCTTTGCTCGCTACATCCCGCAAAGACTTCCTCGTGGTCAAAGCCATCAACCTGGCCGCGGGCCTCCTGGCGGGCGCCCTGGCCATGATCTGACCCTGATCGGGGCGGTTTTCCTCTTTCTGGGGGAAACCTTGTCCGGTTCCGCCCGGGTTTCCCGCTCTCCTCCAGGGGGTGATCCCACTCCCCCCGCCGGGACGCACGCTCACTACAGCTCATGGGAGGCGAAATCATGAAAGCCCCGACCCTCGTTCTTGTTCTTTTCGGCTCTTGCCTGGGCCTTTCCTCTCCCGGAACGGCCCAGACCGGAACACCCAAGGCCCTCCGGGCCACCGGGGCCCGCCGCGCCCTCTATAAGGCCCCGAAGGCCCGGCCTCCTGGGAAGGTCCTTGTGCGGCCCACCCCGGACGGCCCGATCCACCTGGTCCTTCTCCCGCCCGGGTCCGAGTCCCTCCCGGACGAGCCCTACTCCTTCGAAAAGGGAGGAAAAGAGACCCCCAAGGAGTTCCTGGGGAATCCCTACTTCCTGGGATTCGCCGGGGGGCTCTACCGCCCTCCCGCCGGTGAAAGAGTCGGCCCCCTTCTGGCGGGCCGGATCCAAAACGGGCCCCGCCCCGGGGAAGACCCCCTTTTCACCTACGCCTACGTGATGTTCCAGGGAAGGATCACCGAGGCCAAGAAACGGTCCGTCGAATTTCTCGGGGTGAAGCTCCTCTTCTACCATCCCAACAATTCCTACGCCGCGAAGATCCCCGTCCACGTCGCCGGCGACCTGGCGGCCCGCCCCTGCGTCCGCTGGGTGGGCTACGCCCGGCCCTCCCGGAAGATCCATCCCGCCTTGAATTCAGTCATGGCGGAAACCCCGGCCGGACAGGACATCCCCGTCTACATCGATCTCTTCGAGAGCGACCTGAATCCCGGATCCGAGAAGGTGATGGGGCCTCTCCCCGAGGTGGCCACCATCGGCCGGGGACCCCGGCCCGGCAACCCCGCCTACGCGGGCTGGAGCTGGAAGACACACGGCAAGATCCAGGCCAAGCTCGAAAAACTCGGCGTCAAGATCGAGGGCTACAAGGAAGAGATCCACGCCTACCGGGCCAAGGCCGACGCCTGGACCATCCTCAAGCTCGTGGACCTGGACTACGTGGCCTTCCTCGAGTGGCGCCCCCCCGCCAAGGCCATGCACGACCGGGTGATCCCCCAGGTCGGCGCGGACTACTACCGGGAGATCTTCAAGGCCTCGACCGTTACGGTCGGCGTAATCGACTCGGGCTTCCATCTCGCCAACGGCGGATACAACGGCCACATCGACCTCGCCAAGCAGGCCGTGGGATGGAACTTCTGGCCGGGAGGCGGCTGCGGGAGCCCCTACTGCGACGAGAAGAGCGCCGGGTACCACGGCACCCACGTGCTCGGCACGCTGTGCGGGGAGGGAAGGGCCCGGATCAAGTACCGGGGAATCTCCCCCTACCTGGGCTGGGGCCCGGCGACCCACAGGCTCTTTCTTGCCAAGGGGTTCACCACCAACGCTTTCCAGGTCATGCGCCGGGCCTACAAGGACCCCTGGAACAATGTGACCCCCAAGCCTGTGCTCGTCACCAACTCCTGGGGCCATGGCGGCTGCCTCAACAACTGCACCAGGCCGGCCTACTGGGTCGGGTCCGAGGCGCCCGCCAGGACCTGCGACGCGGAGGTCTACAACTACAACCAGCTCTACATCTTCGCCGCCGGAAACCAGGGCGGGGCGGGGGGCGGAAATTACGTCGCCGGGACGATCACCATGGAATCCACCGCCAAGAACGTCCTGGCCGTGGGCATGTGCCGGGACGGAAACCGGACCACCCCGCCGGCCGGCGGGCCCGGCTCCATCGTCTCCTGGTCCAGCCACGGGCCTTGCGGCGACGGAAGGTGGAAACCCAACGTCTCCGCGCCGGGATGCGTCACCATGTCCACCGCGGGAGGGACCAGGACGGGCTACAAGACCATGTGCGGCACTTCCATGTCCGCCCCGGTGGTGGCCGGGATCATGGCCTCGGCGGCGGAAAGATATTCGGTCCTAAGAAATTCCGCCCCATTGATGCGCGCCTGGGCCATGGCCACGGCGGTGACGAGAAAGGACGCCGCGGCCCCGGGAAGCTGGGGCCACCTTCCCTCACGGCACCTGAACTCCCACGGCATGGGAAGGATCTCGGCCCTCAAGGTCCTGAACGGAGGAGGAGGCCTTCCCTGGGTCCGGGTCTGGGCGAGCCCGACCCTGGGCAAGTCCGGGGGCTATTTCGACCTGGTCGTGGGAAGGGCCACGACCAGGCTCATCGCCGTCCTCACCTGGGACGATCCCGCCGCCGCCCCGGGGGCCAAGCCCGCCGCGGTCCACGACTTCGACCTCTGGATCGACAAGGAGCCCTTCACCTCGGGCCTCAACACGGGCGAATACAGGTCCACATCCTCCATCGACACGGTGGAGCACGTGGTGATCAACCACCCGGGCCCCGGGAAATACAGGTTCAAGATCCGCCCCTACAAGCTGTCCGGAACCGCCCGGGTGGGGATCGTGGTCATCCAGCTCCTCGGGGACACCACGCCCCCCGGGGCCCTCACCCTCACCCCCGACAGGCGCTGCATCAAGCCCGGCGGGAGGGTGAACCTGACGGTGGCGGCCAGGTCCGGCAGCTACCTCGCCACCAACGTCTGGGTGGGGCAAGGCGCCCATACGGGCTTCGCTTACACCGGCAGTTCCCTCAAGCTCAAGGACAACGTGACCGTCTCCGCCCCCCACGACCCGGGGGACAACGGAACGCACCTGGGCGACATCCTCAAGGGCCAGACCCGGTCTGTCGTCTATGGCTACAAGGAGACCGCCGGCACGGACGCCGTGCGCTACCTCTACTTCAGCGGCCTCTCCGACAACTGGGGGACCCGCTCCAGCCGGGCCGCCGTCGTCGTGGACGGCACCCCGCCCCTCTCTGTGAGAAACCTGAAATCCACCACCCACGCCACCGGCGTCTGGTCCAACCGATCCAGGATCGTCTTCACCTGGTCCGCCGCCTACGACAACCTTTCCGGGATCGACGGATACAGCATCCTGACCCGTTTCGGTTCCGCCGCCATCCCCGACGCGACCAAGGACATCGGCGCCCTGACCTCCTGGACCGGAATCTATCCCTCCAGCGCCAAGCCCTACTACTTCAGCATCCGGTCGGTGGACCGGTCCGGGAACTGGGGGAAATCCTTCTCCTGGACCGGGCCCTACTGGATCGACGCTCTCCCCCCGGCAGGCGTCTCCCTGAAGATCGACCGCGGAGCCGCGGCGACCTCATCGACCAACGTCACCCTGTCCATCACCGCCTCGGATCCCCACTCGGGCCTGGCCGCCATGCGCTTCCACAACGACAGGGGATCCTGGTCCCCCTGGTTCCGGTTCGCCGCCTCCCGGTCGTGGAAGCTCACCGATTACGGTGGATCTTCTTCCCTCGGGACGAGGACCGTCGTCCTGGAGGTGCGGGACAGGGCCGCCAACATCACCAGGGTGAGCGACAAGATCTATCTCTACAAAAAAGCGGCCTACTTCGGGAGCGCCTGCTCCGGCGCCAAGGGAAGGCCGAGTTTCGTCATCGGCGGCATCCCCGGGCTGGGCCGGACGGTCGGCTTCAGCGTGGGAAACACCAGCGCCCCCGTGGGAGCCCTCTTCTTCGGAGTCTCCAGGACCTCCTGGCTGGGCCTTGCCCTGCCCCTGGACCTGAAGATCATCGGCGCGCCCTCCTGCTTCCTCCACATCTCCCTGGACGCCCTCCTCTACACCGGAACCCCGGGCGCACTCAGGGTGCCCGTCCCAAGGGACCAGGCCCTCGTGGGAATCCCCATGAATTTCCAGTGGCTCCTCCTGGGCGATCCCTCCCGCAAGCCCGTGGTCACCACCAGGGGCGCCGCCATGGTCCTGGGAGGCCTCTGACGGCCCTTTCCCAAGGCCGTCCCGCCCGGGCCCCCGGGCCCGGGCGGGACCAAGGCCGGAGAATCATCACATCGTAAAGAACTGGAGTTCCCCCAGCTCCCCCTCCAGGCGCTTGGGCTCGGGCACGGGTCCCGCGGCCAGCTTGCGGGCTTCCTCCTCGGCTTCCCGGAGCCATTGTTCGTAGAGTTTCTTCCTTTCCGCCGCCGGGAGCGCCGAGGGCCGGACGATTCCCGCGCCCAGGGCGGCCTCGATTGAAAAGGGCTCCTCCGTGACCTCTTCCCTGCAATGCCCCCAGTGGCCCGTGTGGATGTCGAAACAGTAGCTCGACACGAAGAGCCAGGCCGACCGCCCCAGGAAGTCCACGGCGTCGATGACGAAGTCCGCCTCCTCGTCGTCCATGGTGTAGTGGAATCCCACCCGGCACCAACCGGGCTTGATGCCCTGGTAGCCCCGGAGCACCCACTTGCGGTAGCGCTCCGATTCCTCCGGCCCGATTCCCAGGAGCCTGTGGCCGTATGGCCCGGCGCAGGAGCATCCGGCCCGGGACTGGATGCCGAAGAGATCGTTCAGGAGCACCGTAAGCAGCCTGGGGTGGATCCAGCCCCCGCGGGGGTCCCTGGCGTTGAAGGAGACGACGGCCACCCTGAGGGACGGATCCCTGTTTCCCATGATGTGAAGATTCGGGTTCCTCTCCCAGCGCGCGAAGGCCCGCCGCAGAAGTTCCCCCTCCCGTTTCTCGATCCTCTCCACCCCGGCGGCCCTCTTCACCTCGAAGGCTAATGCGGCCTTCATGGTCTGGAGCACGCCGGGCGTCCCGGCCTTCTCCCGGGCCTCGATGTCGGCCATGTAGTCCTGCGTTTCCGGACCGACGTAATCCACCGTCCCCCCTCCCCCCACCGTGGGAGGCAGGTCCTTCCGGTAGACCTTCTCGTGGAAGACCAGGATTCCCGAGGAGCCCGGCCCTCCCAGGAACTTGTGGGGCGAGATGAAGACCGCGTCCAGCGAAGGATCCCCTCCTGCGGCCCCGGGCGGGGGATTCATGTCGATCTCCACGTAGGGGGCGCAGGCCGCGTAGTCGAAGGCCGCCAGGGCCCCGTGGGCGTGAAGGAGGCGGGCCGCCTCGTGCACGGGCGTCCGGATCCCCGTGACGTTGGAGGCCGCCGAAAAGGACCCGATCCTCAGCCGCCCCTGGTAGGCCGGATCCTCGAGGAGTCTCTCCAGGTGGGCCAGGTCCAGCCTCCCGTCGGGGGCGAGATCCACCTCCACCACCTCGGCCAGGCCCTGGCGCCAGGTCACCTCGTTGCTGTGGTGCTCGTAGGGACCGACGAAGACCACGGGCCGCCTCTTCTCCAGGGCATCCTCCAGGTCGCGGAGGGCCCCATCGCCCTTTTCGGCTCGAAGGATTTCCTTGATCAGGGCCATCGTCGCCGGGGGAACCTGGACCCCCAGGATCTGCTGGAACTTGTCGATGGCCCCGGTGGACCCGGCGCCCACGGCGATGAGCTTGCCCTGGGGACCGGCGTTCACCGCCTCCTTGATGGTCTCCTCCGCCCTGTGGAGAAGCCTGGTCATGCTCCGGCCCGAGACGTCGTCCTCTGTGTGGGTGTTGGCGTAGGTCCGCTGGACGTGCATCAAGTAGTTCTCGATGAAGGCCAGGCCCCGGCCCGAGGCGGTGTAGTCGCAGTAGGTCATGAGCCTCTCCCCGAAGGGCGTCCGGAACATGGCGTCGATGCCCACGATCTGCTCTCGAAGGAAGGAGAAGTCCAGCCGGGTGGGTTCCATGAGACCTCGCTCCAGAAAGGGTTGCCCCGGGTCCGCCGGAGAGGGAAAGGTTAGCAAAAAAGCCCTCTTGCCTCTTCTTTCAGAGCCCTTTCAGGGCCGCCCGGACGAGAGGGTTCATCTCCACCGGGACCAGGGCCTTCAGCTTCTCCAGGTCCCCCTTGTTCCCGATGGAACGGAGCGCCCGCACCGCCGCGGCCCGAAGCACCGGGTCCGGGTCCTCCAGAAGATCCAGGAGGAGGGGCCGGGCCGCGGAATCCCGGATCCTCCCCAGGATCCGCACCAGGGCAATCCGGCCCGGGCCTTTCTTCCTATTCTTCAGCTCCTCCCGGAGCCGGGGCGCCCCTTCCGAGCCCAGGGCCGCCAGGGCCCTTTCGGCCCTCTGCCGGACCGGCCAGGCCGGGTCGTCCAGCAAGAGCGGAAGGAGACGAGCCACCCCCTCCCGGCACCGGGTCCCTTCCAGGCAGGCCGCCGCGGCGATCCTGTCGGGAGCGGACTTGGACTTGCAAAGGGCGTCCAGGCCCGCAGGGACATGGTCCAGGCCCAGCCGTCCCAATGCCTCGGCCGCGGCCCGCCGGACCAGGGGAGACGGGTCGGCCGAAAGCAGGCTCTCCAGCCTCTTCAAGACCGACCGGTCCCCCAGGCGGCCCAGGATCCGCGCCGCCAGGGCCCGGGCCTGGGGAAAGGGCCGATCCAGCCCCTTCCGGAGGGCCTCCCGGGCCTCCTCTCCCAAGGCGAGGGCCGCGTCCTCCAGGAAGGCCCCCATGGCCGGCGTGGGAGAGGCGAAAGTCCGGGCGGCGAGCCATTCCAGGCCGGCCTTCCCCATCCGGGCCAGGTCTTCCACGGCGGCCTTCCAGGAAGAGGACCCGGGAAGGGAGGAGAGAGCCTGGTGGAGGTCCCTCTCCAGGGAGAGGAGGGAAGGAGGCTCGGCCTTCTCCCCGGGGAGAAGCGCCGCCCGCGGCTTCGGGGGGGAGGACTCACTTTTCGCTCCTCCGGAATCGATCGCAAGCCCTCCCAGGCCCCGGGTCTTCCAC
>Ga0256831_1002151_pt1 | contig 10364 bp, 12 predicted proteins | sample 132544metaG_FD_189087 | JGI IMG/M metagenome (GOLD analysis project Ga0256831, IMG submission 189087) | Hydrothermal vent microbial communities from Lau Basin, Pacific Ocean - 132-544 | ecosystem: Environmental > Aquatic > Marine > Hydrothermal vents | place: Pacific Ocean: Lau Basin | collected... | reverse complement strand
GTTAGAATGATGTAAAATAGTTTTTTAACTTTTAATCTGAATTTATTTTGAAGTTTAATTTTATTATTTTTTATTTATAATACTTGTAGGGTGTTTTCCCACGAAAACACCATTTAATTCAAACGCCCAAAAACAACAGTTAAACATGATTAATATTCTTGAAATTGATTTTATGGAAATTCCACTTTGACGGTGTTTTCAGGGGAAAACACCCTACAAGATTTTTTTAGAAATTAGGTAGCATTATTACACCATTTCCTCCACCAACATACTCTTCAATTACATTAAAATATTCTCGACCACCTTTGGTTCTTCTCTTGGCAATAAAATATAGAACACCCAAAGTCTTAATAAGTGTCTCCTCCTCTATATTCATTTGCTCTATAACATTAACTAATCGCCAAAACCCGTCTTTTACCAACTCTGAACTAAATATAAACTCACTATCTTTAAAATAGTATTTATCCATCAAGAGTTTATAAATGGATAATGCCACATCATCTTTTAGTTCTAAATTATGCTCTTTATCTATGTTACACAAAACCGTCTCTATATCATTGGAGTAGCCTTGAAGTGAAAAACTTGCCTCCATATCTTGTGGTGAGTACTTAGGGACAACGGTATATTTTCTTGATTCGAGAGGTGATTTGTAGTGTTCACACCCTATACATTCACTATTTCGTGTTGTTCCACAACAGAGACTACAAACTTTTTGATTCTCTACAAGTCTACAAACTCTTTTACCTTTTTTTGAGTTACACATTGGACATTTTGCCATAATTGTTCCTTATTGTTAAATGATTTTTTTGTGGAATTATAGCTTTTTTTAGTTAAATTATAAATCAAATAATATAACATAGAGCAAACTCACCCCCTACAAAACCCTCTCCCACTCATAGGTAGTCACATTTCTCTGTTTACTATCAAACTCAATCCCTAAAATATAAATCTCGTTGTAGTCACTTAGATACTGTTGATGATAGTTTTTCTCTTTTATCTGCTCCAAAGCACCTTTTTTATCGACCTTAAACTCAAAAATATAGACCTTGTCATCTATGAAGACACTCAAATCTATTCGTCCACTGCTCATGGCATCTTCGGCGATGATTTTATCAAATCCTGCTCCTGCAAAGTAGGCGTAAAAGACAGAGGCATAAAAACCCTCATAGTTCTCTATGTAGTTGTTGGTAAAGTTGTTGTAGGCGATAGAGGCAAACAGAGAGGTGATAACCTGCTCAAAGTTTTTCAAATCAGCAATCTCTAGCATATCTATCAGACCATTTTTTACCCCAAGTTTCTTTTGGTGATTCTCTACAAAATAGTTGATAAGATAGTCATTGAAACTCATTTTGGTCTCAAAGTTGGGGTAGGTTAAGATATACTCTATGCGATTGCGTTTTTTTATCTCCTCTTTGATGGTTAGGTAACCACTTTGAAACATAATGGTCTCTAGGTTGAGTTGGTTAATATCAAAAGAGTTCAAGATGCTTTTGTCTACTTTTAAGTTTTCAAAATTGGCTAAATTATAATTTTTAGTTTGAAACAGTTTGACTAAAAAGCTTGGTGTTCCTGTATTGAACCAATAGTTATCAAAAGTACAATCGGTATCTATAAAAAGCAAAATATCAAAAGGGTTATAGACCTTGTCACCTAAAAAGTTATAGCCGTTATACCACATCTTTACTCTTTCTAAATCAACATCTACTAGATAGGGTAAAAAGGTGGTCTCTATATCGTTTTGAGTGTAGCCACAGATAGTTCCAAATTGGGGTAGTATGGTTATATCTCGTAGGTTATTGAGTCCACTAAAGATATTGGCTTTTGCAAACTTGCTCACTCCTGTTAAAAAGACAAATTTGATGTATTGGTCGTTGTCTTTCATTACCCCATAAAAGGCTCTAAGTATCTCTCTATTTTGCCCTGCTACCTCCATCTGGTCTAGGTTGTCCAGCATCGCTTTGTCATACTCATCTATTAAAATTACTACGGGTTTTTGGTACTTTTCATAGGTTCTCTTAAGCAGTTCTCTAAAGCAGTTGGTGTAACTGTTTAGAGTGTCACACTCAACTTTTAAATCCTCTTGATTGGATTTTAAAACACCAAAGATAGTATCTTTTAACCCCTCAGGGCTTCGCATATCTCCACTAAAACTTATCTTGATAACAGGATATCTCTCTTCCCAATCCCACTTGTCGTAGATATAAAGCCCCTCAAAAAGCTTTTTATTTCCCTCAAATATCTCTTTGAGTGTATCTAAAAATAGAGATTTTCCAAAGCGTCTTGGGCGAGAAAGAAACGCATAGGAGTGATTTGTAATAAGGTCGTAAGCCTCTTTTGTTTTATCAATATAGAGATAATCTTCCTCTCTAATTTTACGAAATGTACTAATGCCAATGGGTAGTTTTTTAAGTGTTTGATGTTTCATATTGTGATTATACTCTTTTGGACTTAAATAGTTTTTATAGTATAATCTCACAAAAAATAAAAGGATGTTAACTACAATGCAAGAATACTTTATATGGAATGCCAATCCTGTTCTACTCGACCTAGGTTCTCTTCAAATATATTGGTATGGTCTGCTCTTTGCAGGTTCATTTTTTGTGGGTTCTCAGATACTTGCTTGGATGTATAAGCGTGAGGGTAAAAGTTCCCAAAATATAGACACACTCTTTTTCTATGTTATCGTAGGGGCTGTTGTTGGTGCAAGATTGGCTCACTGTTTTCTCTATGAACCTACCTACTTTTTAGAGCATCCCTCGGAGATAATCGCTGTTTGGAAAGGTGGTCTTGCTAGTCATGGTGGGGTTGTTGGTTTTCTTTTGAGTGTTTGGCTCTACAGTAGAAAATACTCTGAATCGTATGCTTGGATTCTCTCTCGGCTCTCTATCTCGGCTGCGTTGACTGGCTCTGCTATTCGTTTTGGTAACTTTATGAACTCGGAGATTGTAGGAACTCCTACTGATGTGCCTTGGGCTGTTATTTTTCAAAGACTAGATAATCTCCCACGACACCCTGTTCAACTATATGAATCGTTTATCTATTTTCTTATCTTTATTCTGCTTTTTACTATTTATAGAAAGGTTAAACCTGCCTTTGCTACAAAAATTCTTCCTGCCCTATTTTTTGTAACCATTTTTACAGCAAGATTTTTCTTGGAGTTTATCAAAACAAAACAGGCTTCTTATGAGACAGGAGTTCTTAGTACAGGTCAGATGTTGAGTATACCTTTTATTTTATTGGGGTTAGGATTGCTTATTTGGGCTTTTATTTCAGAGAAAAAGAGCCAAAACTCATAATATATTTTATAATTCTGTGATACAATCAACAAAATAAAATATCACAAGGAAAAACATTGAAGTTAAAAAAATATTTTTATGGCTCTATTCTTATATCAACACTGCTGTTTGTAGGGTGTAATGAGACAGGAAAAAGCAAAACAGATGAACAGAAAAAAATAGATGAAAAAACCAAAGTAGATGACAATCAAAAAATCTTTATCATTGGTGACTCCACAGTACATAGTCAGACTACAGATGTTCTGCTTAAGTACAAAAAGATGGATTGTGGTATCGACAATCCAAACAATATCTTAAGAGGTTGGGGTGATGAGCTTTACAAATACGCAAAGCATCCTGAAAATATTATCAATCAAGCTAGACAAGGAGCAAACTCACTCACATTTAGAACTGAAAAAAGCCCTAGAAGATTTGGTCTTGGTCGTGATTGGAATGGGACTATTAGCAAGATGGAACAAAATAAGCATGGTGGTTTTCTACTTATTCAGTTTGGAAGCCACAATGAGAATGGACATACTCCAAAGTTTGACAAAGATAAGAAGATTATCGACTACAATCATGATGGAAAAGGGGATAAGAAAGATAACAAGGCTAGAATTGCCCTTAGAGAGTCCCGTTTTAAAGAGAATATCAAATTTTATATTGACAAAGCCAAAGAGCTTAATATCACCCCTATTTTAATCACTCCAGCAGAGGCAAGACACAAAAAGAAAAACAAAGATGGAACACTTGACCTTAGTATACACCGTAATACTCGTGGAGAGTTCCCAAACTATGTAAAAGAGGTTGCCAAAGAGGAGGGTGTTCAACTCCTAGATTTACACGCTAGAACACTACAAGAGTTTACAAAATTTTCAGATGCCCAACTACGCAGAAATTTTGGAGACTGTACACTAAAAAATGGCTACATCGACCGTACCCACTATGAACCAAAAGGGGCAAACCGTGTGGCTAAACTGGTTAAAGAGTTAGCATGTCAGATGGATGACCCTTCACTTTGTAATCAGTTTAAATAGTTTAATATTTTATTTAAACTAAAATTATAATAGGAGACAAAAAATGTTAAAAAAGATAATAATTACCTTAACAATTTTAAATGGAATAATTAATGCAGATATGACACCTAAAAATCATTATATTATTGATAATGGAACGTATATTACCAACATTAGTAAATATCCCGAATATCAGTTTTTACAATGTATATATACTCCAGGTGATATCTATATTGGTTGTTCTAAAATAGTAGATAATCAATTGCTAAAAAGAGGGTATAAGCTAAATAGTTTTTGGGTTACAGCAATAAAAAAGAGTACATTTGAGGAGTTAGGAGGAATTGATGACCATAATAGTGAGTTATCACAACAGATAGTAAGGCATCTAGTTCGTCAAGTTAGGAAAAAGCATCCATCTGCTCCATTATATTTTTATGATGATACCAATTTAGGACAAACTAAAGATTATGTAGATAATAAATACTCTATTACTTCTCAAAAATACTACTATGAGATTAATAAAGTGAGTGACTCAAATATCACTTTGCAACTTAAAAAAAGAGTAGTATTTTTTGATGATGATACCAATAAAACAATTGATTTTTAGGAGAGAGAGATGAAGTATGTATTTTTAACTATAGTAACTATGCTGTTATTTGGATGTGGAGGTAATGATGGAGATAGTAAACATAAGATACCTCCTATTAAAAAAGAGGTAAAAGAGATAACTGTTCCAATTGTTACAGATAAAGATTTAAATGAGTAGTTTTGACAGATTCTCTTATGAGACAGATTTTCTATACTCACTGCTCTTGACTGTTACTGTTGAGAGTATAGTCATATATGCTCTTTTGTTCTATTTTTACAAAGAGAAAAGAGGTTTAAAAAATATACTACTTGCAGGAGTTTTACCCTCTTTTGCTACACTTCCTTATCTTTGGTTTATCTTTCCTATCCTGTTTATTGGAAATCATACTCTATATGTAGTTATAGGAGAACTCTCTGTAACATTGGTAGAGGGTTTCATCTTACAAGGAGTACTTCAAATTGGTTTTAAAAGAGCTTTTATTCTTTCTATTGTGGCAAATTTTTGCTCCTATTTTGTTGGTATTTTTTACTAAAATATTATACTTTAAACTAAATCCATCCCTTTGCAATCAGTTTAAATAGTTTAATATTTTATTTAAAGTAGAATAGGAGTCTACAAAGGAGTAAAAATGTCATTTTATATATTAAACATCTTGCAAAACTCTTCGGAATCGGAGACTTTAGTCCCGAATAAAGCGAGGCTAAAGCCATCGTTTCCTAATTTTGCAAGAAGTCTATTAATCCCTCTACTCTTTATAGTAGTGGGGTGTGGAAGCGATAGTAGTAAAAAAGAGTTACCTCATGAGACTCAGACTATAGAAGAGACAACAACCATAAAAGAGGTAGTAACCCAAGATGAGCAAAACCGTACAGAGTCACCAACAGTTACAGCACCCATACCTCTACCCACGGCAACCCCTACCCCTCCAGTGGTTATTGAAAAAAATCAAAAAACAGTTACTATCTATATACATGGATATGATGAGAAGGGGTATAAAAAAGAGCATGATTATGGTCTACAGTACTATGATACCTTTAAAAACAATCTTATAAAATATACAGAGCTTCCAACTATAGACAACTATAATGGAGAGGAGTTCTCTAACCTCATTACTGCTGTTGACTACTATGGAGATACCCCACCTAGCTATTATGGTGAACAAGATACAGAGGATATAGAGCAGATAGATAAAAGATATGGTGGAGGCATCCCCAAATATGCCCATATAGTCGCCAAATTTGCAAAAAATGTACTAAAGGAGACTAACGCATCAAAGATAAATATCATAAGTGCAAGTATGGGGTCACTCGTGACTAGATGGCTTATAGAGAAAGATGTGGAGGGTTTGGTTTCTCAAAAGAGGATTGCTAAGTGGATGAGTGTTGAGGGGGTAGTTCATGGTAACTACGCCCTTAGTCAAGTGGATGATAATAGTTTTTTAAATATTTTTATAGAAAACTCTGCCGATACTGACCAGATGAAGTATCAATGGATAGAGGATAACTTAAATCCAACACCTAGAGTACTAAACCCTATACTCTACAAAGATATAGAGTTATCTCAAATATCATTAACCAATGGGAAAGATAAAGGTTCACTCCTTAAGTATGTTTTACCTCTCTATGATGGTTTTTTGCCAAATGATGGAGTTCAACTCTTTAGAGATACCTATTTTGATGCAAACTTAACCCATACTGTTTTACATGATAGTCATCTAAATATAAATAACAACAGTGCAACCTTTTTAACCATAAACAACTTTTTAAAGGCAAAAAAACGGATACAGATTACACTTCTTAATGCACGTTTGAGAGATATTCATGAAGAGATTACAGATACAAATCAAGAAGCAGAGGTTATATTTGAGAGTAGAGTATTCTCTCCAAAAAATAGGGAGCGATGGGATAAGGATATAGCTATTGATGAGCGACTCTATAAGAGTGGTATACTTAGTATCTACCACTATAAAGAGCAAAATAGTCTCTACGCCTTAAATCAGATACTATTTGATGGTTTTGTGGACAACAGTGAGAGCAAACTAACCATTTTGCTAGAGGGTTTTGAGATAGATAATAGCACTATATACTCTATTAAGGAGAGAGATAGTAACTCTAGCATAGACTCTATAGGAGCTATCCAAACTACCATTGAGTTAAAAAATGGAGTCTATGAGATATCATCTGATGAGTGGAGTGGATATATTAAAGTTGAAGTGATTGAGATTTAAGATATAATATTAGCATCAAAGGTTAAACCTTAGGGCTATAAAGGAAATATTTTGGGTTGGGAAATACATTTTCACTTAATTGCTGCACTATCATGGATAGGTGGCTCTGTTTTTATGTTTGTTTTAGGAATTTCACTAAAAGATAAGGAAGACCAAAAGGCTGTCTATCCTCGAATTGGTCCTATTTTTGGTTATTTTGAGATTGGTGCTTTGACTATTTTGCTAATCACAGGTACGTTGATGATTATAGATAACGGTCTTATCTATATACTCTTTGATGATAGTGTACATAGTGTTGTCACCTCTGCCTTACGTGAAAAACTTACAATTGTAGCAGTTATGACTCTTATCACCATTGTTCATACTACTATTGCATTTAGAACCAATGGAAAAGAGCGAACAAAGCTAGAGACCATCATCTCTCGTGGTGCATCTATGGGTATCTTTATTTTAAACTTTTTAGTGTTGCATTATGCCATTATAATACGAGATATTCTATAGCATATGAGATGTTTGAGTTGCCATAAATTAACCTTTAAAACATTTTGTGAAGTGTGTCAAAAAAAACTACTTCAACCCTCTATCTCTAAACGTACCATTGACTCTTTAGATGTTTATAGCTTTTTTAAATATCAAAGCATAGAGGATTTACTCCTTACTAAACACACCTCACAAGGGTTTAGAGTCTACAAAGCTTTGGCAAATCTAAGTTTTAAGCCATTTATAAAAAAGTTTTTAGAGGAGGATAACCGACTAGTTTATATTATTGGTATAGATGAAAATGTCAAAAGTGGCTATAGTCACGTGGCACTCTTAACTCATGAGATGAGAGCTAAAAATTCAAAAATAGCTCATGCCAAACTAAAAGCAACCAATAGCGTAAACTACTCTGGAAAGAGTTTAAACTTTCGTCTTACAAACCCAAGAGGCTTTGTATATATAGGAGAGAGTGATATAGAGGCGATTTTAGTTGATGATATTATTACTACAGGAACAACTCTCAAAGAGGCAAAAGAGGTTTTAGAAGAGGCAGGGGTAGATGTACTTTTTTCACTCACTTTGGCAGATGCAAATAGATAGTTTGCTATAATAGTAATAGAAATGGAGAGAGGTTATTTATGAAAGAGGTAAAAAAGTACGTCGTATTGGCATCGCTGTTTACACTAACTAGTTGTGTTTCAGATTTAGATTTAAAAAGTGGGTTATCCCCATCAGAGGGTGGATATCAGAGTGGATTTAATACCAATCTTAACTCATTTTTAACCCCAACTTTAGATGCAACTAGCAGTAAAAAGGAGAGAGACAGTTTTCTTGATGAGTTTATAGAGCAGTCAGATATGCAGTGTCAGCACTATTTGGGAAACTATCAACATAAAACTCAAAAAACAACAACCCATGCCGAGCAGACACTATATATGAGTATTTTTGATACAGTAAGTCTGCTTTTTGGAGTCAAGTATATCACTGATACTGCCAAAGATGTTTTTATAAATAGTAGCAATATAGATACAAATACAGCAGAAAATCAATCAATGTATAAAAATGCATTAACACCTGAGATTATACGTGGGGTTGAGATAGCACGACTACGCTATGCCACTGCGATGAAAAAAAGAAAAAATGAGACTCTAAAGAGCTACTCCATAACAGAGCTTCAAAATGACATGAGAAAATATGATAAACAGTGTAGCAATGAGTATGGACTTATGGAGATAAATAAAGCTTTAAGACAAGCACAAAATCAGATGATGCGTCGCTCAACAGAAGCACCTAAAATTGACCCTGTTGAGATTAAGAAAAAGGTAGAGGTAGCCACCAAAAAAGTAAAAGAGGAGAGTAAAAAGAAAAAAAAGCAAGAGATTAAAAAAGAAGAAGAGCAAAAGAGAACAGACAAAGAGAAAGAGATTAAAAAAGAAGAAAAAACTAAATGAGAAACAAAATACATTTTAATATTTTACAAGGGCAAAAAGCCTTAAAAGATGAGCTTTTAACAAATATAGAAGAGGAGTCTCTAAATATAGGCTACTATACACTTCCAGAGCAAAATACAGATGATATACTAAACTTTGTAGATGGGTTTGATGAGAGCATAGAAACCATTGTCGTCTTAGGAATTGGTGGAAGTTCACTAGGCTCAAAGGCGATATATGAGTTTTTAAAACCTATCAAAAAGCCAAAACGAAGACTTCTCTTTTTTGAGAGTACAGACCCTTTAAATATCCAAGAGATACTCTCAAAAATAGATATAGAGAGGTCTCATTTTTTGGTGATTAGCAAATCAGGAACAACGGTGGAGACCATCTCTATCTTTAAGTACCTCTATGCTCAAAAGCAAGATTCAAGTAGCTACACGTTTATTACAGATAGAGACTCTAGCTTAGATGATTTTGCAAAAAGCATCTCTGCTAAACGATTTTATCTTCCTGATAATGTGGGTGGACGCTTTTCCGTACTCTCCGTGGTGGGGCTACTACCATTGGCTCTATGTGGAGTCGATATAAAAGCTCTTCTAAAGGGTTCAAGCCGAGTTAAAGAGAGCTTTTTCAATGATGGATATCTAAAAGAGTCTCTACTCAACAAGGCGATATTTTATGCCAAATATCATACCACCTACAGCATAAACTGTCTCTTTGCCTACACGGAAACGCTTCGTTACTTCTCAGAGTGGTATGTTCAGATTTGGGGTGAGAGTTTAGGAAAAAAGCAGTGCAACTCAGCCTTTCATGTGGGTGTAACTCCCATTGGGCTTATTGGGCCAAAAGACCAGCACTCTTTTTTACAACTTATCGTTGAGGGGACACGAGACAAATCGGTAACATTTATAAAGATAGATGATTTTGAGAATGATTTAAAAGTTCCAGATATGACGCTTCCTCATTTAGAGAAGCTTGATATTCTAAACGACATCACCTTTCATGATTTAATCACCATGCAGAGTGATTCTGTCATAGAGGCGTTGTTAGAGCAAAGAGACATTCCACTTGATGAGATTGTTATTGAGCGTGTGGATGAAGAGAGTATTGGACAGTTGATTTACTACTATGAGCTTCTAACCTCACTTGTGGGGCAACTGATAAATGTCAATACCTACAACCAACCAGGGGTTGAGGCAGGTAAGATTATACTCAAAGAGAAGTTACAAAAAAATAAAAACACAAAGGTTAAAAATGATAAATAAATGTCTATTCCCAGCAGCAGGTTATGGAACAAGGTTTCTTCCTGCTACAAAAGCAACACCAAAAGAGATGCTACCAATC
>Ga0256831_1002150_pt1 | contig 10365 bp, 11 predicted proteins | sample 132544metaG_FD_189087 | JGI IMG/M metagenome (GOLD analysis project Ga0256831, IMG submission 189087) | Hydrothermal vent microbial communities from Lau Basin, Pacific Ocean - 132-544 | ecosystem: Environmental > Aquatic > Marine > Hydrothermal vents | place: Pacific Ocean: Lau Basin | collected... | reverse complement strand
ATAATAGATTCCCTAATAATTCCAAATTTATTACCATTATCTCCTGGCTTAATTCTTTCGCCTCCATCTATAACTACCTCTTATCCTTATCTTGACAATCTCACTTAAAAATAGAGAAAAGAAAATTATCTAAAATAATATAATAATATTAAATAAAAAAGTAAAATTATAACAACTTATTAATTGGATGATTATCTACAGGAGTTGTTCCCATTTCTTTTGCTGCTTCTGCAATAACTGCATCTGTCATAGCAACTGCTGGAAATGCTAATTGAGCGTTATCAATAGGTCCGTATAAGACGAAGTCCCCTGAAGCCATGACTTGAACTATATTTGCTCCAATATCACATACATGATGAACATCTTTTGCTAATTGGGTTAATCCTTCCTCTTTTAGTTTTTTTCTAAATGATCTTAACCAATCCCATGCTGAAGGAATGTTGTGAATACCACTTCCAGAAGGTAATCCTAATTTTGCTTTAACAGCAAATGTTGCTCTAACTGCTGGACCTGCACCATTTCCTAATGGTGTAACTGCTACATCAACTAATGGATATTTAATACCAGCTTGTTCTGCAAGTTCTAACATTCCTTTATCTGCTGTTTTTCCACCATTTAATAGAACATTTAATTTTCCTTCAACGGTTGAGTCCATTGGATCGAAACATAAAAGAATTGATGCTTCAAGGTCACTTTCAACTAAGTTTTGGAATTCTTCTTCATCAATAGAAACATTAATAGAGTTGTAAATACACTGATCGGCATAACCTGCCTCAGTTGCTCTTTTTGCTGCTGCCATTCTTGCCTCTTTTGCAGTTGAGTCAAGTAACATTGGACCATCCCAAATTTCAGCAACAAAGTCAATATACTTAACTAATGCTTCGGGAGTTCCACCAAATACCTGAACTAATGCTGGATTTCCAGTTGTATCTTCCATCTCTGCCTGTTTGTTTATTAAATCTTCAGCTGCTGCCTTGTCAAATATACCTTTTCTTTCATCTTCTACGATTTTATGCCTTGCATAAAATATAGTTCCAGACAATGCTGTTGGATATTCTCCTGGCTGACCACCGATTTTTCTACCAGCAATTTCTATAACCATTTGTTCTTTTTCAAATTTAAACATACAATCACCTCTATTATTTAATTTAATGAGATGACATTTTTATAATAAATTCCATTATCTTTAATAAATTAGGTAATATAATTGACAGTATGGTTCCAATAATCAACCCATAGGCAATACCTATATCTCTACCAACTTTTTTCCCAGCCCTTTGGAATATTTCAGCATTAGTATTTTCTACTTTCTCTTCAAGTTCATCTAATTTTTTCATTATTTGTTTAAATTCATCCTTTGGTGTAAGGATAGTCATTTAATTCACCCTATTATGGCTTTTAATATAATTGGAATTCCTACTAATACAATAGCACCAACTGCTCCAATAATTACTCCTGTTGTTGATTTTGTATATATTCCTGAAGCTAAACCAATGTCTCTCGTTATTAATCCTACTTTATACTCTAAATCTTCTAAGTGTTTGTCACAATGCTCTAAGTTTGGTTTTACCAATGTTGGAATTCCTTCAATTTCCATAATTGACACCTACTTATATTTTACTTATATTTTATAAAATTTTAATTTATAGTATTAATGTAAATAAAAGTATTGAGATAAATAAGCCAATAGCCAATCCTTGAATTTTTCCATTATAATATCCTGAATTATATTTTGAAAGTAATGCTGCAGAATTTATTTTTTCGGAAATCATTCTTATTCTTGCCTCTATTAAAGCAGTTTCTGGGGACATTGGTTTAATTGCCAAACCTTCCTCTTCTTCTCCACCCTTAGAACCTTCTAATTCTATTATCATTGGTTCTTCATCAATAGCTCCTGGATCTTTACTTAAACATTCTTTTATAGCCTGTGTTATTTTGTTAATATCTTCACAATCAATTAAGTCAATAACTTCAATAATTTGCCTTCTAAATCTCTCAACTGCTTCTTTATCTACATTTTCTAAGAATGGAATTGCCCCTTTTGCACCTATAATTTGCCCACTGTCATCAATACCATTTTCCCATAACGCTTTAAAACACTGTCCTGTTAGATGCCCCTGAACTTCAGAACCACAAAGGATCATAAATCTTATGTTAGGATTTGAAATATAATTTGCTATAACTTTTTCAATACCTAAATTTTCCGTGTGACATGGACCAGCAATAGCTGCTCCTGCTTCTACACATGCCTGTTCTAAACCATGAGAACCAAGTGTCACAACTCCAACACAACTCTCAGGATTTCCTACAACATATTCACCAGAAACTATTGGCCAACCTGGGGCTGGAGATTTTTTCTTTACCATAATTTACACCTCCTTATTGAATTAAGCCAGGATATAATTTAATTATTGCAAATATTACAAGTGTCATTATTGCTAAAGCTAACCAAAAACCAAAGAATATTCCTTTAAAATGTCCTGCTATTTCATAAACTTCTTCTCTATTTGGGAAGGATTTTAATGGTGGATTTCTTGGATCTAATGAGTTTTCAAACGCTATAACTAATTCTTCCAATTTTTTAATTCTTTCTTCCACAGGATGTAAATCCACCATTAAAATATCTTTTCTTGTTTCTGCTACCAATCCTGAATCAACATCCATAACAATATCAAGTTCAGGACATATTTTAACAATATCCATGTTTCCACCTTATTGTTCTTCTTTCTTAGGAATCTCAGGAACATAAAGAACTGCACAAGCATCTTTGAATGACATCTTTACAAATTTCACATAACATATAGCCCATAATATAATTGAAACTACCATAGATAACAGATCTAATTTTATAATTGAAAATATAAACCATGTTAAAAATCCACAGGCAACTGCCAATGTTAATGTTCTTTTATGGCTTTCATTTGGACCTAAACATGCATTAAATGGGTGTAATATTGCCATACCAGGAACTATAAATGCTAATGCCATTATTCCAGATTCTAATGCTCCTTTTATGTATAAGTTTGGATCTAATGAACCAACATATGCCGTAGTAAAACCTAACATTGCCAAAGCCCCTGCAACTGATAAATATGTCATACTTCTAACCATAACAGGAATTTTCATCCCTACTGGATTAACTGTCAATTTTCCTACTATAAATCCAAAGATAAGTGAAATAATTAATGTTAATATTGGTGCAACTAATGGAGTTATTCCAACTGCTTTAGGTATTAAAACACCTGCAACTGCTGATAATGTACCCATTCCTAAACTAACCATACCAATTGATGGAACTCCAGTACCTAATCCATATGATGCTACTTTTCTAACAGTATTTGCTCCAGCAACACATGCTGATGAAACTAACAATCCTCCAATTAACATTGATAAATAACCTGGTAAAAAGTTTGCAGCATAAATTCCAACAATTGATAAAACTACCCCTATTACAAACAATTGATTTTCTGGGATTATTTCAGTTGCATGACCTCCTCCACCATGTGACATATTTTACCACCTTAAATCCTTATTATTAATTTTAATTATTTTAAATAGCCATTAATATAGAAATTATTCCAAAGACGAATGAAGCTAATAATGATGCTAAAGCACCTTTAGGCATTCTTTTAAACTTAGGATCATGGAATCCTTCAATAGTACCCCCTATATTATAGGATGCAAGAACAGCATTTATAAAGAAAAATCCAAATGCTAACATACCAGCAGTAGCCATTGATAACCCTAATTTGACTAATGCAATATATGCTAAAGCCCCTCCAATACCTCCTAAAGCTGCTCCTATTAATCCACTAATAAAACATACTGTTGGAATACCATGTCCTGTAGTCCCTGGAGTAATATATGGTTTTTGTGGATCCTTTGTTATTGGATCTATTTCACATTTATCTGCTGCAGGAACAGTACCTACTCCAAACACATAAATTAACTGGGCAATAAACATTGTTACTCCAAGCATGATCATTGAACCAACGGCTCCTGATAATAAAATTAGAATGGCTCCAATTCCTGAAAGACCTACAATTGACGACATAACAGCCGCTGCCATCAAACCAGTGAATCCTGCTCCTGCTGCTAACTGTGTAGTCCCAGTACCTACCCCAGTAGATGTAGCCATTGCTGCTGGTGCTCCTCCAACTGGGATAAAATGAACACTCGCACTAACTATAGCTCCTGCAATAGTAATTTCAACTAAAGATAATATTAAATTAGCTATATCCATTAAGTATCACCCTAAGCATTATGATTTTATTTATATGGACCAAATTTGTTTCTTGCAAAGACTTCAACCTTTCTATTAGCAATTGCCAAAATTGCTACAATTATTAAACCAACAATTATTGAAATAATTGATGCTGAGATAGGATTATTCCCCTGTAAAATATTTCCAATAATCCCTCTCCAACCATCTAAGAAAACAATTAAACCAAAGCATAAACCAGTTAATACTCCACCAACTCTAACACAGAAATATGAAGAATCCATACTATTTCTTAAACCATACTCTGCTTTAATATCGATATCTCCATGGTTAGCAACAGGTACTCCTCCTCCAAATGGATATTTTTGATATTCTCTTTCAGCACCATAATGAACGTCTCCAGTTGAGGAACCAATTGCCCCAACAGTAATCCCAAATATTAACGCAATTAATGGCAATGGGAATGGATTTCCTAATATAGTATTAGCAATATATGACATTAAAACCATGCAAAATACTGCAATAAAACCATGTCCAACAATTGGACCAACATGACTCATTACAACATCCCAATAAACTGGCTGACCAAAGTTTTTTGACTGTCCTACAATTCTCCCCAAATATGCTGAAACTGCATATACTCCATGAACAAATGCAGCTATTCCTGTACCTAAAATCATTGCTAAAAGTGGAGATAATCCTAAGTTTATCAATGCATAGGCGATAGTTCCAGCAACTGCTACATATAATCCATAAGAAACTGGCTCCCCGGATATTGCCTTATTGTAATATCTATGTATATTTCCCATCTGCGGAGCCAACTGAACCTGAGAGTTTGGGTTTGATTGGGATCCTACATCTGATTCTGCATCTTCTGCACATCCGGCAATAGTTGCCAGTGCTCCATATAAAGCCAGTGCTCCAAGTGTAATTAATGTAGCATCCATTTTTTATTCACCTCTTTTTCTAAAATCTAAAATTTATATGTAGATATGGTCAATATATAAGGTTTTCTATTTGAATTTTTTAAAATTTTTTTAATTATATTTAACTTTCTTTTAATTAACCTTATTTTATTAAAACTAAATATTTCAATGTATGTGGCAATAAATAAAAAATAAGTTAGAAATTAATGAGCTGGAATTATTGGATCTCTTTCTCCTGCTGGCTCGAACTCTCTTAAAGCACCTCTTGCAAACTCTTTTCTTGGATATCTGAAGTCAAATACCAATGTTGGATCAGCAAATGCAACCTTAATCAATGGATTAAGTGCAAATGCATCTCCTCTTCCTGAGTGTGCTGCCTGTGTGATTCCTGCATATTCTCCTTGGTGTCCAACGTTCATTGCATAGTTTGGATAGTTAGGCCCTCTCAATTCTAATGGAGATCCTTCATCGTTTCTAAATGATAAGGAATTAGCGGCTCCACACTGATCTTGTAAATCATATCCATAGAATCCTAATCTACTGTGGTATTCTTTGTGTAAGATTTGACTTAAATACCATCCATTAACTCCAGCATTTGAGTTTCCTGTTGCCAATGCAACAGTAATTCCTGCTGCCGCAGCAGTAACTGCTGCTCTTTGTGATCCTCCAAAGTGATCTTCTAACAATGCTGGGAATGTATCATATTGTTCTAAAGCATACAAGGTTACTTCTGTTGCAATGTCTTCAATAACATCCATAGTTGGCTTTACACTGTTACATCCACCGTATTTTTTATTTATATAGTCATAACCATAGTATGAGAAGTCATCTAAGATATCATCAGTGTAAGATGCTGTAGCATACTGAGTGAATCCAACTCCACCAGACATGTAACTTCCTAACCAGATTTGGTCATATAACATTGCTCCTGCTCCGACAACTTCTAATGACTGCTCAACTGGATCGTCACTAACTCTTGATGTCTGAACGACATCTGCTAAAACTCCAAAGAACATTCCCCCTGGCTCATTAGGTCCTCTTGCTCTTCTTGCTGGTAAGAATGTTGCCATTTGAATAACATCTGCGTGCTTAGCTGCATAAGCAAAGTCAGCAATTGCTGCCTCTCCAGCACATAACTTGTATGCTGTAATGAATGACATACCAATCTGCATTGCACTCCATCTTGCAATAGTACCTCCATCACAAACTCTACCTGCTAATGTTGGAACTCTTGAAACTTGGTATGTTCTTTTACCAATTGCCTGTTTAATTTGTTCTGCTTGTTCTTCTGGGAATAACTTGTTTATATCGATTAAGAATCTTTTGTCAATCTCATCTGCTAATTCGTCATCTCCTGTAAATATTTTAGCATAACTATCCCAAACTAATGCTGGGTGAATTTCAACCATGTGCTCTTGAACAACTGCTCCTCCTGGTAATGCGTGGTTAATTGTCTCCATATATTCATTGATAGTTTCTGGAGTAACCTCTACCCCTAATCTTTTTTCTAATACAGCATGTGCTGTATCTAATCCAACTATAACTGTTCTTCTAATGTCATCCCAGAACTGTTGCATTGCAGCATTGTTCATAAAGTGTAAGTCATCACCTTCAACAATTGCATCAGTATTTGAAACTTTGTAAGGCATTAATTTTCTCTGACCTAATGGAACTCCAATATCTGGATTGTAGAAAGGAAGTCCTCCTCTTTTTTCAATTAACTTCTGTGCAGCTTCAACGAATTCTCTTTTTCTTTTTGATTGTCTCCATCCACCAAATACATAGAACTTTGTATATTTTTCTCTTGGATCTTCTTCAAACTTTTCTTTTAATGCTTTTAAGAACAATCTTTTTTCAGCATCCATCTGACTCACCTCTATAATTTTTTATTTATAAATAAAAATTTTAAAGAAATTATAGAATTTAAAGCTTTTCAAAGACATCTTCAACAGGAATAAATCCTCCTAATGTTCTTGCTCTGTGGATTCTTTTAACAACAATTAATAATTCTTCATCATTTCTTAACGGTACTCCATCAATTCTATAAATTGTTGTAATTTCTTTCAATTTTTCTTCTGGTAATGGTTCGCCAACATCAACTGGCTCATCTAATGGTCTACCTACTTGGTCTTTAACATATAAAACATGCCCTGTCTTTTCGTCATATACATATCTTTGGAGAGCATCAAACATTAAACCATTTTCATCTAATCTTAATGAGTGTCCATGAACTGTTGCTCCTCTAATTCCACATCTTGCTGGATCATAAAATGCTGTATCAATTAAGAAATTCTTTGATAATGCTTCTAAGTCACTTTCTCTCATTTCAATAACTTGTCTTCCTGATAATGTACCTGTATCTACTCCTCTAAATCTCCACATGTATGTTCTTGCTCTATCATAAGGTTGTGCTGGAGCAAAATACATTGAGTCAGTAAATTGAATATATCTAATTCTATGTCCTTCCTTAGCTCCATTTATTGGCTCGACCAAGTCTCTAACGTAATCTTCTGGCAAATCCATTTCTTCTAATGGTGGGTGAACTGTTTTGTAATCTTCTCCTGGCTGTCTGTGACCCATTATTTTAACAACATCATCATCTGGAATATCTCTCAACTTTTCTAACTGAAAATCTGGATTCATATGATCTCTTCTATTTTGAGCAATTTTTGTCTGACCTGGATAAAACTGTGGCTTGTATGCCATATAATCACCTCAAATTTAACTTTTTATATTATAGAAGTTTTAAATGCTTTTTTATTTTTCTAATAATTTCGTCAATTTTACTTTGAGGACAGGATTCTCCCCTAATAACTCCTGTCACAATATCAACAACAATTCCTTTGGTTTTAGGTTCTAATGGCATAACATTTATAGTCTTTACCCCATATTTGGCAAGGTCTTCCATATCCACAGGAGCTTGACAAACGATAATTGTTGGAATTTCCACATACTTTAAGAATAAAGCGGCTTTATATACAATATGACTAATAACATTTCCGAAATGTACTATACAAAGTTTATGTCTATTTATTTGTTCAGCCTCCTCTGGTTTAATTCCGAAAGTTGATCCCAAAGAACCTCTTGGAGCATCATGAGGAATTCCTGATCCAGCGTTTAATACGAGAACACTGGTTTGAATTCCTGCCTCTCTTATACCATATGTTATTTCACACACTGGTTTTGTTATATGCCTTCTTCCTGGTGACATCGCTACTACTACAACATCGTTTCTTAGAGCCTCTGCAAATGTCCCTCTCTGTGCTAATCCTCCTCCTTCTCCTAATCCCATCACTGCTCTACAATCTATAATTTGCTCTCTTCTACCAACGACCATATTTCATTCCTCATTTTTTTCTTTCTCTATAACTTTTACAGTATTAGCCATTCTACTTCTTGGATCTACCATCCCTATTAATCTTCTATCCATCTCATTTATTAAGAAAACTCCATCTTCTCCATATTTAATATAATCTGTAACTGTTGGTTTATCTTTTAAGAATTTCCCTACTCTCAAATCGTATCCAAATGGAAACATCTCTTTACAAATTTCATCTAATTTTTCTAATTCACTATCATCGCTGAGTGTTATCCAAAACCTCCCTGCCATAACTGTAAGTTCTACTGGAACTCCTTTAACATTAATTACTTTCCTTTCTGTGTGATTTACTGGTGTTCCTCTGGCAGGTCCATATGGAACAACTTTAGGAAGGGGTTGACCGTGGATAACCACTCTCTCCACGGTCTTTAAGTCATATATTTTATTAAGAAATTTTTCAGTTGTAGAGGCTTTTAAATACCTATAAGGGAAGATTTCAACTTCTATCATTATGATCACTTAGATCTTATCTTTAACTTCTAATGCCCCTTCAATGATATATTTTAATGGTTCTCTAAATTCATCAATTGCACTGAATACTGTTCCTACTAATGCAGAAGTTCTCTCTGGTGAGAACATTTGAGTTCCTGCATCTAAACACATTGCAGCTGCAACTGGTGGAATAGCAAATCCTTTGGAGTGTCTTGTAACAATGTGGTTTCCATTGAAGATACCTGGTCCTCCACCTCCATAGATGGAGTGACTGAAGAAACTGAAACCAACAGCAGTACCTTCTGCTCTACCGAAATCAACTCCTGGTAATCCAGTTTCATATTCTAAAATATCGTTGTAGTATAATATTGTTGATGCAATGTTTTGTGCTGCTCTAGCGGCTCCACAATTTACAATAGCTGCTGCAACTAAACCTGCTGCTGCATAAGCATTCCATTTAGCAACATCAACAGGTTTGTATAATGTAAATCCTGATGGTAAGGTTTTATCCTCTTTTATTACTCCATCTTCTAAGGCTCTTTCAATAACTGATGCTACAACTGATCCAACAGTTCCATTTTTACCGTTTGCTTTTACTAAATCAATTACTAAGTTGTCAGCATTTAATCCTTCATATGCTAATCCTAATAAATGTAATCTTTCAAATAATCCAACAGCGTCTCCCATTTCAAACATTGCAGTTTGCTCCATTATTGCCGCAAACGCTACAGCGTTCATAATATTCTTCTTAGTACATGCAACAAAGTGATTTACCATAATATTTCTTAATGCATAACCTGGACCTTCTAATGATAATGGACTACCTAATAGTGCCATAATATTTGAACCTTTCATTGAAACATCGTGTGGATATCCTCCTAAAATAGCAGCATGAACCATTGGAGCGTCAAAGATATCTACATCAAAAGTTCTTATAATCGCCTCTTTTAATGCCTGAGCAGTAACCAATACAGAAACTGAATATTCTGCTGCAATATCTAATCTTTTTGTTGGTATTTGAACAGCCATTTGTTTTCCATTATTAATTAATTTAATTGAAGTATCGTCATCTTCTGAAACTTTAATAACTTTTTCTACATATTCAGCAATTGTTTCAGCATTTTCGACAATTGGTAAATCTATTTCTCTCCCTTTAATTTTGCAACCTTTTCCACCAACACTACCTGTTTTTAATGCATTTTCAATACCTGCTAAGTTTACAGCAACTGTTCTCTTAACATCTCTAACTAACTTCTGAATTGTTGGATTGTACAATGGACTAATTGCTTCTAAGGGAACATTCTCCTCTACTAATTCACCTTTTTCGTTATACAAATTTATGGTGTCTTTATACTTAACCATATTAATCACACCCACATCTATTGGTTCGATATTTAGTATAATGA
>Ga0256831_1002149_pt1 | contig 10370 bp, 14 predicted proteins | sample 132544metaG_FD_189087 | JGI IMG/M metagenome (GOLD analysis project Ga0256831, IMG submission 189087) | Hydrothermal vent microbial communities from Lau Basin, Pacific Ocean - 132-544 | ecosystem: Environmental > Aquatic > Marine > Hydrothermal vents | place: Pacific Ocean: Lau Basin | collected... | reverse complement strand
AAGATGTATAGATAATACAAAGGTTCATGAAGAGGGATAACGCTTACTGGAGTTATAGACACTAAAAGCATAGATTAGATAGTGGAGAAGAGGGTGAGGAGTGGTAGGTGGATTCCAGTATGGTGAAGAAGATACATTATGATCCCAAGGCAGACATATTGTATATAGTGACTAAGGTAAGGCATTATAAACGACAGGATATCAGCTGACGATGACGTATACATTGAATTAGACGAGAACGGGAATGTTGTTGTAATCGAAAATGGAAAACCTTCACAAACATAGTAGAGAATCTGACAAAAGTTATTTCGAAGGAACTTAAAGAGCAAATTCCAGTAACCAAATAAGCCGCCAAAACTGCCCAGATTTACGCCACTATTATTGGAAGCACCCGCTATTCGGCCCTGCTACGTTATCTTTACTGCTAGTAAACAGATAGTGGTGCTGCTTCGGTTAGGCGAACCGGCCTACCTTGAAATCGATGCTCATCCTGTTTCTACAGGCTAGTACATGACGTCTCAGCGGTGAGCCTACGGAACTAAGGCCTGGAACCCGTCATGTGTGGACTATTCATCGTTGAGGTGATAAGGTTCCCTCACCATATATTAGGGTAGGACCGCCTTGAATCATTACTAGTGATGGAGGATGCCCGGGAGTTCTAAGAGGATAACGGTTGATCCGAGGGTTATGGGGGGGAAGCCTGTTATACGGGGTACCCGGATCCCGGTTTACTTTATACTTGAACTGCTCTCCAATGGGTGGAGCATCGATGATATACTCAGGGAGTACCCTCAGTTAACAAGAGAGGATGTCCTGGCTGCTATCGAGTATGCTGCCAGGGTTTTGAGGGACGAGATTGTTGTCAAAGCCTAAGCTCTTGGCCGACGAGAACATACCGAGGAATGTTATAGTTAAACTAAGGAGTAAAGGATACGATGTTCTATCCATATGGGAGTCGAGCCCCGGTATTAGTGACGGTGAAGTCGTCCAGCTAGCCATGAAAACTGGCAGGGCCATAATTACATTCGACAAGGACTTCGGGCGAATAGCCATGCTCGAGGGAACGGTCCCGGGAATCATACTATTAAGGATACCCCCGAGGAACCCGGAGTACATAACTAGAAGACTGCTAAGAGCACTCAAAGAAATAAGGGATCCCCATGGGAAACTTGTCATAGTCAGGAAAGGTAGAATAAAAATAGTCGAGATCTAGAAGGACAATCCGGTAATACCAATACCGTTAATACGGCAAGACCTGGATAAACACATATACATAATTATGTTATTTGTATTCTATGTGCTGTCCGGGGGGAGCTGGTGATCTTTACTAGTATTATATCGTCGCCCAAATCTATCGCGTTTAATACCAAGACTGGCCTTAGTTTGGAGCCTAGTAAGTCTGTGAACGGGAGCTCTAGGACTGCAATGTCTTCCTTGTTTATATTTCGAAAAGTTCTCCGGAATCCTCGCCCTCCCTTAAGAGTCTAAGATAGGAATAGAGTTCCTCCGCATCGACGCTTTCAACTCCTATTATCTTTATTTTGACCTTCCTACCCTCAAGCCACGTCAAAGGTTTAAGCGGAATAATCACACCACCCTTACTATACCGTTCTATCTCGGGCATACTCAATACATCAAATGCTAGTATTACGGTTAAGAGGTAATCAATTTGGCCTTCCATAAGTTCTGCATTAAACCCGACGCCCTAGCTAGTTTCATCTCCATCAGGTTTTTAGTGTTTCTCATATTATATTTTATAGGGTTTGAATAGGTATAGTTATTTTTGTGGGAGGGAGCAGAGGGATGTCTTTGACTGTAAACGAGGAGACTCTGAGGAGTATTATTAGGGAGGAGGTTAGAAAGGCTGTTCTGGAGGCTTTATCGGAAATGGTTCCTGTGGTAGATGATGCGGAGCAAGCTGAAATAAACAGGGAAGCCGGGTCTCCCGAGGAATACGAGGAGAAAAATTTCGTGGAATGGAGTGGAAGCTAAGGATCAATAAGAAGGCTTTAAAGTTCATCGAGAACTTACCCGGAAACCAGAAGAAAAGGGTTCTCACAGAGATTAATGTTTTACTGGAAAATCCGAATAAAGGGTCAATTCCCATTCACACCATGGATATTAAACAGCTTAAAGGTAAGTGGTCCGGGTTTCTCAGGCTTAGGATTGGTGATCTTAGGATTATCTTCCGGTTGGACATTGATAATATGAGGTAATCATTTACCATATCCACTATAGAGGTAGGGTGTACAAGTAATTAGGAGTGTTGAATACACTGTTTTTCTCAGTCCTCTGCTGGATTTTTCTACTAGCCTTATTCCCATGCTGTATCCATGGATTACTATAACGCTATTAGTTCTGCTCCAAGTGGATAGCAACACTATCGTGAAGCCTTATGCCGCTCCAGCAGAAACCTGTTAGCCCCACCTACATCCCATTATTAGCTTGGCCGTGTTGCCCGCAGAGACTATTATTGATATTATACCATTTCAGCTCCGCTATTAGTTGCCGAGATGCCTATTCATGGTTTACTATAGGCTTGTATTTCAACTAGTTTTTATGCAAAAAAAGGAGGACCTACCGGAACGCCACGTAAAACTTGACCTTCCGGCCTAGCAGCTCCTCTACTCTGCATGGGCCTACGCCTATCCATTGGCCGTCTACAAGGAATTTTCTACCGAATAGGCCCTTCTAGGCGAGCATTCCGAGGATCCTAGAGTGGCTACTCCACTCCTCGGCGCTGAGAGAGCCCTTCCCGGCCTCGAGCCAGCGCTTGAAAACGTCATAGGTGAACTCAGCTAGACCCGTCTCCTCGAGGAGAACCTCCTAAAGTTATGCAGGAGATCCTCGGCCTCCAGGCTACCTACATGCATGACATTATCCATATCGCAACCATTTCGAGCATCGCTAACGGGTTCCAAGTAGCAGAACTAGGGGGTGGTGGGCCCGCGGGGACTTGAACCCCGGACCTCCGCCGTGTCAGGGCGGCGTCCTAACCAGGCTAGACGACGGGCCCGGTTTCGCATTTAGGCACTCTAGTCCTCGATATTGTAAGGAAGGGGTATATTACTCTTAGCACTCCTGGATAACAGTCATATTGCAGGTGGAATCTTTGATGACCACATTGATTTCCGGTATTTGTATCTTATATTGGAAAACCTAACGGCGACGCTAGGAATTGTATATTGAGCGGACAAGCATATTTCAAATCATTAACATGCTACCCTTTTGGCGATGACTATTAAAAATTATTACCAGATGACCTCCATCTGTTTCATTACATAATTATGGGTAATATATCAGTAGAACTTAATAGGAAGAAAATCCGCGGCTCTATTCAGGATTGGATCAAACAGTTCGATGGTGGGGGTTTTGAGGGGTATGATTGAATTAATTGTGAAACAGTACATAGCCTCTGACACCCATATGCATGAACCTTCTTTGAATGCTTATCTTGTCGTGTCATCACTATTCCGGTTATTTAGATGTAAAAAAATACTGGATGTTGGTTCCGGCTATGGGTTTGGTTCTTATATTATAAAACTATTAAATGATGATGCCATTGTGACTGGAGTAGATATAAGTGACGATAGAATAGAACACTCAAAATCAAAATTCTCTGAAGTAGGCCTTTCTTTTATCAAGGCAAATATTGTTTCAAAACATGACTGGATTAAAAGAGTGGGAAAAGGCTTTGATTGTGTCTCATGCATTGAAGTGTTCGAACATATTCCACCTGAAGATATAGTTCAATGCCTTTCTAATATAAGACAAGCAACTAGTCATAAAGCTGTTATGGTGATGACGACACCAAACAAGTATATTTATGATGTGTTCTCGTGCACACAGGATCATATCAACGAGGTTACACCATCAATTCTACTTAAGATCCTAAGGGAGAATGGATTTAAGGTGATCAAAGTATATGGACTTGGTAGAATTAGTAGAAAATACGTTAAACTCGTATATAAACATAGACTTCATAGGAGAGAAGAAAGACAATGCTTAAGACAAAATACAACTCAAAAAATTATTTGGCACATCATTTCGTTAATATTTAATCCAACAATGTATATTCCAAACATTTTGAGTAGAATACTTAAATACGACATAATAAAGAGGAAGGCCAGACTCAGATTTTACAATGTAAACCAAGAACCATATATGAGCGAATACGTAATGGTTATAGCAATGAAGAGATTTAACTCCTAAATGTTTTGTATCAAAGAATTGGGATACACTATGCCAATACTGTTAAGTGTAGACGTAGACCATGCATTCATACCAGCTCAAAAGAATTCATTTACCAGATATACTCGGCTGATCCTCAATTATCTCAATGAGAACTATTGAGCTCCAAAATACAGGGTGCCGGGTTATAATAAATATTTAGAATCATTCGTAGTCTATCTTATCACTAGGAATAAAAGCATCCATATACTTTAAGTATACAACAGTACCGAGAAACAAATCCATAACTAGTAGAATGTTGGAGAACAAATTTGATTTAGGGCTACACCTTTTATCTGCCAAATCGTACGACGAGTTCCTTCATGAAAAAAGCCCTCATTGAAGGAAAATTAAAGATGAGGATACCGTGATTCACTAAGCATGGAGATGGCAGAAATAAGTGGACTAGAAAACACGCTTGGAAATATAGACCCTCAAGGTATATAGAGTGGGGGCTAAATCAGGCTTAAAATATTTCCCGGGAAATGAACACAATGCTTACACTCAAATCATAAGAATCAACAACTTCTACTATCTACCACACGTTTTTTATATAGAATACTGGCTAGAAAGGAGAAAGCTTCTTTGGAAAACGCTATCGACTATGCGAATAGCGGATATGTTGTAGTAGCTTTAATACATTTGTGGAACTATTTTACTAATAGCCGAGTGAAGGAAGATTTTGAGAAACTCGTTGATAAATCTAACACCATTATGACGATGAGGGATTATTTAAGACGGGAACATGGTCTTGATTTTTAAGTGGCTAAGGAGCCTCGTGTATTGGTGTATTTTAACATAGTGCCGTATTTCATCTTCAACAACACCACTGTAATTAATTGTACCGTATAAATAACCAGTCAGGTACGTTATGAATAACCCGGGGTTCCGGTTGGTTAAGCTTATTTCTATTGCTCGTTTTAGTGCGAAAGGGGCTGTATACCCGAGTAGCCCACTTTCAACTCCTTGTTTAAGTTTTCCATATGCTATACCCCGTTTGTCACTCGAACTTGTAGGTCTTAATACAATCATTTTAGCGTCTCTAATAGGATAAGCCCTCCAGCCCATCATTCTTGTTTTAAAAATCATATAGCTGTCCCATCCAAGAAGAGGCTTTAGTTTTATGTTCTCCCAAACGATTCTCCTAACTGCCATTCCAGAGCCCCTTACAGAACTCTTGCCTACGGGTTCGTTGACTGTGACCCCGCTCGATAATCCTAATTTTCTATCGGAATTGAATGCATTAACAATTTTCTCTATATACCTCCGTTCATAAACTGTATCGGCGTCAAATTTGATATATAAACTCCACTCGGGGACTAACCTTCTCAATATATTCTCTGAAATAATCAGGAGCTTGGCAACTCTAGCTCCAACATTCCTGGGTTTAACTGAGTTCACCCTCCAATATATACTCCATTTATTTCTCCTAGCGAAATCTTTTAGTATATCACCAGTCCTATCTGTGCTGCCATCATCAATTAGTAAGAGAAAGTCTGGCTTCATAGACTGCCTCTCTATTGACCTCAAAGATGAATCGATAAATTTTTCCTCGTTTTTAGCTGGTAACACACCTATGATCTTCTTTATATCCATCTCAATTCCCTTCCGTAACCGGATTATGTTACTAAGGAACTATAAAGGATTTATTAAGAGTCAACTCAGATATAGATTTATGTCCAACACATATCCATGTAACACAACAGTAATTATGATAAGAGTTAAACATTCAACACAGTTAACAGTAATAAGTCTTGAACAACAAGTTAAGAAGATAATCTAATGGATTACGGTGGAGTAACACCAGCTAGGAACGAGGAGTCAGCTATCCTTTATACAATCAAAAGAGTCTTAAAAACAAACCATCAAACTAAGTTAATAGTTGTAGTTGATGATTACAACACAGATAGAACACTGGTTATCGCAGAAAGGGAAGGAGCTCTAGTAATTAGATTGACAAGATAAAGCAGTACACCTGCCACTGGCCATTCCTACCTTGGATGCGTTATAAATCGGGACTAAAATTTATGAAAGGCTTGAACTTACACTTCGTCATGATCTCAGGGGCGGAAAATATTTATCCACCAAATTTTGTTGAAAGTATCATAGTTCAAAGAATGACTAGGGATAAAAGTGCCGTCACTTCAGGTATGGCTGTAGGAGAAAAGAGCAGTGGAATGCTACTGGTCAAAGAAAGCGGGAAGTTATTATAAGCCTGATGGTTTAAAAGGATAGGCTTTAACCAGCCCTGTAACTACGGTTTTGAGACATGGCTACTTGTAAATGCTTCTCTATGGGTTTCACTATGTAAAAGACGTCAAATTTTATCTTTTAAGGAAAAACTCTATGAACCTGAGAAAAGCATACATTTATTGAAAAGCTATGAAAGCACTAGGCAACATTCAACCAATCACTAATCGAAGATTTAAACAACTAAGGTGTATCTAAACATTAAATTACTAACCCTAACTCAACTGCCGAAAAGCTAGACAGGATGTTTAATGTTTTAAGCAAACCAATCCAACCGGTATCAGCGGGTGGTATGTTGAAACACAAGGCTGTAGTTATAGGAGGAGGCTACGTCGGTTTACAGGAGGCCGTCCTCCTTGCTAGAAAAGGAATCCATACAACAATAATTGACACTAATGACTCTGTAATCAAATCTATAATGGAAGCCAAATATGATCCCCAGAGGCTACACATCAAAGAGCATTTTGTTCTAAATAACTGGAAAACCGTAAGAGATCTGATTGAAGCAACAAAGGAATACTCCGTAGTAAGTGAAGCAAATATTGTCATAATAGCCGTTAATACGCCTGTAGTATTATTCGGAGATAGGTTGCTGGGAGAATTAGATAATTGCTCCGAGCCTACATGTTGCCTTGACTTTACTCCTCTCAGCTCTGCAGTCCGTAATCTTGCAAAACATATGAACAACGGTGTGTATATTAATTCGCTTGTTACTATCTATCCCAATGGCACATCTGAATGGATAATTAGACCCCTTGAAAGAGAAGGCTACCATCTAGGCAGGGATATATATGTAACACATACACCAGAAAGAGTTGATCCTGGCAACAAGAAATTTACTCTCGATAAGATTCCAAGGAACCTCGGGTATCTGGAAGAGAGAAGTTTGAAGGTTGCGAAAGCGCTATACCAGAATGTCCTGGAGATCCAGTTACACCCTGCTCGTCTCGATCTAGTTGAGCTTTCCAAACTACATGAGAACGCTTTCCGAATGGTTAATATTGCATTTGTGCAGGAAAGCCTCGCCAAATACGGTGAGGACATAATTAAAGTAGTTGATTTGGCTGGGACTAAGCCCTTCGGGTTCATGAAGATGTACCCAAGCCCGTATGCTGGAGGCTCTTGTCTACTCAAAGATTCAATCATGTATTATTGCAAGACGAGTAATTCCCTAGTGTACAGGGCAATAGCAATAAATGAGCAAATGCCAAAAGTCTATGCATCATTGTTGCACAGGAAAATTAGGAAAAGAAACGCCAGTAAAATACTATTCCTGGGAATCGGATTTAAACCTGGTAGCCGCTATTACATTAGCAAATATCTAAATCCAATTGAACGCCTTATAATGGAGTTAAAAAGAATAGATCCCACACTGGATATCAGGAAATACGATCCTAATATTCCTCAATATAGTGACTTTTCCACAAGGGAAGAAGCAGAAAAATGGAGTGACCTGATTGTAAAGTGGAACTATAAAGACTTGCTTAATGTCTAGCAACACTGTCCATTTTTAAACAAGAAACTCTCACCAAGGGCAAAATACACCATGAAAAATAAGAGCGGTCTAATTAAATATCTTTAATAACCTGAGATTAACCCGGTGGATATAAAATGCCCCAATTGTCTGAAAAGCTTCTTGAGGCGCTCAACAAACAATTAGCCAATGAATTATACTCAGCTTATCTCTACCTTTCAATGGCGGCATTTTTAGACAGCAAGGGATTACCGGGATTCGCTTCATGGATGAAAGCCCAGGCAAAGGAGGAGCTGGAGCACGCGATGAAGTTCTACGAGTACATAAATGATCGAGGAGGAAGAGTAAGACTAGACGCTATCCCTAAGCCCCCCGAGGAGTGGAACAGTGTAAAAGACGTGTTCGAGAAAGCCTTACTCCACGAAAAAAGCGTTACTGCAAGCATATATATGCTTGCAGAAATAGCGGAGGAAGAGAGGGATTGGGCTACACAGGTATTCCTACAGTGGTTCATAGAGGAGCAAGTGGAAGAGGAGAAGACCTTCGCCGAAATACTGGGTAAGCTAGAACTATCGGGGGAAACGCCCCAGGCCTTATTGCTAATGGACAGCAAGCTGGGAGAAAGAAAGCCCTAAACATATACAGACATAAGTGGATTCATCTCTGTTTTTCCATCACTCACTACTTACACTGATCCGCATTAAATACGGGAAACCCCACTGGAAAAAATATCCATATAGTAACTGTTGGCTCTAGAGTTGCTGCAGTTCTTATCTATGTCAAAAGTTACTCAATATCATGGAATTGTAAGGAGTTTTGTAAGGTTTAAGTTATAATTCTAAAACCAACTTTTAGATAATCACTTATAGTCATAATAACATCCGCTTTATCGATTATTTTATTGAAATCATTTCTTGCCGAACTATTCAATAGGTAGTTCCAGGGGTGAATTAGTGCCACTACCGGATATCCACTGTTTGCATAGTCAATAATCTCCTGTATTGATGTCTTTAATTTCCTAGCCCAAGGTTCAATATAGAATACATGGGGCAGATAGTAGAAGTTATTTTTTTTCTCTATTTTTGTATAAACACGATGTTCGTTTCCAGAGAAATACACTAAACCTGCACGGATACCCCATTCTACATATTTGGAAGGCTCATATCTCCATGCATGTTTCCTGGTCCATTTTCTCTGTCCATCACCGTGTTTTGTGAAACCCAACACTCTTTTCCCGATCGATCTTTCAATTGCCTTCTTTTCCTTGAGGAACTCCCCAAATGTCTTAGCGGAGAGAAGATGGAACCCTATATCAAAATCATTCCTCAGCAACAGGTCTATAATTCTACGGTCAACAGGAACAGTAGTATACTTAAAGAAGATCGATGCCCTAACCCCTAAAGAAATTAGATCGTTAATGAAGACGTCAACATACTTGTTATATCCGATAAACTTTAGCTTCGGAACCCAGTAGTTCTCATTTAGGTAATTGAGAACCAGGTAGAGCTTCCGGACTAATCTACTATGTGACGCTGGTATGAATGCATTGTCTACATCCACCCTCAAGAGAATTGGCATAAATATACCCCGACACTAGTTAACTACTCAGGTAATTTATTAAATATAAAGACATGGTGTCCTAGATCCCCCACAGGCCTTTTGAGTTCTTATACTATAATTAGCTTTCCAGACCGGATATCATATTAAAAGATCGGTTTAGACTATTATTTCTATTATTCTTTTTGCTGTGATTCTTTTCACATAGTTGCATATGTCTGTGTATTTCCTTGTTTTTTCTATTAGGCTTCCTTGTAGCATGTATGCTGCGCCTTTTATTCCGTGTCTGATGGAGTAGACTATTCTTCCAATCCTGTAGGCTGGGTGGTAGCATAGGGCGTTCATGCCTTTGCCCCATCCGTACATTTGGGCTGGGTTTACTCCGGTTTTTCTTTGTACGAGGGATTTCGCTTCTTTAACGACTGTGTAGTTGTAGCCCATGCTTTCTGCTTTGAATAGTAGCCATGCCTCGAACCCCCACCAGGGAGGGTATTTGAATCCTATTTTGTGGAACCATTTTGCGTTTATCAGTCGCCCGCTTCCACGGGGCATCCTTGCCTTGTACCTGTCTCCTAGGATGACTCCTCCTGCTACTACTATTCTAGGGTTCTTCATGCGGTTGACTATCTTCTCTATATAGTCCTTGAATAGGATGTGGTCGGCCCCTAGTATCATGACGTAGTCCAGGTTTTCCTTGAATAGGGCTTCTAAGCCTTTGTTTATGGTTGTCGCCAGTACTGGCATTCCCCCGGCCCTGTAGCCCCTGTCCGGTAGTGAGATGACATCGACCCCATGTTCGAGGGCTATTTCCCTCGTCCTGTCAGTGGAGCCGTCGTCTATTACAATGGTCTTGTAGGGC
>Ga0256831_1002148_pt1 | contig 10375 bp, 14 predicted proteins | sample 132544metaG_FD_189087 | JGI IMG/M metagenome (GOLD analysis project Ga0256831, IMG submission 189087) | Hydrothermal vent microbial communities from Lau Basin, Pacific Ocean - 132-544 | ecosystem: Environmental > Aquatic > Marine > Hydrothermal vents | place: Pacific Ocean: Lau Basin | collected... | reverse complement strand
TAGCATATAAAAATACTAAGGGCTGGGTTAGAGATACTAAACTATTTAATAGCATACACAATGCTATGTATAAAAATAAAGACTTGGGCTTCTTAGATATGGCAGCTTATATAACAGAAGATGAAAGATACTTAGTACATCCTGAGAAATTAAAATCAATTATAGAAACTAATATCCCAGAGATTAAAAATAAAGTAATAGCTAATGAGATTAAAAAATTAGAGAATATTATACCAACTGATAGCTATATTAAAACTTCTGATTATTATAAGTATATACCAAAATTAACGGATAAAGAAAAAGCTGCTTATGTTAATAGACAAGGTACAGGGTATCTTGGTAATGACTATGCTGAAAAGCATGCTGATTTTATTGTGGGTGGCAAGTCTATTTATGATGTTAATAATGGTCTCATAACTAAAGAGCAAGCGCTAGAGAATGTTAATAAAATTACTAGTGAAAAATTTAATTCTTACTCAGAACTAGAAGATTATGTATATAATAATGCGCAAGCATCACAAAAATTTATAAATGATAAGCATAATTTAACAAAAGTTACTATACCTAAAGATATATATGTAACTAAGGTACCATATTTTGCTGGTTCCTATAAAGATATGCCTGGACATCATAATGTCTCAGCTTTAATGGTAGACCCTTATAATATAAAAAGTGTAAATGCTTTGGCAGAAAGACAAGGAGAAGTATTTAGAATACCAAAGGGCTCTAAAGTTAATTTCGTGGTAGAACCTAAGCTATCAAAAGAAGGTTTTACTGAGGTAGTATTAGATACTAATACGCTAAAAAAAGCTGATAAAATGAAAATAAAAGCTGCTAATAGATTAAAAGCTAAAATAATAGCTAAGTATAAACAGCTAGGTGGTAAAGATATCTCTAAATTATTTAGTGTCTTACCACTATTGCCTTACATGCATAACTCTACTAAAGAGCAACAGACTCATAAGTAGAGTTGTTGAAGTCTTGCTTCTTACTTACTCTTTTATATACCTGTTCTGATATCGCATTCTTTACTAGGATGTGATGTACCTCAAGAGTGTTAGACCCATTAGTGTTAATAATCCTATCCCTGCGCTGAATAAACTTAGAACCACTATAGTCACTGCTAAGGATGATAAAGCTTCTAAGATGCGATAAGTCAACTCCCTCAGCGTGTGCTGATGAACTATATATTTTAGCTTTCTTAAAGTGTTTTTCAAGTAATCTCCTTTCTCCTACAAAGTGGCACATTATACCTACGTCTTCTGTGTCACCGAATGTTTGTTTAATATAGTCTATCTTCTCGGTATTACCAAGTTCAATATACTCGTCATCTACTTTGGCTACACCAGACTCTAGCATATGTAGTGATGTTCTTAACTTCATAGTAGTATCACAAACTAGTGTTAGTCTATCATCACTATTAAATGGATTAAGTCCATTACAATAACCATTATTGAACATATTAGGTTCTATATCAGCTATGTTATCTTTCTGTAAAGTATTATATAGCTCTTTAGTTTCTTTATTCAACTCTACATAGTGTACAACATCAGTAGCTTGTAAGCTTTTATCTATACCTGCTTCTTCTTGAGTCATATAGATAGTGAACTTATTTATCTCATCTAATAACTCCGGTTTAAATCTATCATATTGTGCTATCTCTCTGCCAGCAGCCTTAATATAATAAGGCTCACCAAACTCCTTAAAGAAGTCATAGAAGTTCTTAAATTGGAATGGATTATATTTACTAATAGACATCTGATGATATATACTATTTGGGCTTTCAACTATTGCTGTACCACTAAGGTGGATATGAGGCATATCATAACATAGTGATTTAATAGCTTTATATCTGCCTGAAGGCTTACCTAAGGTGCCTAAATTATGTGACTCATCTATAATAACTAGCTGATAGCTATTAGGGTTTAGTTTAAGATTAGCCTTACGTTTAGTACTATCCCATCTACCTACCTGCTCATAATTTGTAACGTGATACTTGTGCTTGAGAGTCATCCCATGGATGAACTTTTCCCATCCTGGTATCGCTGCCTTCTTTGTAAGAATTAACACACTTGAAATCTTGTTGGACTTCTCTGCTATTAATAGACTTGTTAGTGTTTTTCCACTTCTTGGTTTTCCTGCTAAATAAACATAGCCAGTATTTTTTAAAATATTCCAGCATTGTTCAGCCTTTTCAACTTGGTGTTTATATGGTGTAATCATATGTATCCTTTACCAGTGATATAGGTCATAAGCTATTATGACCCATTCACAGATTATAGTATTTATAACTAAGAAATACTTGGCTTGCATATTAACGCAACTTGTATTTCTAGTGGCGAGTTAACAACTAATATGTTTAAACCATAAATAGTTTTAACTCCAGCTGGTGCATTAAACTCTGCCTTAAGTTTACTATTAAACTTTGGATTAACTAAGATGTGTGATGGGTCTCTGCCCTCTTTAACTACAAAGTTAGCAATCTCTTTCTGAATATTCTCCATCATAGCTATTTAACCTTACTTATAGCTACTACTAATAAAATAATAAACCATAATAAAATACCACCTAGTAATGGACTTAATACCCATAACCAACTCCAAGAAATATAACCTAATAGCTTCAATGCTATAAATAATATAGTTAATAATGTTAAAAAATTCATAAGTTTTGTCCTTTTGTATACTTATATGCTTTATTTGTAGCCTTAGCTAAGGTTCTATATGTGCCTAATAACTCACCTTTAATGTATAACCTATAGTGTCCTTCAAGTGTTCTCTTAATCTCTACTATACTCATACTAATAATCCTCGTAAGAATTCAGCAATCCCATCCGTGCTGCAAGCAACCATAGAGTTACCACCTGCTAACCTAATCTTCTCAAGATTATACTCTTGAAGCTTAGCTACATTATTCATAGTATCAGGTTTTTTAACCTCAATACCAAAGAACATACCCTCATAACAACCTAGAATATCAGGTACACCTGCCTTGGTAGCACTAACTACTTTAACAACATAGCAGCCCTCTTGCTCTAAAAGGTTTACTATTTTCTTTTGTATCTGCTGCTCAGTCATTAAGAGTACCTTCGCTTATATCACCAATAGTTTTTAGATAAGCTATAAGTTGTTCTTTAGTCTTACCTACAAATACAGGTGCTATTTTAGTGTCATATAAGCTAAATGTAGGCTCATTAGGTAGGAGCTCTAAATAATCTTTAGAACCATCTGAAAATGTAATAGTTATAGTATAAGTTGGGAATAATGATACTTCCTGTAGTATTACTAACTTATCTATAAGTAAGTCTTTAGGCCTAAGCTTATTATAGCTAGGGTCTGTATCTTTAATAAAAGTACCATTTTCATTGAGAAAACCTTTACGGTCTTTAATATCTTCATAAGCAATATTCCAGCATTCTACTAAGTTAGTGCTAGAGAGCTTTGCTAGATTTGTAAGAACTACTAAACAGTCACCTATGTCATCTTTAACAGCTTCCATATTATCTTTAGCTACATTATCCGCTAATTCACCAACTTCACTCACTAGTTTTAAAGCTTGTGTAGTTACTTTACCATTTATAGTAATACCTCTATCCTGGCTCCATTTTAAAGATGCTGCCTCTAACTCGTCTAATGTATTAAACATTATTATCCCCCTTCAATTTCATATCTAAGTGACTCTTCTGCATATGGATGCAGAACAATGTTATCAGCTAAATAAACTCGCTTAGCCACGTCTAAGCTTGGGTTATAACTCTTTTTATAAGAGCTCAACATACTTAGTGATACACCAAGCTTATCTTTTAGCTCTACACTATTTAATGTCTCTAGCTGGTTAGCTACATATTCTTGTATTGTTACCATTATTTCTCCTTATAATATAATTATATCATATTATTATTAAATTAAATTTAGACCTATATCTCTTGTATATGATGATAAATATCTTATTAAGATGTTTTATCATATTAATTTTTTAATCTCCATATATGTAAGATATGGAGATATTTTTAATCATTAATCTCTTCAAAATGGATTAAAAATGCGATATTTGTTAAAGCATGGCTAAGATGGCTTAGCTTACTCTCAGCATCAACTTTCTCACCGCTTCTCCAAGCTTCTAAGTGGCGATATAAAGCATCTATATATCTTGTAGTATCATCAACTTGCTGCCAATTATTTGGTTTATATTTCTTTGCACCATATGTCAAAACCTTAGCCATCTCTCTCATAGCTTTTGGTGGTACTAAGCTATATCTTAGCTTGCCAGAGTCAAACTTCATAAAGTGGTTTACTAAGACTACTTTTAATTTATGAAAATCTATAGCCTTCTGACAGTTCTCACAAGGCTGATGTGTTACATATATAGTCTCAGCAGTATCCCAATTATTTACTTTTTCTATAGCAGCTATTTCAGCATGTACTACATAGCTAAAAGTATTACCATTAGAATCTTCACAATTACCATAATTTCGCGGTTCTGGATTATAGTTATGCCCCTTAGCTATAACTTTACCAGACTTAGACACTATTATAGCACCAACTTTTCTTTTTTTACATTTGGACTTCTCAGCCTCTTCTAATACTATTTTATCATAATCCATACTTCAACCTTTCTATCTTTTACTAAACATTTAAAGTTATCTAGTCTAAACTCTTTACCACCATCAAAGTCCTCTGGACTACGTGAAACTATAAGTAAATCAGCTTTTGCTAACTCTTTAATAGTTATTGGAAACCAATCATAAAGATTTACTACCACTTTCTTTTGAATGGAAAGTGGTAATATCTTATAGCCCTCTTCTGTTACTTTACCTTCTTTAGCTACTAAATTTGATAAAAGCTCTTTATCAAATTTGGGACGCTTAGGTAAGTTACCATTAGCATCAACATACTTATTACTTTTTGTTAATAATATAGTTCCTACTTTCATACTAAGCCTTTAGTTTAAATTTAATAGGCTTATTAAAGTCATCTTCTGTTCTATTAAGTAACTCAATAGCCCCATCTATATGTTCACTATAAATATGAACATTGCTTAATGCAAACATGCAAGTTCCTATACTTAAACTACACTCTAATGCTACTAAGTTCATAAACATATAAGCTAAATGTATATCTGCTGGTAACCCTACCATTGTATCAACACTTCGCTGAACCCAAGTTAAGTGTAAAGTACTATCAATTACAGTAAAAGTTAGACCATGCCAGCAACATTCAAGACTAAGTGGTTTAAGTAAATTCTTAGTAGTTTCTTGTAAGCTTAATGGATGTTCTAGCTTATTACTTAATATGTAAGCATCTCTAGCTTTTGCGCCCTCTATAGCTGTTTCATATGTACCTATAAGTTTTCTCTTACCATTAATCATTAGCCTTACCTGGTATTTACCCGTTGATTTCACTAAAGTAACACCAGTATAACCTGAGGTATTATTACCTTTTAATCTCTGATTAATATTTTGTGTAGATATAGGAGCCCAGATAATATTACCTCGTTCATAACCTTTGTTATTATCTTGCCTATCTAATGTATAACCAGGCTTATTGTAATTTGGTAATAACTCTATATAACCTAACCAAGTATAGAAGTCCTTAAATTCATCAGATACTTTTATACCCCTTCCACCATAATTCTTGTAGTCTTTATTCTTAGGATTATCACATCTCTGGCATTCACCTTCCCATCTTTTGAACATAGGGTGCTTATAACTTGGCCCTGTATAGCTAGATTTTCCAGCTCTACAAGCCTTAGAAAACTGAACATGTTCATGGTTCCATAGCTCTATAACATGTCTACGGCTTTCTGGGTCTACTTTTATTTGCTCAATAACATCCTCTAGCTGTGGATGTAGCATATTATAATAATCTAAAACTAAATTACCATTTTCATCTGCCCAGTCTTTCCAGTAATTACAACCATTAGCTTCAAATTGTGAAACATTAGTTAACGGTGTTTTTGAAATAAGAGTAAAGAACTCACCCTCAACACCACTATAATACATTTTACGTAGCTTTAGCTTCGAAGGCTCTTTACTACTATCACTAAAATCTAATGTAAAACTATAGTGTGGTATAATTAATTGTCTCCCATTACGGCAGTCTTGTCCTTTACCATTATCTAGTATATGGCTAACTAATTTTTTGTATTCTTTAGTTAAGTTCATCTAACATCTCCTTATGTGTTCGTAGTTGTATTTTAAGCTCTCCATTAATTTCTCTAAGTAGCTTCATATCTACCAGGTTTAAATTCATAAGAGCTTCATCTTTTGTTCTACCTTTAGACTCATAAGTATTACATACAGTTTCCCATAGCTCTCTATGACTAAAGCAACCAGCCAAAATTATCTCTGCAGTTTTTATACCAACTCCATGTAACCCTATAATGTTATCTGTTTTATCTCCTGTTAATGTTTGTATATATCTCCATAGAAGGCTAGTGTGTTTATTAACATCTACCCACTTCATTTCAATCTTATAAGCAGAAGATTCATAGTAGTTAAAATGTCTACCTTCTAAACTATTTATGACATCTTTATCTATTGCAACAAGTATATATTTTTCAGGCTCTGCACCTTTTTTATATACTACTAAATCATCAGCCTCATAGCCATCAGTTAACTCACCCTGATATAGTTTAAGAAGTTCATTACGAATTTCTGTAAGCCCCTCTGGTGTAAGAGTTCTATCACGATTAGCTTTATACTCAGGAAATACTTTATATCTAAAGTTATTAGGTCCACTAAAAACTAAATAAACATCCTTACAGCCAGTTTTATCTAGTATTCGCTGAATTTTTGCTTTAGCATTAATAACTCCAGCTTCAACATTTGCCTGTCTATAAGTACCTTCTTCAGCATTATAACTATTTAGACTAGTTAAGTCTTCCCACTCCTTGCCTGAATAGAATTCTCTTGGTAAGTACTCACACTCTTCCTGAGAATTAAGTGCTGCAGTAAATGCTATTGTATCAGCATCTACTAAGGCTATCTTATCATTCTTAGCTGGCATTACCTTACCGTCAATATCTAAGTCGATATCTACTATCTCATCCAAATCAACCTCTTCTGTTAACATATCTAAGCTATCCATTACTACTCCTCAATGCATTTATATTCTGGACTACCAGAACTATAGTCATTATACTCTATTTCTACTGGCATTGGAATATCTTTATAATAAAGTATAGGACGTTTACATATTTCTGTCCACCCCAACTTCATAGCCTTAACAAGTCTAGGTGCCCATATAGTTTCTTCACCTTTTGGTACTCTCATATAAATAGCATCATGTACTACATTATAAATATACTTAGTAGTTTCTGGAAACTCTTTACATAGATAATGTATTGCTAATTTTGTTGTTTCTGCTATACACCCCTGTGTAGCAAAGTTAATAGCATCTGTACCAAGTCTTGCCTTATTTCTACGCCCTAGTGGTGTTGTTACATATTCTGTTTTATAATCATTCCACCATCTCTTAGCGTACCCAGCTATTCCTTGGTACTGCTTCTGGTATGCAGCCCTAATAGCTTTTGCCTCTTTTATGGTAAAAATAACACCATATTCTATATAAGCATATTCAACAAATGAAGGTGCTGACATGCCAAAAATAAAACCAAAACTAATAGCCTTACCTTTTTGCCTACCTGCTTTATCTATATCTTCAGGTTTTCCTCCTAACGCTAAGGTAGCAGCAACTTTATGTAGGTCTATTCCAGCCATAAGTTGCTTATACATGCCTTCATCTTTCATAATACTACAACCGGCTCTAAGTTCTGCTGTTGAGTAGTCGGCATGTATAACCACAGTATCCTCTGTATCTTGATTAAATAAATACTGTAAATTTCTAGGGATTTGCTGTGCATTTATTCCCCTAGGTAAGTCTCCACCAGTAGAAGTAAATCTCCCTGTTGCAGCACCAGCAGGATTAAATCTAGTAGTTATATAAGGATAATTATAATTATGTAAAAATGTTCTACGCTTTAAAAGCCTACGTTGCTTATAAACAGCATCAGCCATTTCTGCTTTTGGGCCTCCTTCAGTAATTAGACCTATTAAAATATCTTTAGCACTACTAGTAGTTCCTAAATATTCTTTTACCTGCTTAGGGCTATTTGGGTTTAGCCCACCTAAAATACTATATAGCTCTTCAATTTTAGGCTCTAACTCATCAAGTTCTTTACGTACTGAAACTTGGTCAACTAAAAGATTATTTTGCTGATATTCAATAGAATACTTTAAACTAAGTATATCTACTTTATAAGCTAGAACTTCACGAGTTGCTTGAATTCTAGCATTCTTCCATATTTGCGCAAGTGCATATACATCAGTAGCAGAATATCTAAGTTGCCTATCACTAAGATAAGCACCCTTAATAAAGCCTGCTTTTTGCATAGTTTTCTTATCAAAGTCTTCATAAAGATTATTAAGGCCAAGCTTACTAATCACATTATCTAGTTTAAAATTTTGCCACTCTGGATACGCAGTTCTTGCTAGATAGAGAGTATCATCAAATCTTGCTGGCGTCATATTAAGTGTACCCATGTCATAACTACCACCATGCCAGATAATCCACTTATCTTTAAGCCATACTTTAATCTCGTCTAAGCTTAATATATCTGTATCTAATATATAGACTACTTTATCATTTGTAGTTGGTTGGTAGACTTGAATAAGTCTAGTATTTATATAAAGCCCCTCAGTCTCAATATCACCAAATATCTCATCTGTATTATTTATGTGTTGTATCTCATCTAATGAGTTTACTACTTTATAATTAAACATTTACTTCCTTTGGTTTATAGTGTTTCCTCACTCATTATGTAATGCAACTGTATTGTAAAAATGTTATAAAAATTAGGCAAGTATTTAAACTTGCCTAAACTCTAAAGGTTTGGAGTATTTTCAGCAGTATCAGTAGAATCTATAGCTTCTACTTCATCACCAATATCAATATCTTCACCTTCGATTTCATCACACTCAACATCATTACCTTCGTATTTAACTAGTTTTGCTAGTTGAACAGCAGCTAAGTATAGTGTAACTTTATGAGTACCACCAACATTATTACCTGCAGCTACCCCATGAATAATACCTTGAGAACCTTCACCAATTGCCCAGTCAGCAGCTTGGATAGCGGCAGTAATATCTTTACCTTTTCTATCTTTCACTTTAACAACTTGGGGATTGCCATCAGGCCACTTAGTATTTGTTTTAAATGTTGCAATAACATTACCTGTAGGAATTCTACGAACTTCTTCAGTTTCTGGGTCAATCTCACCGCTAGGGTCTTTTTGGTACTCATCTTTAATACCATTAGTTTTTGGTCTACCTTTTACACCATACTGTGCTTTATAAGCATCCCACTCAGCATCAATTTGAGCTAATAAAAACTTATGAGCTTCCCCATCTTTTGGCATTATAGCACTAGCTACATATTGCATACGCTCAGGCTCTCCTGGCATTGCTTGGTTTTTACCTTCACCTGTGATGAAAACATACTTTAGATTACATACCTTTGTTTTAACTTTGCTAGACATTTCTAGACTCCTTTATGTGTTTTAACTTTTTATTCCTAGTTAACTCTAGGCAGTTCAGTCATCCGGATGATAGACTTAAGTAGATGCTCCGAAGAGCACCTGATAAGACTACTCGGCTTCTTTAGCTGGAGTTGCTGTTACACTAGAGTAATCAGGTTTTGTAGCTTTTGCTTTTTCAAGTTTTGCTTTACCTTGCTCTGGTGTCATTTTACCATCAAGAACGTCAGCCATAATAGCTTTTTCAGTTGCAGTAAGTGTTTTGATATACTGTTTACGAATTGACTCTGCTTGTCTTGAAAGACGCTTAAGACCTGTATCAGCAATACCTTTACCTACTTTATCTTCATAGAAAAACTCTTTTGTTGCTGGTAACCATTTACCTGACACTGAACATAAGATTTGAGTAACTTTTCCATTTGCATCTTTCTTAGTTACTTCATCAACATTAACTGTTGCTCCACCGGCTTTTGGTGCGAGATTTGCTTCGATAATAGACTCAAGTTCTGCTTTTACATTTGCTGGTACATTAAACTTTGTACATACTGCACCTACTTCTTTTGAAACTGTTTCAAAGATTTCTTTTTTTGTTGCCATTTGGTATCCTTTAAGTGGGTCCTCACCCGAATTTATTAGATAGTTTAATGGCCTTCTCAAGCCATGAGATTTAATAATCATCTTAAATATAAACATATTATATCGAAATAATTATTAAAATAAGATTAGATGAATTCTAATCATTTTCTTTAAATGTAAATATATTATATCGAAATAATTATTAAAATAAGATTAGATATAAATCTTATTTTTTGCTCGTGATATAGCTACATACATAAGGCGA
>Ga0256831_1002147_pt1 | contig 10380 bp, 8 predicted proteins | sample 132544metaG_FD_189087 | JGI IMG/M metagenome (GOLD analysis project Ga0256831, IMG submission 189087) | Hydrothermal vent microbial communities from Lau Basin, Pacific Ocean - 132-544 | ecosystem: Environmental > Aquatic > Marine > Hydrothermal vents | place: Pacific Ocean: Lau Basin | collected... | reverse complement strand
AAGGATTCTCTATCCCATTCCTTGATACGTTCAGCCAACATGGTTTTTACCTCATCAGGTTCTTCAATTGACGGTTTGGTTGTTTCTGTTTTCCTCCCTGACAAAACCCTTGAGCAGGTCCTCAACCATCCGGGCGTGGGAAAAAAGATGTTTGTAGCTGTGATCGTGGTCGGCCATGAAATTTTTGTGCTCAGTGCTACGTCATCCCCGCAGTCTTTTGAGCGGGGATCCAGTGTCTTTCAGAACGGTGATCGGTATTGAGAAGATATTAGCGGCTCCCTGGATTCCCATTAGTGTCGGTTTTTAAGGATATCGCTGGGGTTTTTGGCAGCCAGGATTTGTTTCGACCAGTCTGTAAGTTATTATTCATCAGCTTGTTTCAATCGTAATATAAACTCAGGGCTTGAGCAAGCGGTAACTCTTCAGCCATGCGACTGGATTTCTGTCCAAAAGGATTGCGAGATGACGGGGGCAGGTCATGTGAACGACGAAATAATGGATTCCCGACAAAAAGACCACGGGAATGACGGAATACTGGATTCCCGCCCAACAGATCGCGGGAATGACGAGGGAGGAGGACTGCGGGAATGACGAGGTGGGGGGAGACCACGGGAACGGCGAAACGGTACGTCACACCCGAGTGTTGTTATTGGGGTTCCGGGTAGGGGTTGGTCCCAGCATATACACTGGATTTCTGTCCAAAATGATCGCGAGATGACAGGGGCAGGTCATGTGAACGACGAACTAATGGATTCCCGACAAAAAAGACCACGGGAATGACGGAATACTGGATTCCCGTCCAACAGATTGCTGAAATGACGAGGTGGGTAGACCCGGGAATGACACGGCATCTTTCGTGTTAGTTCCCGAAAATATCGCTGAGATTGCCGGCGGTCAGTATTCGTTCCGACCAGTTCAGGAGTTGTTGGTCGTCGGCCTGATCGAACGGAGAGGGGGTACTGGTGAACGCTTGCAAACACCCATTAGTCAAGCATGACCCCTATTTTCTATTTTTATTATTATTGTTCAATTCCCGTCGGCAAAGACATCTTCCAGTGAGTCGACGATGGTGGCCCTCTCTGACCAAATCAATAACGATTCCTCGTCTGCCTGCTCAATGATTTTCACATACACTGAGGGGATAGGGCCAAATCCTATTTCCAGAATTATCCTTGTTGCCGTTCTTTCCCAAACAGGGGAGCCATCACGGTTCAATTCTTTTCGCCATTCTTTCACTCGTCCCGCAAGCATCTTTTTACCTCGGTTAAATCTACAATAGACGGCAAAGACGTATCCATACACCCATCTGTTAAAATAAAATTTACGTGGCTTTGTTGGGCTATTTTGCTCTAAGGCACTGGTAAACACTTACAGGCCTGAAATAAACGAAACGTTGTAGTTCCGGTGAATGGTTACATCGGCGGTTAAGATTTGCTCAGACCACAGTAAGATTTCTTCTTCATCGGCCTTGTTCCATGCGTGTGATGAAGTCCGGCGCAAGTGTGCCGAATTTGGCTTTCATCTGACGTGTTAAAAGTTGTCTTGCACCTTTTTGCACGCCTTTCTGCATGCCCTTCTGTATGCCTGCTTCTTCCCATTCCTTTGTCCATTCTTTGACACGTTCTGCTAACATGTTCTTTACCTCGCCAAGTTCTTCAATTGATGGATTGTGTGTTTCGGTTATCCGGTTCGGGAATAAGACCCGGCTGAACCAGACGGTAAAGTGGTGCGGGTATCCAATATTGTCCCGTTCGTAACCGTTCACCAGCACGCCGCGGAGTCTATGAGATCAGCTACGCTTTTCCCGGCATGGCGGAAGGTTACACAGGTATTTTGTTGCCGGGATACATTCTATCTGTATTTTCCCCAAGTCTATTATGTCTTCTCTATCGTTAGTGATGAGGAGGTAACGGGCTTCATCCGGGCTGTCGGCCAGTGGGAGGAAGGGGGCCAGTTCTCTTTTGGGGATTGTTTTTTCGCTGGTATCAGCGTACCAGACCTGGATGTACCGGGTGATATTCATTCCCTCTTTGACTACAAAGTCAATTTCGCCGCCGTTGGCATGGAAATACACTTCCTCGTGAAGGCGTCGCAGGTGGAGAAAAATGAGATTTTCCACCAACCATCCGGTGTCCCTGGAGAATGAAAATGCAATTCGATTACGCAAGCCGGTATCAATTGCATACGGTTTGAAGCCGGCCCGTTGCATGCTCTTCAGGGAAAAAGAAAATCTTCTCAGTTCAAAAAGCAGGTAGCTTTCAAGAATGGCTGAAACATAATTTTCTGTTTTGTCCTGGCTGATGGTAAAGTTTTTCTTCAACTTGTTGATGCTGGTCAGTCGGGCGGTATTGGAAAGGAGAAATACGGCAATATTGCGCAGATTCTGTATGTCCCGCACCTGATGCCTGGCGGCAATGTCCCGGTAGAGGATATCTTCAAAATAATTTTTCAGCAGGAGCTCTTTGTCGATATTCTCCTTTTTCAGGACAACCTCTGGGAATCCCCCGTATTGCAGGTAGTTGAGAAACATGGCGCGGAGATGGTCGCGATGGCGGACATAATCCAGAACGGTTGTAATCTCCATGTTGTTAAATGACAGGAATTCCTTGAAAGAGAGAGGAGATATTTCAAAAGAAATATGACGGCCTGTCAGCTTGCTGCCGATTTCCCGGCTGAGCATTGTCGCCGATGAACCGGTGATGAAAAATTTGATATCCTCGGTTTCGCTCCTGCCCCTGACCCAGCTCTCCCAACCCGGAATATTCTGTATTTCATCCAGGAACATCCAGCATTTTCCTTCCGGGTGGATATGTTCCCTGTATGTCCTGTATATTTGTTCAAGAAGCTCGATTGAATATTCGGTTGCCAGCAGCGGTTCTTCCAGGTTGAGTAGCAGGATACTGGCAGGGGCGGCATTGGTCGACAGCAGATGCTTGATGATCTGTGCCATGAGAGTTGATTTGCCGCAACGACGAACCCCCTGGAGGACGATTATTTCCTTGGAATTCAGTTGGCTGAGGCAGCGGCTGAGAACGTCCCGGGTGATGCCCGCTTCTATTTCACCGCTGGACCAGAAGCGGTTGCAGGCAGATAAAATGTGGAGGATGGTATTGGTGTTCATGTTGCACCGGTATATCGGTTGATTTTAAGCATTATACATCCGGTATGCCGGTTAGTCAAAAGGTCTTTGGCGAGGACCTTTTTGCTGGTATATTTTTTAAGGAATTCTCATGTGATAGCAGCAGGTTCAGGTCGTTATTACGTGGGGATTAGGCGTTCAGGTTTGTCAACCCAGAGGGCTGTTATCGGGGATAGGTATCGTGATGTTTTTTCAGTAAAACAGATCGCCACTTTTTTGCCAGCCGGCAATCTGAATATTTCCGGATTGATAACTATCATCACCACCGTAAATCAGTGTCGGAGATGTGCCTTTTTCTTGTGCAAGTTTAAGCCATTTTTTGAGACCAGCGGTTGATTCGATACTGAGTGTCTTGCCGGATTTAATTTCTATGGGGCGTAGCTTTCCGCCTTGCTCTTCGATTACATCCACTTCATTCCCGTTACTGTCCCGCCAGAAAAAAAGGCTGGGTCGTTCACCTTTGTTCATGCGTGATTTCAGTAATTCCGAGAGAATAAATGTTTCAAAAAGGGCTCCTCTCAAAGGGTGGTTTGTTATATGTTCCGGTGTTCTTATTCCGAGAAGCCACGAGGCGAGGCCCACATCATAGAAATACAGCTTGGGCATTTTGACGAGACGTTTTTTGAAATTTGCGTGGTGTGGCCGCAGAAGGAAGACAATATAGCTTGCCTCCATGACGGATATCCACGATTTTACGGTATTATGGGTTATCCCGCATTCAGATGCAAGGGCGGACAGGTTCAACAGTTGTCCGGTCCTGCCGGCACAGAGACGGATGAACCGTTGAAACGTTTCCAGGTTCTGAATTTGCAGAATTTGTCGTACATCTCGTTCAATATAGGTTGTCGTATATGCACTGAACCATATGTTTGGCGGGATATCCCGGTCATAGATTGGTGGATAGCTACCTTTGTAGAGGATGGTATCCACCTGCGTTGGCAAAAGATCAGTTTTTTTGAGTTCAGGCAGAGAAAACGGAAGCAGTTCGAGAAAAGCTGTTCTGCCGGCAAGCGACTGGGTTATTTTTGACAAAAGTCCGAATTGCTGGGAGTCGGTCAGGATATAGAGGCCCATCCGTCCGTCTGCATCAACTCGGGACTGGAGGTAGGAGAGAAGCTCCGGACAGCGTTGAATTTCGTCAAGGACCGCACCGTCAGGGAAACGATCCAGAAAAGATCGAGGATCATCTCTCGCAAAAAGGCGAATGTCCGGATCTTCCAGGCTGGCATATGGTTTGTCGGTAAATATGGCCCTGGCCAGTGTGGTTTTTCCTGACTGTCTCGGTCCTGTAATGGTGACAATGGGAAAACCACGCAGCATGGCATGGATGGTTTTTTCTGCATCACGTAAAATCATGATGTCATCATAATAATTTTATGTAAATTGTCAAAAAGTTTTACAGATAGCATGATGTGGGCGGGAATTCAGTGTTGTTGGTGACGGTGATCCATGGATGTGCCGCCATGAAATCTACGATGGATTCCCGCCCAACAGATTGCTGGAATGACGTGGGAGGAAGACTGCGGGATTAACGAAATAGTATGTCATCCCCGAGGTAGTATTCGGGGATCCAGGAGATGCATGGCCTCAAGATGCGCGTTGGATTTCCGATAAAAAAACCACGGAAATGACGGAATAATTGATTCTCGACAAAAAGACTACGGGAATGACGGAATACTGGATTCCCGCCCAACAGATCGCGGGAATGACGGGGTGGGTAGACCACGGGAATGACGAGATGGGTAGATCGCGGGAATGACGGAATAATGGATTCCAGCCCAACAGACTGCGGGAATGACGGGAGAGGAAGACTGCGGGAATGACGGAAGAATAGATTTCCACCATAAGTTCGAGGGAATAATGAGTTAATGGTAATTTACCGGAAGTGAAATTGTTTAGGAACTTCGGGAAGAAGCTGGGGTGATTGTGGATATTTCTGATAATGGGCAGATTCGTACATTGTCACGGAGCGGATAGCCTGTGTCGATGGGGGCAATGATCCATGCCTGTGCAATTTTCAGGTCTTTAAGACCATTCCAGAATCCCCTTGTTACATGTGGAGTGGTAGATGCCTTGAACGTAAAGGCCATCTTACGATTGCCCCGAATCAGGACCAGGTCCAGTTCCGTTCCCGCTGCTGTCCGATAGAAAAAAGGTTCCCAGTCCGGAAAGGCGGCGATTATGGTCTCCATGGCGAGAGTTTCCCAGGATGCACCGAAGTTCGGATGTCCCAGGAGGTCATCGAAGCTGTCAATTGCAAGCAGGGAATGGAGGATTCCCGTATCCCGCAGGTACACCTTTGGAGATTTGATTAATCGTTTTTTCAGGTTTGCCGCAAAGGGAGGTAGAATACGCAGCATGTATGTTTCTGCCAGCAGATCAATATATGAGCGCAAAGTGGTATGACTGACGCCAAGAGCGGAACCCAATTGAGAACTGTTGAGCAGTTGCCCCTGTGTATGAGCGCACATCTGCCAGACTCGTCGCAGAGTTGGGGCCGGAATTCGGAAACCAAGTTGTGGAATATCACGTTCGAGAAAAGTACGGATAAAGTTGTCACGCCATCTTCTACTGCTTCTGTCCGTGCGTGCCAGCAGGCTGTCCGGAAATCCCCCGCGCAGCCAGATGGTTTGGAGTGATATTGATTTTTCGGATTGTGTTATTTCAGGGTAGAGCAGAGGGGTGAGTTCGAGGTAGGCGATTCGGCCTGCCAGAGTTTCGGAACTCTGGCGGATAAGCTCCCTGGAGGCTGAGCCGAGAAGTAAAAATTGACCGTTTCCGCCCTGAACATCAATAATTGAACGCAGGACGGGAAAAATGTCCGGCAGTCGCTGCACCTCATCAAGACAGATGAGTTTATCGTGATGTTGAGCAAAAAATAATTCCGGCTCCTGGAGTTTTGCCAGATCGGTGGGCTTTTCCAGGTCAAGATAGAGAGCGGCGGGCTTGTCGGCAATGATTTTTTGTGCCAGAGTTGTCTTGCCGCATTGCCTGGGGCCAAGAACGGCTGTTGCAGGAAAATCAAAGAGACACTCCCGCAGTTCCGATTCGATATTTCTCCGGATATATTTTCCTTGCATATTGCAATCGTATCACACAATTTACAAGGATGCAATGAGGAGAGAGATTGATCCGTTATTGAGAAGTCTATACGGGCGGTAATGGGAACTTTTTCATCTCCTCTATGTTGTTGAAGGGCACAGAAGTGGTATTGATGATCAGGCAAGGCGATGATAGCGCTGATGGCATCCAAGTTGAGTTGAAGTGGTCATCAGAAGATCGTTTGCCCACTTTCCATGCCTTGCCGGTACTGGAATCATGTGTATGCTGATTCCTATCAGGTCTTTATTTCACCTCAATGATATTCATAATGGTGGGTGCGGCCGGGGTTTTTCCTGTCCAGAGAACTATCTCTTTTGCGTATTCACTCTCCTCATCCCCCTTATAGGCCGTGATGGTAAAGTAATAGCGCTTATTGTCCTGGAGACCGGTGAGCGTGAATTGGGTGACATTACCGACATCAACCGGTGAATCGCCCTCGTTGATTCCGGTTCCGTTGTATTCCGGTCCACCTTTATCACTGATCTTGTAATAAAGCCGGTAGCCATCAATCTGTTCCGGATTGGGAGTCCAGCGGAAATGGACGGAATTTTGTGAATCATTTATGGTTAAACTGACCTGTGCGGAAGCGGAATCTTCAGTTCCGTCATTGACTTTAAAGGTAAATGTATCACTGCCGGTTGTATTTTGATCAGGTGTGTAGGTAAATGCCCCGGAGGGATCAAGATTCAGGCTTCCTTTTTCGGGTTGAGAAACAACGATGAAGCTAAGAGAGTCACCGTCGGGATCGCTGCCGGTTAGATGACCATTGATGGCAGTGTTTACTGTTCCTGAAAAACTGGAAGTATGAGCCGTTGGCGGTTGATTATTTTGAGTGATAGTAACTGAAATTGTCCCGTTTCCGGAATTAACGGTACCATCATTGACCCTGAAGGTAAAAGAATCCGTCCCGGTGGCATTGGAGTTCGGCGTATAGGTAAAAGCACCGGTTTGGGCATTGGTGATTGTTGCCGTGCCAAGAGAACCATTTCCGACAATGGTATAGGTCAATGTGTCGTTGTCCGGGTCATTTGCCTGGAGCTGCCCGGAGACAGGAACATTTTTAGATGTTGCAAATGTACCGTCCGTTACCGTCGGCGGATGATTTACTGCGGTAATGGAAATGGATACGGTTGCCGGATTGGAATCGAGCTGGCCGTCATTGACCTTGAATGTGAAAGAATCCGTGCCGTCCTGGTTGCTGTTCGGGGTGTAAGTGAAACTGCCCGAACTGTTGATGGTGACACTGCCCTTTGACGGTGCTGATACGCGGCTGAATGTAAGGGGGGCGCCATCCGGATCTGATCCTTGCAGTTGTCCTGAAAAGGCTGCGTCGCCATCAACATCAATACTCAGGTTATCGGCCTGCGGTGGTTGATTTACTGCCGTAACTGTGATGGTTACCGTTGCCGGGGCCGAAGTTCCGTTGTCATCGTGGGCAGTAAAGGTGAAAGTATCCGTACCCGAAAAGTTTGATGCCGGAGTGTAGGAAAAATTGCCGGTGTCGGCTGTCAGATCCAGGTTGCCATGACCGACATTCTGCTGAACCTGGTAGGTAATGGAAAGGCCTGAATCATTTGAAGCGGTGACCGTGCCTGTAACGGTTGTATTTTCCTTAGTGGAAACAGTGCCGTTATCGGCAACCGGAGGATTGCCGGTTGATTGTTCAGTGGCTGTCCATTCAATTTCCTGGGAATACTCGCTCTCATTACCCTGGTCATCATAGGCGGTACAGACGAAATAATAGGTCGTTCCTGCGGTCAGGTTGAGGACACTGCCGTGGACTCTATTGTCGCCTCCGATTGCAGGATTACCCACATCGGTCACCATTGTATAAGTACCATGTGCTGTGCCGTAATGAATTTTATAACCGGCAAGCGTCGTCTCCGTATTGGGAATCCAGGAAAAAGAAACATCCTGGGCCCCTGCTGCAGTTGCAAAGAGAACAACAAAAAACAGGACGCAATATGGCATGAATGTCGAACATTTTTTTTCAAACATAACTTGGCCTATGGCTTCTCCGGATTCTGATGTGTGTTGTTGAGAAGCAACAGTTTGTAAATTAGAGGAAGGAGTTTTCTGATATCCTTATTCTCCGTCCCATTGATTTTCATCGTAGTCGTATTGCTTGCACCTGAACTGTCCGTAACGGTCAGGCTGACCGAATATTCACCAATAACGGTAAAGGTGTGAGTTACGGTTCTGCCAGAAGCAGTGCTGCCGTCACCAAAGTTCCATGCGTATCGGACAATGTTGTCTGTGTCTGAAGACGCGGTTGAAGTGGATCCGTTAAAATGGATGGTCAAGGGGACCGTCCCCGATTTTCTGTCTACAGTGATAGCAGCTGTAGGCTGACCTCTGGTGATTCCATCTCCTGAAACCAGGACAGGGATGGGTTTGCTGGTTACTTGGTGTGTTCCGTCCGAAACGGTGAGCGTGGCCTGGTAAGTGCCGGCATTGGTGTAGATATGTGTTGCCGATGGCGCACTGCCGCTATTGCTGTCGCCATCGCCGAAGTTCCATGAATAGGTCAGTGTGTCACCGTCCGGATCACTTGACCCTGAACCATCAAAGGTGACGGACAAGGGGCTGTCGCCAACTGTAGACGTCGCAGCGATAACTGCTATCGGAGGAGAATTGTCAGGTGCGCCGCCGGAAACAGTAATCGTATACTCTGTTGATGATGTATTGCCAGCATCATCGGTAACAGTCAGGGTGGCTGTAAACTCACCGGCACTGGTAAACTGGTGAGTGGTGCGTACTCCATCAGCAGTTGAGGAGCCATCGCCAAATTGCCAGTGATATTGTGTTATTGTTCCTGTAGAATTGTCGCCGTTAAATGTAACGTCAAGGGGTGCGGTCCCTGTTGAGGGGGTTGCCGAGATAACTGCGTTGAGTGAGGTTTCATCAGGAAAGGTAACGGTGAAAGGCGCGGAATGGGTGCTTTCTTCTCCTTCCGTGCAGAAACTGGTCATGGTAAAGGTGGCCTCACTGCCTGATACCTGAACATCGGGGCATATTATCGTGTTGCTACCTGTTTCGTCCGTTGTTTCACAAACCTGTTCCCCATTGTCATCGTAAAGACGGAATCCGGCAATGGTGCAGTTCAGTGTGGGTATGGTGGAAAATGTAATCTGCAGGTCGTGCCCGCCGCCGGCGGCAGCCAGCGATGTTAGCGGGGCCCAGAGCAGGCAAAGAAAAAAGAATGTAAAAAGGTGATATCGCATGGAGTCGTAATGTCTGTTATTTGAATAACGAGAATGAAATTCGTTTTTCGGTTTTTCCCAAGTTTTTATAAACGGCATTGCTGTCACCGGTAGTCTGTTCGGGCATCTTTCTCGATTAAGGAGTTTTTTGTTATCACGTAAAATGCAGAACCCGTGCCATGCTGCCACAGTTTCAATATCGTCGATATTTTATGTGTATATCTTGTGGTAATCGCGTCTTTTTTTTGATTGCTGGGGTGGAGGGGAGAATGAATGATTGAAGTAAACAGGGCCGTGGAATTACGAATTGAAATTGAGATAGGAGGTGATGGACGTCTCTGTGCAGAGAACCACGAGTCCAATATCACCTGTGAAAATGATAGCTATTGGAAGGAGACGAAGAAGAGTTGCCGAAAATGCAGTAAGTGTGATCCGTGGCCGGTGGCGTAAGGGCCAAAATTGGAATAACTGTGGAGGAATAAAGGGAATTTCTTTGAATTATCCGGAGTTACTTATATCCACGATAATGCCGTCTATATATTTTTTTATGTTATTGAGAAAATGTTCATCAATTGTGTTCAGGTTGTTGAGCAACAAAGAAGGGAAGGTTTTCAGGCGGTAAAGTAAATCCTCTTTTTGGAAGAGAAGTTTTTCCTTTGCCTGAGCAAGAATTTCATCCCACTGGATTTCCATATTTTGGTCGATAAGGCAGATGTCGAAAATATCCTTTGGGTTATCTCTGCCCATGACGGCGGTAATTTTGTTTGATAAAATGTTTAACGGGTTGTCCAATTTGTACCCGCCGTGATATTTAAAATCTCCAAATCGTTTGACCCGGTCATTGACGAAATCCACCTGGAGCCGGACGTTGTCTTTGGTTATCTGGATGCGAATAAAATCCTTGGAATCAACCTGTCTGTTCACTGTAAAGTGTCG
>Ga0256831_1002146_pt1 | contig 10382 bp, 8 predicted proteins | sample 132544metaG_FD_189087 | JGI IMG/M metagenome (GOLD analysis project Ga0256831, IMG submission 189087) | Hydrothermal vent microbial communities from Lau Basin, Pacific Ocean - 132-544 | ecosystem: Environmental > Aquatic > Marine > Hydrothermal vents | place: Pacific Ocean: Lau Basin | collected... | reverse complement strand
TTACGGGAAGAAATACGCTAAATGCTTGGGAGACTTTATGATATAAGTCATTTTTATGCAGTTCTTCAATAAAAATGGCATCTGCCTCACGTAAAATATCAGCGTATTCTTTTTTCACTTCACCTAGGATACGCACACCCAGCCCAGGTCCTGGGAATGGGTGGCGATACACCATATCATAAGGCAGCCCTAATTCTAAACCTAACTCACGTACTTCATCTTTAAAGAGTTCTCTTAAAGGCTCAACTAAGCCTAGCTTCATATCATCGGGTAAGCCACCCACATTATGGTGTGATTTAATCAGATGTGCGGTACCATTTTGACCACCTGACTCAATGACATCAGGATAAATGGTTCCCTGAGCTAACCATTTTGCATTGCTCAGTTTATTCGACTCTTCATCAAATACCTTAATAAATTCATGGCCAATAATTTTACGCTTTTTCTCTGGGTCATCCACACCCGCTAATTGATCTAAAAAGCGTTTTTCGGCATCCACTCGAATGACTTTAATGCCCATATGTTTAGCAAACATTGACATCACTTGATCACCTTCGTTCAGACGCAGCAAGCCATTATCAACGAAGACACAAGTCAGTTGATCGCCAATAGCTTTGTGCAATAGTGCTGCCACTACTGAAGAATCAACACCACCAGAAAGCCCTAGAATAACTTCATCAGCACCCACTTTTTCACGAATATTTTTAATATTGTCGGCAATAATATTGCCCGCATTCCAAAGCATGTCGCAGGCACAAATATCACTGATAAAGCGCTGAAAAATACGTTCACCTTGTTTAGTGTGCGTCACTTCTGGATGAAATTGAATGCCATAAAAATGACGTGTTTCATCCGCCATACCCGCAATAGGTGCGTTGTCTGTGCTGGCCATGAGTGTAAAGCCTTCTGGCATATCAACCACACGATCACCATGAGACATCCAAACATCCAACATACCATAACCTTCTTCTGTGGCATGATCTTCAATATCTTTTAATAAGCGTGAATGGCCATGAGCACGCACTTGAGCATAACCATATTCATGGTGATCGGCATTTTCAACCTTACCACCCAATTGCTCTGCCATGGTTTGCATACCATAACAAATGCCCAAAACAGGTATATCTAATGCAAACACCACATCAGCAGCTCTGGGGGTATCTGTTGCTGTAACGGTTTCTGGTCCACCAGAAAGAATGATCCCTTTAGGAGCAAAGTCACGGATGGCTTGAGCATCATAGTTGGAAGGATGTATTTCACAATACACACCTGTTTCACGAACACGTCGAGCAATCAGTTGTGTGTATTGAGAACCAAAGTCTAAAATTAAGATACGATGATCATGAATATTCTGTGTCATTTGTTTTCCTAAAAATTCTTTTTAAAATTAAAAAGGCCGAATACTACTCTTGTTTCTAATTTGAGTAGCTATTCGACCTTTTTTCATTTTAGAGATTAAAACTTATGTTCTATAATTTGGTGCTTCTTTAGTAATAGTCACATCATGAACATGGCTTTCTACCATACCAGCACTGGTTACTCGGACAAACTCTGGCTTACTGCGCATTGCTTCAATATTGGCACATCCGGTATAGCCCATAGAAGAACGTAGACCACCCAGCATTTGATGAATAACAGGATGCATTGCCCCTTTAAAAGGTACACGACCTTCAATGCCTTCAGGCACGAGTTTGTCGGCATCACTGCTCTCTTGAAAATAGCGATCACTAGAGCCTTGTTGTTGTGACATCGCACCCATAGAGCCCATACCGCGATAGGATTTATATGAACGCCCCTGATATAGCTCAACTTCGCCGGGCGCTTCTTCTGTACCCGCAAAGATACTGCCAAACATGCAACAAGAGGCACCTGCAACAATGGCTTTTGAAAAGTCACCAGAGAAGCGAATACCGCCATCACCAATAAGAGGAACACCTGTGCCTTCGAGTTCTTTAGCCACATTACTGATGGCCGTTATCTGAGGAACACCCACTCCAGCAACAATTCGGGTAGTACAAATTGAACCTGGGCCAATACCTACTTTAACCGCATCAGCACCGGCATCTACTAAGGCTCTCGCTGCTGCTGCTGTGGCAATATTACCACCAATCACTTGCACTTGAGGAAAGTTCTTTTTAACCCAAGAAACACGCTCTAATACACCTTTTGAATGCCCATGAGCCGTATCGACCACTAAGACATCCACTCCGGCCTCGGCTAATGCCGCAACGCGCTCGTCAGTACCAGCACCAACACCAACAGCAGCACCCACTCGTAAACGTCCGTGCTCATCTTTACAGGCATTAGGATAGTCTGTGGCTTTTTGCATGTCTTTTACGGTGATCATACCGCGTAATTGAAACTTATCATTAACCACCAGAACTTTCTCAATGCGATGTTCATGCAATAAAGCCATGACTTTATCTTTGCTAGTACCTTCGATAACGGTCACTAAGCGCTCTTTAGGAGTCATAACAGAGCTGATACTGGCATCAAGATGTGTTTCAAAACGCAAATCACGGCTGGTCACAATGCCAACCAAGTCATCACCATTAACCACAGGTACACCAGAGATTTTCATCTGCCGAGTCAGTTCCATAACATCACGAATCGTTTTATCGCCAGAAACAGTAATGGGATCGGTGACCACACCACTTTCATGTTTTTTAACCCGAGCAACTTCACGTGCTTGTTCTGCAACCGTCATATTTTTATGGATAATACCAAGACCACCTTGTTGCGCCATAGCAATAGCCATACGGTATTCGGTTACCGTATCCATCGCAGCAGAAACCATTGGAATGTTTAATACGATATCACGGGTTATTTTAGTTGATAGTTTAACTTCTTTAGGCAAGACTTCAGAAAAGGCAGGAACAAGTAAAACATCATCAAAGGTCAGTGCTTCTTCAACGATTCGCATAGGTGGAAATCCCTCCAAATGAAAGTTAATTAGATAACAGATAATTATAATCTATTTTTGTTGGAATTGGAAAACAAATGTTCATCCTGCATTATAATAAGTGTGAAGAGAGTAGTGGAAACCTATTCAAGAATCTAGGATAATACCGCTTCGATGCATTTCAAGTTTCATTCGTTAAGGATTCATTATGAATTTTGCCAAAATAAGTAGATTTATTATTACTTTATGCTTACTTTCATTCAGTTCAATTAGTCTTGCCACTGTACAGTATGTCAGCGACGAATTGGTTATTAATATGCGCTCTGGGAAGGGTAACGGTTTTAAGATCATTAAAATAGTAAAAAGTGGCACTCCACTTACCATACTTAAACAAGATTCAGGTTATGTTCTTGCTCGAACACCAGAAGGGGTCGAAGGTTGGGTTCTTAAGCGCTTTCTTATTAAAACACCTGTAGCACGCACTCTACTGGCTAAGGCTCAAGATGATGTCGCTCAAATGAAGGAAAAATATGATGCCATGGTCACTGAATTGGCGGCCATAAAAACAGAGCGTGATACGCTAAGTGGTTCAGAACAAAGTTTGCAGTCAAACAAAGACAAGCTAAATGATGAGCTAACAAAATTAAAGAAAATTGCTGCCCGTCCCATGCAACTTGAAAAAGAAAATAATCAGCTAAGAAATGAGCTATTAAAGACTGAAAATGAAAATAGTATTCTTAAGCAAAAATACCAAACACTTGAGGATAATAGCGATCAGGAATGGTTTATGACTGGCGCAGGAGTTTTATTTGGTGGCATGATCCTAGGGCTTATCTTCCCTAAACTTCGTTCCGGCCAAAGAAAAGCAAACTGGAATCGACTCTAACTCATTGAACAAAATAAGAAGAAGCTAAAAATATTTAGCTTCTTTTAACAATATTCTCAAAGTATCTAAAACATCATTTCCCAGAGACTCAAAACACACACCAATATAGTCACTGCAAATATGAGTAACTAGTGCTGTGGCTATTGTCATAACGACCTCTATTTATTTTTATTTACACTAGTTTAGTGTTTATAGCACCCTATATGCTTAGCTCTAAATAAATCCTTTTTGTAGCGTAGAGGGTACTTTTATTCTAGAACTTTCTTTTTAATTGACTGACATCTCTCACTGCGCCACGAGATGCTGATGTGGTCATGGCCGCATAAGCTTGCAATGCTTGGCTGACATGACGCACTCTATCAATAGGTTGCCAAGCCGCATCCCCTTTGGCTTCCATATTTTTTCTGCGCTGATCTAATTCAGCATCACTGATCTGTACATCAATTTTACGTTGTGGGATATCAATAGCAATCAAATCCCCTTCTTCAATTAAACCAATCGCTCCACCTTCTGCTGCTTCTGGTGATGCATGGCCAATGGAGAGACCGGATGTTCCTCCAGAAAAACGGCCATCCGTAAGAAGAGCGCAGGCTTTGCCCAAGCCCTTAGATTTTAAATAACTGGTTGGATACAGCATTTCTTGCATACCCGGTCCACCACGGGGGCCTTCATAACGAATAATAACCACATCACCTGCTTTAATTTTATTATCTAAAATAGCAGCAACGGCTGAATCTTGGCTTTCAAAAATACGAGCAGGCCCCGTGAAACAAAGAATGGAATCATCCACACCTGCTGTTTTAACCACACAGCCATCCACAGCAATATTGCCATAAAGCACAGCCAAACCACCATCCTGACTATAGGCATGTTGCTTATCACGGATACAACCACTATGGCGATCATCATCCAAACTCGGCCAACGTTTTGATTGGCTAAAAGCAAGCTGAGTGGGTACACCACCAGGACCTGCCTGAAACATTTGGCGGATCCCCTCATCTTTAGATACCCTAATATCATAATGGCTAATGGCATCGGCCATAGAAGGGCTGTGGATCATATTAACATGGTCATTTAATAACTTAGCCCGTGACAATTCACCTAAAATTGACATGACGCCACCCGCTCGGTGAACATCTTCCATATGGTATTTTTGTGTGCTAGGAGCGACTTTACATAGATTGGGCACTTTTCTTGATAGACGATCGATATCATCCATAGTAAAAGGCACATCACCTTCTTGCGCTGCTGCTAATAAATGAAGAATGGTATTCGTTGAACCACCCATGGCAATATCAAGACTCATCGCATTTTCAAACGCTTCAAAGGTAGCGATATTTCTAGGTAATACAGAAACATCATCTTGCTCATAATAACGTTTGGCTAAGTCGACAATTTTACGACCCGCTTCGAGAAAAAGTTCTTTCCTATCCGCATGTGTGGCTAATAACGAACCATTGCCCGGTAATGATAAGCCCAGTGCTTCGGTTAAACAATTCATGGAGTTTGCCGTAAACATGCCTGAACATGAGCCACAGGTAGGACAAGCAGAACGTTCCATTATATCCGTATCAGCATCGCTGACCTTATCATCAACCGCAGACACCATGGCATCGACGAGATCAAGATGGACTTCTTTACCATGCATAACAACTTTGCCTGATTCCATAGGACCACCGGAGACAAATATCACAGGAATATTTAAACGCAGTGATGCATTGAGCATTCCCGGTGTAATTTTATCGCAATTTGAAATACAGACCAAAGCATCCGCACAATGTGCATTACACATATATTCCACGGCATCGGAGATCACTTCTCTAGAGGGCAAGCTATACAGCATGCCATCATGCCCCATGGCAATACCATCATCAACTGCAATGGTATTAAATTCTTTAGCAACACCACCTGCTTTTTCAATTTCGCGTGCAACCAATTGCCCCATATCTTTTAAATGCACATGACCGGGAACAAATTGTGTAAAGGAGTTGGCAATGGCAATAATGGGTTTTTCAAAATCATCATCGGTCATCCCTGTTGCACGCCATAGTGAGCGAGCACCAGCCATATTCCTGCCAGCAGTGGTTGTTCTTGAGCGGTATTGAGGCATAAAAAATCCTTATGGTTTGAGCAAATTAAAGTTATTTGTGTCCAGATTAGGGGAACATCCTTAGAGGAATCTGATGGCTATTATATAAGTTAATAAGTAACAAAAATAGTCAGAAAACATCCCAGGGTATTATTCAGTGATTAAATTTTATGCCAGATTGAAAGTGCTCCAACCGCATTTTTTCTATGAAAAACAAATCGAGCCATAAAAAAGCCAAAAACAAACATTAATAAATTACCAATAATAGCCGTATAATATAAGTCAAAAGGTACAACCCAACCATCAGGTAATAATTCTTTTTTAGCCAAAATTGTCCAGATGGTAAACACTGCGGTTAATAGTAAGCCACTCCACACGGCTCTAGCATCACCCTGCTCGGTAAAAAAACCAAGCAAATAGATACCTAAAACACCACCTGATACAATGGAGACAAGAATAGTCGCGGTATCTTGCAAAGTTTTGCTTTCAGCAGTCATTAATAATGTCGCCCCATAGATCATTATTATAGACACAATCATCGCAATGAGTTTAGCAATCATTAAATAATGTTGATCGGTTTTTTCAACCTCAGAAAAACGCTGATAAATATCCACAATAGAGACTGTTGATATGGCATTAATACTAGAGTCCAATGAAGACATTGCTGCGGCTAAAGCTGCCGCAATAACAATACCTGCAACACCAGAGGGTAGATAATTATTAATAAAATAAGGTAATATTTGCTCTGCTTTTTGCTCACCATTTAATATTTGGGTTGCTGTTTCAGTAGGAAACACTTGAAAAAACACATAAAGAGAGGTGCCTAAAAACATATAAAATGCCCATATAGGTAGGCTTGAGAAAGCACAGACAAACATGGCTTTACGTGCTTCTGCATCACTTTTTGAGGCACAAAAACGTTGCACCGTATTTTGATTGGCACTGTATTCAGTTAGCCATGCCGTTAGTCCAAGTAATAACAGCATTGTTCCTGTTTTATCTTGAAAGGAAAAAGACCATTCTATAGGTATAAGTTGTCCCTCTCTTAATTCAGCAAAAGCCAGTTTTCCATGTTCTGTGGCAATGCGAATAATTTGCTCAAAGCCATCCGGTAACTGCATGATAATCACAGCCAAACATACTATTCCACCAATCACTAATACAATGGTTTGTAGGACATCCGTCCAAATAACCGCATCAATGCCACCAATAATGGTATAAAAAGCTACGAAGATACCACCCAGAATAATAGAGTTCTGTGCTGATAAGCCAGTTAGCTCATGAATCAATAAAGACAATAAATATAAAATAAGGCTGATCCGCACAAGCTGACCTAATATAAAAGTCAATGCTCCATAGACACGAATTGATGGACCAAAGCGATCTTCTAAGTACTGATAAGCAGTTATTGTATTACCCCGACGAAAAAAAGGTAAAAAGACATAGGCTGAAATATAAACGGCAATAGGCAGCATTAAATTAGGTAAATAACGCAACCATGCCGTCTTATAGGCATCTCCAGGATAGGCAAGAAAAGTAATCGAACTAATAGACGTACCAACAAGACTTAAACCAATCACCCAGCCAGAAAAAGATCGCCCACCAACAAAGTATTCCTCAGTACTGGTATTTTTTTTGGCAAAATAGAGGCCTATAAATAAAACCAGACTAAGATAAATAATCAGTGTAAATGAATCAGCAAAAGACAGGGACATAAGAACATAAATCCAATAAGAAAAATTTAAGTTTAATTAGTTAGGAAATGAATAATAACAGGTGATATAATCACATCATGGCTAATTCTAACATATATTCATCAAATAACGCTGCACAGCCTTACGTATTAGAAAATAGCACGCTTATGGACAGTATTTCAGCATCAGTGACACCACCTCAAACGATGAATTATTCAGATATTAATTTCGTCCAACATTTTCGTAATGCTGCCCCCTATATCAATGCGTTTCGTCATCAGACATTCGTTATTTATTTTAGTGGTGACGTACTTGCTGAGAGTGAATTTCCATCATTAGTTCATGATATTACTTTACTCAATAGCCTTGGTGTTAAGCTCGTTTTAGTCCATGGTGCACGCAACCAAATTGAAGAAAAAATTACCGAAAAGAATATTCAATCCAGATTTGAGCAAGGCTTACGCGTTAGCGATAACAAGGTAATGCAAATTGTCAAAGAAGTTTCCGGTTGTATACGTATCAATATCGAAGCTCTTTTTTCTACCAGCTTGAAATACACACCTATGGCCGGCTCACAAATCAATATTATTTCAGGCAACTATGTAATTGCCAGACCTAAAGGCATTATTGATGGTGTCGATTACTTGCATACAGGCGATATCAGAAAAATTGATACCGATGCTATCCAACATTCACTTGATGCAGGCGATGTTATTCTCCTTTCTCCAATAGGCTACTCATCCACAGGTGAAATTTTTAATATTAATGGTGAAGATGTCGCTACTCTCAGTGCCATCGAGTTAAAAGCGGATAAGCTTATTTTTATTGATGACACTCAGGGGATCTTTGATCACAAAAATCAACTATTGCATGAAATCACTACCCATGAGTTGGACGACATAGTAGAAGACATTCGCAAGCAAGCAGATAACAAGCAAGACGATATCAACCGTCATTATCAAAGAATTAGTTATGCCAATAAAAAGGGGGTGAAAAAAGTCCACCTAATCGATAGAAAAATTGATGGTTCCCTATTGCTGGAACTATTTACCAAAAAAGGAATTGGCACACTGATCAGCAACGATCACTTAGAAGATATTCGAGCAGCTAAAGTAGACGATGTAAATGGTATCATTGAGTTAATAAAACCTCTAGAAAATTCTGGATTGCTAGTCAAGCGTTCACGAGAAAGGCTTGAAACTGAAATAAAAAACTTTTATGTTATTGAACATGACAAACAAATCATTGGCTGTGGTGCACTTTATTTATTTGACAATAAAACACAGGCTGAAATTGCTTGTATGGCCATTGCTCATGAGTACCGTTCTCAAGGAAGAGGAGAAAAATTATTTAACCACCTCTGTAATAAGGCCAAAGAAAAAAAACTAAAGCAATTATTTATTTTAACAACGCAGGCAACTCATTGGTTTATTGATCATGGTTTTAGCAAACAATCATTAGAAGCTTTGCCTGATGAAAAGCAAGCCTTATATAATTTTCAGCGCAACTCTGCCGTTTTTGTTAAAGATTTGTGACATTCGTGAACAACCCAACAGATAAAGTGATACAGCCTTTTTTAAAATGGGCAGGTAATAAAAAAAGCATTATTCATAGGATAAAACCGCTATTACCAGAAGGTAGACGCTTAATTGAACCATTCTGTGGCTCTGCTGCTGTTTTCCTCAACACCAACTATCAAGAAAATTTAATCTGTGATTGTAACTCCGATCTAATAAATATTTATCAACAATTACAAAATAAGGGCAGTCAATTTATTCATTATTGTGAACAATATTTTATCAGTGAAAACAATACCCCAGAAAAATATTATGAATTTAGGGATCTATTTAATAACACCAAAGATAAAAAAATTCGAGCTGCATTATTTTTATTTCTAAACAAACATGGCTATAACGGTTTATGCAGATATAACAAAAGTGGCAAATTTAATGTTCCTATTGGACGATATAAACAAGTACTGTTGCCACAAACAAATATGATTTTTTTTGCACAACAAACAAAAAGAGCACAGTTTGCAATAAAAGATTTTGAAGTAACGATTAAGGAAGCAAAAAAAGGTGATGTTATTTATTGTGACCCCCCCTATGTCCCATTAAATGATAGCAATACATCATTTCAATATGAAAAGAATGGCTTTAGTTTGACCCAACAAAAAAAGCTGGCCACACTTGCTGAGGAATCAGCAAAACGGGGAATTCCTGTATTAATATCCAATCATTTGACAGATTTTACCAGAGAAATATATAGCAATGCCAAACTAGAAGAATTTTCTGTGAGAAGGACCATAAGTTGTAAAGGCAATAATAGGGCTAAAGTAATGGAAGTGCTTGCACTCTACAAATAAAGCTTTACAAATAAAGCTTATAGTTACTATAAGCCTTTTTCCTATACCTGAACATTAATATTACTACCAATATTATCAGATGGCTGGGATATAGCTTCCTTAGATTCAGTATCAACCTGAGAGCCTACATTTTGGACATTTTTGTCAACATCATTATTGATGCTACTATCAGCACTTTTAATGGCTGTATCAATAGGAACACCTGTCGCTACACCTGAGATTTCCATTTCTGTCTCCCTAAATTTAAGATTTTCAGTTCTGATTAAAGTACCACTTGTTGACTATAGCGTCCACTAAAACAATAACTTTAGTCTTATTAATTGTATTTCCAAAAAAAAAGCCTCAATATCCTAAGATATTGAGGCTTCTCCTCTGCCATCGCTTCTCAATGGCTCGTTTAACCCTGGCAGTGACCTACTTTCACATGGGAACTCCCACACTATCAT
>Ga0256831_1002145_pt1 | contig 10382 bp, 7 predicted proteins | sample 132544metaG_FD_189087 | JGI IMG/M metagenome (GOLD analysis project Ga0256831, IMG submission 189087) | Hydrothermal vent microbial communities from Lau Basin, Pacific Ocean - 132-544 | ecosystem: Environmental > Aquatic > Marine > Hydrothermal vents | place: Pacific Ocean: Lau Basin | collected... | reverse complement strand
ATTATGATTTTTTTATTTTATCACAAAGAATAAAGTTCCGCACCCATCACCATCCGAGATATTTACAAATAACCTGCCACCTGCCATGTCCAAAAAAAATATTCTGAACCTGACGACTTTTTTTCTATCCCTGTTTTTTTTGACTGTACCAGCTCCACACGCCGATGAGCTGGCGGACTGCATGGCCAGGGCCATGCGCACCGCCGCTGACAGCACGACCATTGGTGAATTACGCCTGCAGTGTGAAAAAGAGCTCCATGCCGGAATTTCTCCCGCAGGCACAACCCAGGAAAAGAAGCCCCTGCCCCTGGTCAGTGAACGCATCCATGCGGACAAGGAGCATGTCCTCCAGCCTTTTACAGTTATGGCGCATAAACCCAATTATATTTTATTTGCCGCCTATAACGGGAGCTCCTATAACGCAAAACCTTTTCAGGAACAGTTTGATGATCAAGGGTTGGATCTTGATGATACGGAAGCACAATTTCAGCTCAGTATCAAACTCCCCCTGCTGGTGAACCTGTTTAACGACAGCGCTGATATTTATGCCGCCTATACCAATCGTTCATTCTGGCAGGTCTACAACAGCAAGGAGTCCGCCCCGTTTCGGGAAACCAATCACGAACCCGAGGCATGGATCCAGTTTCATCCCCATTGGCAGCTGTTCGGGTTTACCAATGTCTGGAATTCATTTGGTATTGTTCATCAGTCAAACGGCCGGGGCGGCGAACTTTCCCGCAGCTGGAACCGTATATATGCCTGGTTGACCGTGGAACGCGGTGCCCTGGCCTTGAGCATCAAGCCTTGGGTCAGAATCCAGGAAGACGCCGAGGATGACGATAATCCGGACATTACCGATTATCTTGGCCACGGGGAATTTTATGCCTCCTACAAGTGGCGGCAACATGTCTTCAGCCTGATGTCCAGGAATAACCTGGAATCCGGCTTTGAACGGGGGGCGGTTGAGCTGAGCTGGAGTTTTCCCCTGCCGCACTGGCCTTACCTGAAGGGCTATATCCATTATTTCAACGGCTACGGTGAAAGTCTGATTGACTATAATCACCATTCAAACACCATTGGGATAGGTCTTTCGCTTACTGACTGGCTGTAGAGGGGATTGTGCGCCCGGAAGCAGGCCCCGGTCCGGGCGGCCTCACCCGCCTATACGTGACATGCGGCCATGGCAATCAGCGCCGTCTTCCTTCAACCTGTCGGCCATCTGGTGGCCCTTGGGTTTGTTGCGAATTGCGGTAAGCAGGGTTTCCCGAATATCGGCATCACTACAGCCGCCACGAATCACGCTTTTCAGGTCGGTTTCCTCATCATGGAGCAGGCAGGAACGCAGCCGCCCCTCGCTGGTCAGACGCAGCCGATTGCAGCGGTCACAGAAATGGTGACTGATGGGGCTGATGAATCCCAGTGAGCCCACGGCATCAGCGCCCAGCTTGAAAACCGATGCCGGGCCGTCGGCCTGCTGTTTCTCCTGAGGAATCAACTCCCCAAGAGTGCTGAACCGGGCCTTGATTTCATCGGTTGACATGTAGGTATCCCTGGTCCAGCGGGTGGAAGTGCCGATGGGCATAAACTCTATGAAGCGGACCTGCAGGGGCATCTTCCTGGAAAGCTCGGCAAAGGCGGGCAATTCATCATCATTGATATGCCGCATCACCACCATGTTGAGTTTGACAGGGGAAAAACCAACTGCCAGCGCGGTTTCAATTCCCCGCCAGACCCGTTCAAAGCAGTCGACCCCGGTAATGTCGGCAAAACGATCAGGCTGTAAGGTATCAAGACTGACATTGACTTTTGTCACCCCGGCGTCAAAAAGGCCCTGTCCATACCTTTCAAGAAGGACACCATTGGTGGTAATGCGCACATCATCAAGACCATCGATTTCGCCAAGCTGATGGATAAAATCCATAATATTGTTTCTGACCAGCGGCTCGCCGCCGGTCAGCCGCAGTTTGGAAATGCCCATTTCCACGGCAACCCGGACGATCCGAAGCAGCTCCTCATAGGTGAGCAGTTCTTCCCGGCCAAGTTTGACCAGGCAGCCCTTTTGTTCATCTTCAGTGACACAGTACATGCACTTCAGGTTGCAACGGTCGGTCAATGACAGCCGCAAATAGGAAATCGTGCGCGAAAACATGTCCATCGGCGCCGGATGGCCGTTGTTGCTATCCTTCATCGAGATACCCGGTTAATCTTGCAATATTATGATTTATTCGCTACAGACAGCTTTCATGCCTCTTGCCCCTGTCAATGAAGGCCCACTGTTACCACCAAATGACGCACATTGCAAGACAGGCCAATTTATATGCTCATCCTTGCCATAGAAAGTTCCTGTGATGATACCGCCGTCGCTGTTGTTTCGGCCCCGGACCAGGTACTCTCAAATATCATTTCCAGTCAATTCGAGGTCCATGCCCCCTTTGGCGGCATTGTGCCGGAGCTTGCCTCGCGGGCCCATATCGAGGCCATCAGGCCGTTGGTTGCGCAGGCGCTGGCGCGGGCAGAGGTCAGCCTGGATGATATTGACCTGATTGCCGCCACCCAGGGCCCGGGCCTGGTGGGATCGCTTCTGGTCGGCTTTACCTTTGCCAAGGCCCTGGCCCTGGTAAAAGGTCTCCCCTGCGTCGGGGTTGACCACATGGCCGGCCATCTGCTTTCCGCCCTTCTCCTGGATGATCCACCCTCGTTTCCCTACACGGCCCTGGTTGTTTCCGGCGGCAACACCAGCCTCTTTTGCGTAAAGGGGCATACCGACTTTACCCTCATGGGCCGGACCAGGGATGATGCCGCGGGCGAGGCCTTTGACAAGGTCGCAAAGCTCCTTGCCCTTGGATATCCGGGAGGACCGGCAGTCAGCGCCTCTGCCCACAAGGGTGACCCGGCAGCCTTTGCCTTTCCCCGGGCCTGGCTGGACAAGGACAGCCTTGATTTCAGTTTCAGCGGTCTCAAGACCTCGGTGGTCAACACGGTTCACCAGTTCAAACAACGGGAAGAACCGGTGCCGGTTGCCGATATCTGCGCCTCCTTTGAACAGGCGGTTATCGAGGTGCTGGTTGCAAAAACAGTTGCCGCGGCCCGCAGAAACGGCCACAGGAGTATTGTTCTCGGCGGCGGCGTTGCCTGTAACATACAATTGCGCAGGCAGCTCTTGCAGCAATGCCGGGACAACAATATCAGGCTGTTTGTCCCTGATCCTGTTTTCTGTACCGACAATGCGGCCATGATCGCCCTGGCCGGATATTATCGGTACAAACAGGGCAAGCTGCTGCTGCCCGATGATGATGCCTACTCACGCTCACCCCTCAATTAGGGATCCATGGACGCATATTCAACCAAAAATATCCTACGGCGGCAAAAGCTGGCGCCCCATAAAAAACTGGGCCAGAACTTCCTTGTCCATCGCCACACTGCTGAACGGATCGTCCAACTGGCCGATATCGACAAAAACGATATTGTCGCTGAAGTCGGCGTCGGCCTGGGCGCTTTGACCAGACCGCTTGCGCAGGCAGCAGGCAAGGTCATCGGCATCGAGGCCGACTCGGGCATTGTCCGCATGCATGAGGAACAAAAGGACCTGCCACAGAACGTGGATCTGCGCCACCAGGATATTTTGCAAACCGATTTTGAACAACTGGCCGCGGAATCAGGTGGAAGGATTATTTTTGTGGCCAATCTCCCCTACTCCATCTCCACCCCCTTTCTGTTTCGCCTCTTTGCCAATGCCCATCTCATGAGAAAAGGTGTCATTATGCTGCAAAAAGAGGTGGCGCATCGCCTGATGGCCAGGCCAGGCACCAGGGAATACGGGGTGCCAACTGTTTTGCTGGCAAGCTGCGCCGACATCAAGATGCTGATGCGGGTGAAGCCAGAGGAATTTCATCCCCGCCCCAAGGTTGACTCGGCCGTGGTGCGGTTGCGGTTCTTCCCTGTTCCTGAACGTGTTGAAAGACTTGACAGGTTTTGCCCAAACACGTTACGAAAGGTGGTTAACGCTGCCTTTGGTCAGCGCAGGAAAACCCTGCTCAACGCCCTGGCAGCCGGAAACTTTTTTCGGTCAAAAGAGCAGTTGAACAACATTCTCCTTTCCTGCAATATTTCGCCGACAATTCGGGCGGAACGACTTGAAATACAAGATTTTATCCGATTGGCCAATGTTCTGGAAAAACACGCCCCCACCATCGACTGAAATCCGGTTTTCCCGAATCAGACGCTGCAAAAACACTGGAAAAACGCCGTGAAATGGGACATCCGCCGCACGGCGAAATATTATTTTGTCCGCCTGAAACGTTTGCAGGGCTCACCCCATTCCCTGGCCATGGGGGCGGCCATTGGCGCCGCTGTCGGCATCACTCCGACCCTGCCGCTGCACACCATAATTATTATTGCCGTCACCATAGCATGCCGCGCCAATACCATTGCCGCGATCATCGCTGCCACTATTATCAGCAACCCCATGACCTTTTTCCTGCAGTACTGGCTGGCCTGGCGTATCGGTGACTGTTTTTTCCCCGGTCGGCTGAGCTGGAGCAGGCTGAAATCCATGCTTGACATGCTCATGCACCAGGGCATTGTCGACAGCCTGCACACCCTTAGTCAACTGGGACTGGATGCGGCCCTGGTTCTGCTCACCGGCGGTCTGGTCCTTGCAGTACCCACTGCCGTGATTACCTATTGTCTCAGCTATCGTTTTTTTGAAAAAATCAGGCAGAAACGCAAGGAAAAACACTTGCTGAATAATCGTTAATCAAGGGGCTACGGAATAATATTTACCCCTTGGCCAAACAGACGAACCAAATTGTCAATATCTTGCCACCACCTCTGCTCCGACCATGCAAAACTTTGTCTTTCACAACCCGACAAAAATAATTTTCGGGAAAAATACCATTGCCGCAATCGGCAGTGAAACTGCCCGGCTGGGTAAGCGGGCCCTGCTGGTGTACGGAAAAACAAGCTGTAAAAAATCAGGAAGTTACGACCAGGTTACCCGCGCTCTTGCCGAGGCCGGGGTCGCGGTCATCGAACACGGCGGCGTGCGCTCCAATCCAACCCTGGACCATGTCCGTTCCGGTATCAAAAAGGCCAGGAAACATGGCTGTGACGTCATTGTCGCCCTTGGCGGCGGGTCGGTCATTGACAGCGCCAAGGCGATCAGCGCCGGGGCTGTTGTCGACCATGACGTCTGGAAGTTTTTTACCGGCAAAAAAAGCATAAAAAAAAACCTGCCCCTGACCACGGTGCTGACCATTGCCGCCGCCGGGTCGGAAATGAACTCGGGCATGGTCATCACCAATGAACAAACCAGAGAGAAATTCGGCTTTGGCAACAAACGGCTCTTTCCCAGGGTTTCTATTCTCGATCCGGAAATAACCTTTACCGTGCCGGCCGATTATACCGCCTATGGAGCGGTCGATGCCATTTCCCATGTTCTGGAATTTTACATGACCACCCGGGACCCGGCCACTCCGGTCCAGGACCGGTTGATGGAAGGACTGATCGAAAACAGCATGGACGCCTGCAACCGCTGTCTGCAAACGCCTGATGATTATAATGCCAGGGCGGATATGATGTGGACCGCCACCCTGGCATTAAATGGACTCACCGCCGCCGGACTGGGCCGGGTCGGCTTTCCCATGCATATGATCGAGCATTCCCTGAGCGCCCTGTATGATATTCCCCATGGGGCAGGCCTCTCCATTATCATTCCCGGCTGGCTGGCCTGGTTTTCCGGCCACAGTCCCGGGCGCGTGGCCCAACTCGGCAAACGGGTATTTGGCGATTCCATTGCAGAGTTGCAGACCGAAGAGCAGCAGGCCCTGGCAACCTGTACGGCCCTGAAAAAATGGTTCGACTCGGTCCATAGTCCAACCTCGTTATCGGCTGTCTCCATTCCTGCAACCGATATTCCGGCAATAGCGGAAAACGCGCTCAGACTTGCCAGGGTCTGGCGTCTTTCAGACTACACCCGGGAAAGAATCGAAGAGATTTTACAGCGTTGCCTGTAACTACCGCCACCCGGTCCACCCGCCTGATGCAGGCTGCCCCCTGTCCATTTCATTGATTTCTCTGTATTAGCGATACCTTTTCATTCGAGTACTGTATCAACAGCACAAAACTCTTTATGTTTCCTGGATGAAGGTGGCCGGTTTACAGAAAAAAACAATGACAATTTTCCCTGCGTAGGGTAGTAAATATGGCATTATGTAATTGTGTCATTCCATTATTATTTCCGGTTTTCCATCTATGCTGCCAAATTCCTTCACCAGCGAATCTGTCTCCAGCCAATGGCTGAGCGATTTTGACAAATACCTGATTGGTGAAGGCACCCATGTCCGGGCCTACGAAAAATTAGGCGCCCACCTGGTTCAGATGCATGGAAAGGACGGGGTTTCCTTTGCAGTCTGGGCGCCCAATGCCCGCCAGGTCGCTCTGATAGGTGACTTCAACGGATGGGACCCCTCTGCCCATCCCATGCACTCTTCAGACAGTGGAATATGGACCCTGTTTATCCCTGGACTTCCTGAATATTCCGTCTATAAATACCATGTTACCACAGGTGACGGCCAATCATTCGACAAATCCGATCCCTATGGCTTTGCCATGGAACTGCGGCCGAGAACCGGTTCCGTGGTCGTCAACCTTGACGCCTACCAATGGCAGGATGAACAGTGGCTTGAAGAACGGGAACAACGCCAGGGGTTGAGCCGGCCTTTATCCATCTATGAAGTACACCTGGGGTCCTGGAAAAAAATTCCGGACGAGAAGTGGGGTGAGCGCTATCTTTCCTACCGTGAACTTGCCGACACCCTGATCCCCTATGTCCTGGAGATGGGGTATACCCATATCGAGATGCTACCCATAGCCGAGCATCCGTTTGACGGCTCCTGGGGATACCAGGTCCTGGGATTTTTTGCGCCGACCAGCCGCTTCGGAACCCCGGCTGACTGTATGTATTTTATCGACCAGTGCCACCAGCATGGACTTGGTGTCATTCTTGACTGGGTGCCCGCCCATTTTCCCAAGGATGAGGCCGGGCTCAACTGGTTCGACGGCACCCACCTGTATGCGCACGCCCATCCCAACCAGGGTGAACACCCTGACTGGGGCACCATGATTTTTAATTACGGTCGCAATGAAGTGCGGTCCTTCCTGCTGTCAAACGCCCTTTTCTGGCTGGATAAATATCATGTGGACGGCCTGCGGGTCGATGCGGTGGCCTCCATGCTCTATCTGGATTATTCCAGAAAAGACGGGGAATGGATTCCCAATAAATACGGCGGCCGGGAAAACCTTGATGCCATCTCCTTTCTTCGGAAAACCAATGAAGTCGTTCATGGGGCCTATCCGGGCATATTGACCATTGCCGAAGAATCGACCTCCTGGCCGATGGTGTCGCGTCCTACCTATGTGGGCGGCCTCGGCTTCAGCCTCAAGTGGAACATGGGCTGGATGCACGACACCTTAAGCTACATGCAAAAGGATCCTATCCATCGGCATTTTCATCACAACCAGCTCACCTTTGGCATGCTGTACGCCTTCCATGAAAATTTTGTTCTGCCCCTGTCCCATGACGAGGTCGTCCACGGCAAGGGGTCCATGCTGGGCAAGATGCCCGGAGATAAATGGCAGAAATTTGCCAACCTGCGGGCCTATTACGGATTCATGTGGTCGTATTGCGGGAAAAAACTCCTGTTCATGGGCAATGATTTCGGCCAATGGCAGGAGTGGAACCATGACCGGGGCCTGGAGTGGGAGGCGCTCAAGGACCCCATGCATGCCGGACTGAAGCGCTATGTTCGCGACTTAAACCTTGTCTATCGTGACGAGCCGGCCCTTTTTGAACAGGATTTCAGTTGGGATGGCTTTGACTGGATAGATGCAAACGATGCTGAAAATTCCGTACTCTCTTTTATGCGTTTTGCGACGGACAGGAATGATTTTCTCATCATCATCTGTAATTTCACCCCGGTTGTCCGCAATCATTATCGTGTGGGAGTACCTGTCGAGAGCGGGTTTACCATCCTTATCAATTCAGATCTGGAAATTTACGGCGGCAGCGGTGTCCACCCAGGAGGAGAGTTGTTCTCCACAGGGGAACCAGCCCATGGGTTGCCCTGTTCCCTTGAGTTGACACTGCCGCCACTGGCAACTATATTACTCAAACCCTCAAGCAAACAAAATATGTTGTAAACCATTTTCAAACGCAACCTCTACTTAAATTCTGCATTATGAAACTCAAATTGACAAAAAAAGCGATTATCCTGGCAGCCATTGGATTGATCATTTATGTCGCCTTGGCGTTGATCTATTCCAGCATCAAAAAACATCATCCCCTTAACGAGCATGAGGGTGTTGCGGCCAACAAACTGGTCAACATGGAAGAGTGGCAGCACCAGTCTCAGGAATACCAGCAACAGTTGGCCGCCCTGCAGGCGAAAAACGATGCCCTGCAAAAACAAATTCAACTCCTTGAACGTGAGAAAAACCAAATGCTTATCACCATGCCGTCCACGGAAGTCATGGACAGGCTCAAGGAAACTCTCAAGGAAAAGAAAATTCTCCAAAAAGAACTCCGGGATTGCCAGGGCCGGCTGCAAGGAAAAAAAGGCAAGGCCAGCACGCCTGAAGGTAAGCAGGACAAGGCTGTCAAACAACCGGCCAAACCGGTGGAAAAAAAAGTTAATGAGGCAGAGGTACGCATCCAGCAACTGATCGAAAGCCAAGACATTCTGGCTGCAAAATATCAAAAACTTCTGCAGCAGAATACCCTTGCCCAAAACAAACTTAACGAGCTCCTTGCTGAAAACAGCGCCCTGAAAGAGGAAAATCTCAAATTATCCACCGCTAATCAACAACTTAACCAGACCCTTGCCGCCATCGAAACAAAGAACAAGGATCTTGCCGGAACAGCCAAGGAACACATCACCGCCCTGAGCGAACAGGTAGAGAAGTGCAACTCCGAGCTGACCGCGGCAAACAAGGCCAACAAGGAATTGAAAGATGCCCTTGCCGACGCCCGGATGAAACTGGCCAGCGAGGCCAAAATCCAGCAGGAAAAAGACAATGAACTACAACGGCTCAGCGCCTTGGTTCAGCAACAGTCAACGCAACTTGGTGATCTGAAAGCCCGGCTAACAGATACCGTCTCCCAGCTGGCCCTGGCAAGGGAAAGCCTGAAAAAGGCGAACCTCAAAGCCGAGGCCATGCTTCGTTATGGACAGCAGAAAGACCAGCTGCTGGCACCGTCTGCCCGTCAGATCAGTGACCTGGAACAAAAGCTCAAGGAGAAAGAGACAGAACTGGCCCAAGCCAAAGAAGAGCTGGCTGCAATCAAAAAGGAACTGGCTGCACAACCTGATGTTGATGAGGCCCTGCAACAACAGTGTGCCAAGATCAAGCAGGAACTTGCTGACAAAACGGCCGCACTTGCGGAAAGCGAAAAGGTAGTCGTTGAACTACGCAGTCAACTTGCCCAACTGCAGGAAGAACAGAATAAAGAGCTGGCAGAGCGGCAGCAGATGGTCAGGGACCTGGCCTCGATGACCGAGTCAACAGAGGTTTTGAAAAATGAAATAGCCTCTCTCAAAGAGAAGCTGGAAAAGGCAAACGCCACCATCACCGATCTTACCGGTTCCCTTGAACAGACAAAAACCGACTTGGCCAAAACCAGAGAAGAACTGGCCAAGACCATTGCCGAGCGTGATGAACTGCAACAGAACCTGACTGCCAAGACCGAAGCGTTGGCCAAGGCCGAGGCAGAAATAAACCAACTGAAAAACGAACTGGATCAAACCTCCCAACAACTTGTTGCCGCCCAAAATGAATTAGCCTCCCTTAAAGAGCAGGAAACCGCGGTCCAGCAGAAATTTGCCGCCCTGCAGACAAATATCCAGGAAATTGAACCGCTCAAGACTGCATTGCAGGAAAAAGAAACTGCACTTGCTGAAGCTGAAAAGAAAATTACTGAATTACAGGCCCTGATTGACCAGAAAACAGCCGCAATGACGGATCTGCAAACCCAGCTTGAAACCTTACAGAATTCGGTATCGACACTCGAAGAAGAGAAAAAACAGTTAACAGCACAGGTAACGGAAACCCAGACAAAGCTGGGCGAACTGGAACCCCAGATTGCGACACTAAATGAAACTGTTGCCGCCCTTGAAAAGGCCAAGGCAGACCTGACCAGCCAGTTAGATGAGGCGCAGCAAAAACTTGTCGCCCAGGATGAACTGCAGAAACAGATTGAAACCCTGCAGGCCTCCCTCACCTCTCTCAAAGAGGAAAACGAAAAACTCACCAACCAGGTAAACGAGGCGCAGCAAAAACTTGTCGCCCAGGATGAACTGCAGAAACAGATTGAAACCCTGCAGGCC
>Ga0256831_1002144_pt1 | contig 10383 bp, 9 predicted proteins | sample 132544metaG_FD_189087 | JGI IMG/M metagenome (GOLD analysis project Ga0256831, IMG submission 189087) | Hydrothermal vent microbial communities from Lau Basin, Pacific Ocean - 132-544 | ecosystem: Environmental > Aquatic > Marine > Hydrothermal vents | place: Pacific Ocean: Lau Basin | collected... | reverse complement strand
AGTCAGCACTATAAAGTTTTGAAAAAATATTTTTAAATAAAATTTAAAATTTGATGTCTAAAGCTCCCAAGAAAACGTCAGATAATATTTTAACAAAAAAGGAGATTCAAAATATCCTTGATTTTTCCATGGAGGCTAATGAGTTAAAGTTGGTAGAACGATACAGTGAATTGAAAAAGCATAATAAGGAATTTTGGGGAGATTATAGCGCTGGGCATTCTTGGCGATTGGCTCTTTTGATTTTGTTATTTACTGATGACGTCAAAGAAGACTTGGATATCAAAAAAATGTTGGAGTTGGCAGTTATTCATGATATAGCAGAAACACTTACTGGAGATATAGATGCTTGGTTAGTTGATGAAGGAATAATTAAAAAAGTAGATAAGCACAGAGATGAGCAAAAAGCATTAAAAGAATTATTAAAAAATTTACCAACTAAACTCCAAGAAAAAATTAAAAATATTTGGAATGAATATGAAGAGGCTAAAACTAAAGAAGCCCGTTTTGTAAAAGTTTTAGATAAGGTGGAAGCCCAAACTCACATGCTATCTCAGGATTTAGATGATAAGTATGATGTGCCGGATTTTATTTTGCGTTATGCCGACAAACCGGTTTCAAAATGTTCTCGTTTGAAACCAGTTATGGACATTGTCAAAAGTGAATTATTGGAAGATTTTAAAAAACGAGGAATAAAATATCACAAACCAAAAAATTTATAAAGGAACTGTTCCCAAATTCTGATTTTCGCCAAAATACCCCAGTTTTGCCCAGTGCTTGTAAAAAAAGTTTGCAAATACACCATATTTACGCACTTTTTTTAACGGCGCCCTGAACAAAACTGAAGAATTTTCATTAAAAACGGAGTTTGAAAACAATCCCATAGACTGTTGCAATATTACTACAAAATGATACAATCAAGAGAGATTTTAATGCGTCAATCAATATAAAATATGTTATTAAAAGTAGAAAAATTAAATGTTGTTTTGGATGGAAATCAAATTATAAAAAATCTTTCTTTTAATACAGAGAAGGGGGAAATTTTAACAATTCTTGGTCCAAATGGATCTGGAAAAAGTGTTCTAGTTAAAACACTTCTAGGACTTATTCCTTATGATGGTGAAATAACTTGGGAAGAAAAGATAAAAGTTGGTTATCTTCCCCAGGGATTAAGTCATCTGAAAATGCAAGAGTCACCGTTGACTGTTCGGGAATTTTTTGATTTAAAAAGTCCTTCTCCAACATTACAAGATATTAAATATTTTCTTAATTTGGTCGGTTTGGAGCTCTCTATTCTTTCTCAAGTTGCAGGCACATTGTCGGGTGGACAATTTCAGAGAATGCTCTTAGCTTGGGTTTTAATATCTCATCCAAATGTTATTTTTCTTGATGAACCTACAACGGGTGTTGATATAGCAGGAGGTAAAACAATCTATTCTCTCCTATATGATATTAAAAAAAAGGAGGATATTACAGTTTTTCTTATTACGCATGATTTGAATATTGTTTATAAACATTCAACGAACGTTTTATGTTTAAGCCGTCAGGGATATACCTGTTTTGGGGAGCCAAAACAAATATTAAATAAAAAAAAGTTAGAGCAAATATTTGGCATGGAAATAAAATACTATAAACATTAAATGGTATAAAAATAAATTTATTAAAATATTATGTCGACTCAATTAATGCTAAGTTTAATCAGTGGTATTTTTATTAGCAGTATAGCTGCTTATTTGGGGACGTTGATGCTCTCCAAGAAAATGACTATTGTTGCTGGGCCCTTGGCTCATTTAGCTTTTCCTGGGGTAGCCCTGGCTTTAGTTTTTGGGTTTAATATTTCAATAGGGGTATTCCCTTTCGTAATAGTTGGAGCTATTTTAATTTGGTATCTAGAGAAAAAAACAAAATTACCGTTAGAGAACTTATCGGCAATTATTTTTGCTTCAGGAGTGGGTATTGGATTGTTATTTTTACCCATTGATAAGGCCGAAGAAGCTCTTGTTGGTAGTATCATCTCAATCACTCCCGTAGAAACATTTTTAGTAATTGTTTTAAGTATACTGGTTTTCTTTGTGACTAGGCATATTTATAAAAAAGTAATTTTGATAAATATTCATGAAGGTCTCGCTAAAGTTGAAGGTATTAATGTAGATATTTATAATTTAATTTATTTATTAAGCATTGCTATTGTTGTAGCTCTGAGTGTTTATTTAGTAGGGGCATTGATAACTGCCGCCCTGATTGCCATACCACCAGCTTCGGCAAAAAATATTAGCAATAGTTTTCGTTCGTATAAAATATGGGCTGTATTGTTTGGAGTGGTGTCGGCGGTCCTGGGAATAGTTATTTCCAGAATATTTGGGCTACCAACTGGTCCAGTGGTAGTTTTGGTAGGAGTTATGATATTTCTTTTCTCAATAATTTTTAAAAAGAACTCTTGGAAGATAGAGGGGAGTTATTAGACATAGTTGCTTGATTAAGAATTTTTTATAATGTATTAAATTAAAAATATGAAATATAGTTACAATTGGATTAAAGAATTATCGGGAACAAAAAAATCAGCAGAGGAAATTGCGGAGTTGTTTTTGACACATAGTTTTGAGGTAGAGGGAATTGAAGATTTATCTAGAGGATTAGATAAAGTAGTAGTAGGAGAAGTTTTAAGTGTGGAGAAACATTCAGATGCAGACAGGCTAAATGTGGCGAAAGTAAATATTGGTGATAAAAACCCCCTTGATTCCCCTTTTAAAAAGGGGGAGAAGCAAGGAGTTTTACAAATTGTTTGTGGAGCGCCGAATTTAGAAGTTGGGCAAAAAGTTCCAGTAGCTTTGGTGGGGGCAAAATTAACATCCCCCTCTAACTCCCCCCTCAAAGAAGGGGGAGAACAAAAGGAATTTTTTGAGATTAAAAAAAGTAAAATTCGTGGTGTTGAATCCAATGGAATGATTTGTGCCGAAGATGAGTTAGGGCTTGGTGGGGATCATGAGGGGATTATGGTTTTAGAGGATGAGGCAGAGGTTGGGCAAGATTTTGCAGAATATATGCAATTGAAGGATAAAATTTTAGATATTGATATTTTGCCAAACAGGGGGCATGATTGTTTGTCATATAGAGGAATAGCATTTGAGTTAAACGCGCTTGAAGGTGTTAAAAGCGTTGAAGCCGTTGAAAACGTTGTAAACGACGAGCAAAGCGATAGAACGAGCAAAGCGATTGAACGATTGCAACGAAACGAAGTTGATACAACTGGTGATTTAGAGGTAGAAATAAAAACAGACAATTGTAGCAGATACATGGGTATAAAAATAAATAGTATCACAATAAAACCATCACCATTGTGGATACAAGCGAGATTAAAAGCTAGTGGGCTGAAACCTATTAATAATGTGGTAGATATTACAAACTATGTGATGTTGGAAACGGGACAACCACTTCACGCTTTTGATGCCAAAAGCGTGTCAAGTCAAGAGTCAAAAGTCGAAAGTCAAATAGTCGTTCGACAGGCAAAGGATGGGGAGAAAATTGTTTTATTGGATGAGCAGGAGATAGAATTAGTAAAAGATGACATTGTAATTACCGATGGAAAAAAACCAGTCGCTTTGGCAGGAGTAATGGGAGGACTGGAGAGCGGTATTAAAGACGATACTAAAGAAATTATTTTAGAAGGAGCAAACTTTAATTCCACTAGTATTAGATTTACTGCCCGACGATACAATTTGCAGACTGATGCGGCCTATCGTTTTGAAAGAGATATTGATCCCAATTTTGTTGACATTGCCCTAAGTCGAGCAGTGGAATTAATACAAGAATTGGCTCAGGGAGAAGTGAAAACAATCACTGATATTTATCCTGAGCCGGTTAAGCCCTGGACAATAAATTTATACTTAAATTATGTGCGAAAATTATTGGGAGTAGAAATTTCCGATAAGGAAATTAAAAGTATTTTGGAGAGATTAGGAATTACTTCTTCGAAGTCGCGGATGAACGCAGACTTAACGCGGACTAACGCGGAAGATATGAATAAATTTCCTCAAACAAAAAAAGTATTAGATAGCTTAAAGGAAATAAAAAAGATTGCCGATGAACGAGATATAAAATTTTGGGTACTTGGCGGATTAGCCTGTGCTTTTTATGCGGAACAAATTTATAGAGAGCATGATGATTTAGATTTAATTACCAAAACAGAAGAAGATAGACAAAGATTATTAAAATTATTAAAAGAGAATGGTTTTGAAAAAATAAGAACAAAAAAATTAACTGATAAACTGAGTGTAGATATTTATAAAAATAAAGTTGAAGTGGAAGTGGTGATTGGAGAATATTTAAAAGAATTTGGCTTAACGGATGATGATTTTAGAGAAGATGAATTAGAACTTGCTGGTGTCAAAGTATTAGTACTTAGTAAAAAATTCATTAAATCTGTCAAAGACAGACAATTAAAAGAAAGAACTAAAAGTAAAGACCAATTAGATTTAGATTATTTAACCAGCGAACGTCTTGACTGTGTCATCCCAACCCGGCGGAGAGATTTGCGAACGGAAGAAGATTTAATTGAGGAAGTAGGACGAATTTATGGTTATGATAAAATTAAGCCAGAGCCTATTCAAGCTCCAGTGCAAACACCTCATCGTAATGAGCAAAGATTTTTAGAAAGAGATTTAAAAAATATTGCTGTGCAAAGTGGATTTTCAGAAATTAGGAGCTATTCTTTTCACAGCGAAGAAGATGCGAAAATTTTAGGTCTTGATAATTTAAAACATATTGAGTTATTAAACCCAGCCAGTCCCGAACAGTTAATGTTGCGAAATACTTTGGCAATCGGCTTACTAAAAGCGGGACGAAAAAGTTTAAGTTATTTTCCGGAAGTGCGTATTTTTGAAATCGGAAAAGTTTACAGATCGATTGATAAGGTTTTGCCGGAGGAAGTTGTTTATTTTGGTGGGGCGGTTTTTTCTAAAAATAAAAACGGAGAGCAATTTTATGAATTAAAGGGGTTGGTAGATAATTTACTGCAAGGATTGGGAATAGAAGATTATTATTACGACCCCACTATTGAAGAGCAAATTTTGGAAAAAATACCAAATATGCATCCATCTCGACGAGCGGTTGTTAAAACCGAATCGGGAGGAGTGATTGGTTGGTTGGGAGAAACAACTAAACAAGAAAATAAATACTTTGGTCTAAAAAATGTGCGGGGAGCGTTAGTGTCTTTAAGCGTGGAAAAGATATTGAAATTATCCCAAGAAAAAAATTCTTTCCGTCCCTTACCAAAATTTCCTTTTGTGGAAAGGGATTTGTCAATGATTGTGCCAGAAAAAATGAGGGTAAAAGAGGTGGAAGACAGTTTGTTTAAAACTGGAAGCGAACTATTAAAAGATGTTGATTTGTTTGACTTGTATTACAACAAAGAAACCGGTGAGCGCTCAATGGCTTTTCATCTTTTATTCGGCGATGAAGAAAAAACTCTCCAAGCCAAAGAAGTTGACACAGAATTAGCAAAGATTATCAAAATAATAGAAAGGGAGCTAGACATAAAAGTTAAAAAATAAAAAACAAATAAAAAAGAATAAACAAAAAAGATTGCTTTTATTATTGTTTTATGGTACAAATAGTTTGAAAAAGGGGGCGTTCTTTTGTTTATTAAATAATACAAGTGAGGTAAATTATGCAAGTATCGCTATTGGTATATGGGTATGTTTTTTATATGGTAGCTTATTTTATTACTTAGCTGTATAATACCTTTGAGAGTAAGGTGTTGGTAGGAGCCATTATCTGGGCAATTGCAATGATTGTTGCAATCGGCTATGATAATGGAAAAATAGCTACAAAAGAAATAACAAATGATTTTTTGTCAATTGTTGGTACAATTTTTGTACTAATATTTTTTCCAGCAATTGTTTTTGGACAGAGGTTTTTTTCTTTGATAAAAAAAAGATATACTGCAAACAACAGAAAAATCATTAAAAAAGTTATTGCAATTACTTTTTTGATATGTATCTTTGTTGGGTATAATTATGCCATTAATATTTATACCGAGTGGGGGAACTCAAACCTACTTATTTCCACAGTGGCATTCATTACTACAGGAATTATTGTTTTTATTTATATGCTGTTAGGGATGCCGTTTGTAGCAATGTGGCTTACTCACTGGGAAAACGACTACATACTTATTAAATTTATAAGTAAGGTAGCTATTGCCTTACATATATTGTTAATCTTTCCGTTGGTTTGGCTAACGGAATAATTATTTTTTCCCGGACCAGTCATACCAGGTCCGGGATTATTTTTTTATTGACTTTTGGTAAATTTGATGTATAATAGTAGTTTGTTGACATTGGCAATTATCAACAAAATTTTAATTAAAATAACTCAACTTAAATGAATCTTAAAAAAGCAAAGAAGACAAAAATTGTAGCTACCATTGGTCCAGCTACTGAAAGCAAAAAACAACTTTTAAAATTAATGAAAGCCGGAATGGATGTGGCCAGATTAAATTTTTCCCATGGTGATTTTGCGGAGCATGGAACCAGGGTAAAAAATATCAGAGAAATAGAGAAAGAAACTGGACTAGGTGTAGCTATCTTGCAAGACCTGGGTGGTGTAAAAATTAGGATTGGTGATTTTACTAATGACCAAATTATTTTAAAAAGGGGACAAGAATTTATTTTGACCACTAAAAAAATAAGTGGTGATGAAAAGAAAGTTTATATTAACTATAAAAAACTTCCCCAAGAGATCGAGGTAGGACAAAAGATTTTATTGGATGACGGGACAAAGGAATTGAAAACCATTGCGATTAAGGGTGACGAAATTATTACAAAGGTTGTAAATGGTGGGATGATTCGTTCTCGGCGAGGGGTTAATATTCCCGATGCTCGTTTAAGCGTCAGTGCCTTAACTCCAAAGGATAAAAAAGATTTAGAATTTGGGTTTAAATATGATGTTGATTTTGTGGCTATCTCTTTTGTGCGACAAGCCAAGGATATTTTACAGCTAAGAAAGATTTTAGAGAAAAATAATTCCCGAGCTCAGATTGTGGCTAAAATAGAAACTCCGGAAGCCATTAAAAATATTGATGAAATTATTTCTGCCACAGATGTTATTATGGTCGCTCGAGGAGACTTGGCCGTGGAAGTTCCGGCTCAGGAAGTCCCTCATTTGCAGAGAATGATGATTGAAAAATGTCAGGTAAAAGGACGACCGGTAATTGTGGCTACCCAAATGATGGAATCAATGATTAAAAACCCAGTGCCAACCAGGGCAGAAGTTTCCGATGTGGCCAATGCTATTTTAAATGGAGCGGATGCTATTATGCTTAGTGCTGAAACAACAGTGGGAGATTTTCCAGTAGAAACAGTAGAGATGATGACAGAGATTGCCAAAAGGACTGAACAGGAAATTAAATATAAACCAGTTAAAGATAATGAGAAATATACCAAAGACACTGTGAATGCTGTGTCCCGAAGTGTTATTCGAACTGCTTTGGATGTAGAAGCAAAATATATTGTTGCTCTCACTGAATCTGGTTATACAGCTCGTAAGATTTCCCGTTATCGTCCGGCTCAGAAAATTATTGCCCTTACTCCTGACAGAAAAACTATCAAACAGCTAAAAATTTCCTACGGATGTTATCCTGAATATATTGGGGGATTTCATACTGTCTCCGAAACAGTGGCAGAAACCAAAAAGATTTTAACGGAAAGAAATATTGTCAAAAAGGGAGATAAAATTGTCATCGTTGCCGGCATACCCTTCGGTCAATCTGGAGCGACTAATATGATGATTGTGGAGGAAATTTAGGATGTCCCTACGAAAATATTTATCTCCCGTTTAGGGATGACAAATCTACTACAAATCTATGAATATACAGATAACCATGAACTGTGAATTGTAAACTAATAAAGATGGAGATTGAACCTCGGCAGGTGAATGAGTTCTGAAATTTTAGGTTTTAAATTTTGAGTCCTGAATTTTGAGTTTTAATTGCAAAGAGCTGTTTATTAGTTTGTTGAGCGTAAGTATTTTTTAAATAATTTATTTGGATTATACGAAAAGGGCTACTATTTTAAGTAGCCTTTTTTGTTTTTTGGTTGCTTTTTTGTTGTAGGTATGTTTAAATGAAGTTGAGAGGGTGTTCGTTGTTAAATTATTAACTAGAAGTGAAGAGGGGTGTGTCATGAAAAATCTACTCAAACTTTTTGTTTTGTACTCTATTGGATATTTTCAAGTTCAGATTTGTTCTGTGTTAGACAGGACATTGTCCTGGGGTGATATTGTAGAATTTGCAATTATCAATGCGTTGATGTTGGCAATTCTTCTATGGAAATTGCCAGAAAAATCTCTACTTGCCGTATGTTTGATATTTTTTCTGAGAGTTTGTGGCGTGGGACTAGTGACACAAATGAAGTTTATAATAACTTTTGTGTTGTTGGTCATAATATTTGTTTTGGCACTCTTGGCGGTTGTATCTTGGGAGAGTGCCAAGCTTATAAAGGAGGATGATCTTTATTACGATATGGGGGATTATCCTCAATACTATCACTATCAGTAGAAGTCAACGTTCTTTCTTTGACGCTACCTGATTGGATATTTATTCCGACAGGTAGCGTCATCATCTTTAAAAGATATTTTTTTTAATTTTTAATTTTCAATGTTTAAGTTTTTAAAACAAATAATAATTAATAGTAGTTTTTAAATTAAGTTGAAAATTATAACATCCCTAAACGGGAGTTAAAAATCATAAATCTTACATTCCTAGATGGGAGTTAAAAAATCATAAATCTTAAATCGTAAATCTTAAATCTTTAATCTCAGATGATTTTACCAAATACAAAAAAAGAAAAAGAGTTAAGAGAGGGTGGTTTTGAAATCGTTATTGGTGTTGACGAGGTGGGAAGGGGACCGTTGGCCGGACCGGTAGTAGCCGGAGCGGCTTGGGTTAACCCGGAAATATTGGAAAGAGATTTTGAGGGCCGGGAATTAATCAGGGATAGCAAAAAACTTTCTGAAAAACAAAGAAACAAAATTCATAAATTCATCAAAAAAGATAATAATTTTATTTTAGGTATTGGGGAAGTTTCGGTAGAAATGATTGACAAAATTAATATTTTAAATGCTTCTTTACTAGCGATGAGATTAGCAGTAGATGAGGTGAAGGAAAGAATGAAAAACACCCAAGGGAAAATCTGCGTGTTAATCGATGGAAATAAAAATATTCCTAATTTAGATTTGGAACAGAGGCTATTTGCCAAGGGAGATCAGCGAATATTTTCCATTGCTACGGCGTCTATCTATGCTAAAGTATATCGAGATGAATTAATGATGAAGTATCACCAAGAATTTCCAGAGTATGGATTTGATAGACATAAGGGCTATGGCACTAAACTTCACATAGAACAGTTAAATAAAATTGGAGCCTGTGCTATTCACCGAAAGTCGTTTGCACCGGTTAAAAATGTTCTTTAGGGTTTTAAGTTTTAAATCAATGAATGGTAAATCTGTAGTTTCCCTCCTTTATAAAGGAGGGGTTAGGGGTGGATTTGGTTTTCTAAATTTAAAGTTTGAAATACTAAAAATCCCCCCTCAATCCCCCCTTTACAAAGGGGGGAAGTTAGGAAACAATTCCCCTCTATAGGGGGGGGGAGCTAGAAACAATTTTTCTTTACAAAAGAGATATAAATCATAAATTTATAAATAGTTAAAATAGCAAGTTAAACATATGAAATTCTACTTAATCCTCCACAGAATTAGAAGTGTCTACAATGTCGGCTCAATGTTTCGGACAGCTGATGGTATTGGTGTAGATAAAATTTTTCTAACCGGATTTACTCAGCGACCGTCGGATAAAGAATATATTTTACAAACCAAAGCAGAAAAAATGTTATCCAAAACCGCTTTGGGAGCAAATAAATATGTTCCCTGGGAGGGTTATAAAAATATTTCCGCAGTTTTTGATAGACTTAAAAAAGAAAAAATAGAGATTGTGGCTCTAGAACAGGACGAAAAAAGTATTGATTATCGAAAATTTAAATTAAAAAAGGGAATGAAGGGCATAGCCCTCTTAGTTGGCAACGAACCAAAAGGAGTTGATAAAAGAATTTTAAAAAAATGTGACACCATCATTGAAATCCCTATGCACGGACAAAAAAATTCCCTAAACGTCGCCGTAGCTTTGGGGGTGGCAGGATATGGGATAAAAGAGAAGATAAGTTAGAGTAGCATGGAACACAATATATAGATAAATGTCCTGTCAAATCATTTAACCATGACACCGAAATCTTAAAAAATCTATCATTTAAAATGACACCATAGAAGCTTTTAATTTTTTAAACGAATTAGCTTTTTTAAAATATTGTTTACCTTGTTTTTTACTGTATACTTTATACA
>Ga0256831_1002143_pt1 | contig 10383 bp, 7 predicted proteins | sample 132544metaG_FD_189087 | JGI IMG/M metagenome (GOLD analysis project Ga0256831, IMG submission 189087) | Hydrothermal vent microbial communities from Lau Basin, Pacific Ocean - 132-544 | ecosystem: Environmental > Aquatic > Marine > Hydrothermal vents | place: Pacific Ocean: Lau Basin | collected... | reverse complement strand
TCCTCATCGGGGAACTGTTCTATAAAGTTAATTAATGACATACTTCTATTTTTATTTCAAAGATAATAATAATTGGGTAAATATACGGGTATTCATATTTTTTATTAACAACGCAATTTCAACACCTCAAAAACTTTAACTTTATAGCTTCGAAAAAAGAATTAAAATAAGAAAGAAGCAAAGTAATAAGAAATGATTCCGTTTACCCATTTACATGTTCACTCGCAATACTCTATTTTAGATGGAGCAGCCAGTGTAAAGGCGCTCGTAACAAAGGCGAAGAAAGATAAAATGAAAGCGCTGGCTCTCACCGACCACGGTTCAATGTATGGAATTAAAGAGTTTCATGCAGCCTGCGTAAACGAAAATATAAAACCAATTCTCGGATGCGAAACGTATGTTGCAGCCCGCTCGATTAGTAATAAAAACGAAAAAATAGACCGGTCTGGATATCATTTAATTTTGCTTGCAAAAAACAAAACCGGTTACCGAAACTTAATAAAACTGGTTTCGATAGCCAACAACGAAGGGTTTTATTATAAACCACGTATCGATAAAACATTGCTCGAAAAATACAGCGAAGGGTTAATTGTTTCGTCGGCGTGTTTAGGAGGCGAAGTACCCAATTTGTTAATGAACAACCGGATAAAAGATGCCGAAGAGGTAATTCAATGGTATAAAAATATTTTTGGCGACGACTATTATCTTGAAATCATGCTCCATCCGGCTGAAGAAATTGAGCAACGACAAAATATTTACGACAATCAGGTAAAAGTAAACAACCTGATAATTCCGTTAGCTAAAAAATATGGCATAAAAGTAATTGCCACAAACGACGTACATTTTACAAATGCCGAAGATGCCGACGCACACGACCTGTTGATTTGTTTAAATACAGGGAAAGATTTAGACGACCCTGGCCGGATGCGCTATACAAAACAGGAGTGGTTTAAAACACAGGCCGAAATGAATGAGCTGTTTGCCAGCCAACCCGAAGCACTCGCAAACACCATGGAAATTGCCGACAAAGTTGAGGAATTTCAACTAAACTCGGCACCAATTATGCCGGTTTTCCCCATTCCCGAGGAGATTGGAACAGAAGAGGAGTTCAAAAAGAGATACTCGGAAGAGGAGTTAATTGAGGAGTTTGGGGAAAATGCTTATGAACGTTTAGGAGGTTACGAAAAAGTGATTCGCGTTAAGCTCGAAGCAACTTATCTGCGGCACCTTACTTTCGAAGGCGCCAAAAAACGTTATGGCGACCCGCTCGACAAAAGTGTATCGGATCGTTTAAATTTTGAACTCGACACCATTAAAACAATGGGATATCCGGGTTATTTTCTTATCACTCAGGATTTTATTAATGAAGCGCGAAAAATGGGTGTTCTTGTTGGCCCCGGACGCGGATCGGCTGCCGGTGCCGCAGTCTCGTACTGCACCGGAATTACCAACATCGACCCAATCAGGTTCGATCTGCTTTTCGAACGTTTTCTGAATCCCGACCGTATTTCGCTTCCCGATGTCGATATCGATTTCGACGACGACGGCCGGCAACTTGTACTCGATTATGTAACCGAAAAATATGGTCGCGATAAAGTGGCACACATCTGCACTTTTGGTACAATGGCTACAAAATCGGCCATTCGCGATGTTGCACGTGTTTTGAAACTGCCACTTCCGGAAGCCGACCGTTTGGCAAAACTAGTTCCCGAAGCACCTAAAATGACGTTCGAAAAAGCCTACAAAGAGAGCGCCGATTTAAAAAAAGAGAAAAATTCGGGAAACCAATTAATTGCACAAACCATAAAATTTGCCGAAACACTGGAAGGGTCAGTCCGCCAGTCGGGAGTTCACGCATGCGGAATTTTAATCAGTCGCGACCCCCTCTCCGACCACATTCCGTTGATGCCCACAAAAGACGAAGAATTTTTACAAACTACACAGTACGATGGTCGTTTTGTTGAAGATATCGGACTACTGAAAATGGATTTTCTTGGGCTAAAAACCCTCTCCATTATAAAAGAAACACTCGAAAACATTCGCCTGTCAAAAGGAATTGAGGTTGACATAGATAACATTCCCGAAGACGACAAAGAGACCTATGAGATGTTTAGTAAAGGAGGTTCAACGGCTGTTTTCCAGTTTGAATCGGACGGAATGAGAAAACATTTGCGCGACCTGAAACCCAACAGGTTTGAAGATTTGGTTGCAATGAACGCCCTCTACCGTCCGGGGCCAATGCAGTACATTCCCGACTACATCGACCGGAAACACGGGCGGAAAAAAGTTCAGTACGATCTGCCAATGATGGAGAAGTATCTTGGCGAAACTTACGGCATTACGGTTTTTCAGGAACAAGTAATGTTGCTTTCGCGATTGCTTGCCGGTTTTACCCGGGGCGACTCCGACTCGCTGCGAAAAGCAATGGGGAAAAAGAAAATTGCGGAGATGAACAAGCTGAAAGAGAAATTTATTGCCGGATGCAAAGCTAACTTTCAGTTTACCGATGAATGTACATTAACCGGACAAGACCCCGACACGGTAATCGATAAAATATGGAAAGACTGGGAGGCATTTGCTTCGTATGCATTTAACAAATCGCACTCGGTTTGTTATGCACACATTGCCTACCAAACCGGTTATTTAAAAGCACATTTCCCTGCCGAATTTATGGCAGCCAACCTTAGCCGGAATCTAAATAATATTACTGAGATTACAAAGTTAATGACCGAGTGCAAACGAATGAAACTCAATGTTCTCGGCCCCGACATAAACGAAAGCTTTGTAAAATTTACCGCCAATAAAAATGGTGATATTCGGTTTGGAATGGGTGCAATAAAAGGTGTTGGAGCAGGTGCCGTTCAGGAAATTATTAAAGTGCGCGAAAAAATTGGCGGCTTTAAAACCATTTACGATTTGGTTGAAAATGCCAACCTGCAAACCGTTAACAAAAAGAACCTCGAAGCACTGGCTATTGCAGGAGCTTTCGACAATTTGGGCGAAGTTACTCGCAGCTGTTTCTTTGCCGGCGACGACGAAAACGATTCCACCTCGTTTATCGAAAAATTAATTCGATACGGAAATAAAGTGCAGTTAGAAGCACAAAGTGCTCAGCAAAGTTTATTTGGCGGAATGGGAAGCAGCGAAGTAATTAAAAAGCCTGCACCGCCCCAAGTCGATGAATGGGCAAAATTAATCCTCCTCGAAAAAGAGAAAAGCCTGATTGGCATTTACCTTACCGCACATCCCCTCGATGATTATAAGCTCGAAATAAAAAGTTTCTGCTCGCGCGATGTGGGACTAAAAGATTTAAATAACGACATTGAAAAATACATCGACAAAGATTTTGTATTGGGAGGAATGGTTACCGCTGCCCGCGAAGGAACATCGAAAAACGGAAACCCCTTCGGAACACTTACCCTGGCCGATTATACCGATTCAAAAGAGTTCTTCTTTTTTGGGCAAGACTATGTTAACTTTCATAAATATTGTAAACCCGGACTTTTTTTAATGGTAAAAGGAAGTGTTCAAAAACGGTGGAAAAGCGATTATTACGAGTTTAAAGTTTCTCAGATTGAGCTGCTTTCCGAAGTTCGGAAAAATTATATTAAAAGTGTAACCATAAATTTACCCCTCGATAAGCTTAACGAAGCAGTTATTTCGGAAATTAACACTTTAACCGCAAACAATAACGGAAAAGCTTTGTTAAAATTTAATGTTTACGATCCGGAGAACAATATGCAAATTCAAATGTTCTCGAGAACATTACGGATTGATTTAAGCGAAGAATTTTTACGGTTCTTTGAAGAAGAATCGAATATTGGATATAGAATTAATTAACTATTTTTGCACCACAAATTTTGAAATTTATAATTATAAAATAGAACTGTTATGGCTTTAGAAATTACAGATGCCAATTTCGAAGAATTGGTAATGAAATCGGATAAACCCGTTATGATTGACTTTTGGGCTGTTTGGTGCGGCCCTTGCAGAATGGTAGCTCCAATTGTTGAAGAGATGGCTACCGAGTACGAAGGAAAAGCAATTATTGGGAAAGTTGACGTTGACTCGAATCCGGGAATTGCAGTAAAATTCGGAATCAGAAATATTCCAACAATGCTGTTTATTAAAAATGGCGAAGTAGCCGACAAACAAGTGGGTGCCGCTCCAAAACAAAATTTTGTTACAAAACTGGATGCTCTTTTGTAAGCAACCTTATTTTGTTTACTTTTTTTGAAACGAGGTTTTTTCAATGGCTTGTCAATAGTAAATGGAGTGACACAATTGGGTTAATTCATCGATTTTGCTTTTGAAAAAATCTCGTATTTTTTTTTTACTGATTTACATCTGCTTTGAAAAATCTTTTCGACATAGAACAGTTTCACCAGTTCGATAATCTCGGGTTAATTGCCCGCGAAGTGGTTGAAGGTTTTATTACCGGATTGCACCGAAGTCCGTTTCACGGGTTTTCGGTTGAGTTTGCCGAACACCGGTTATACAACCAGGGCGAATCGACCAAACGTGTTGACTGGAAACTGTTTGCCCGAACCGACAAATTATTTGTAAAACAGTACGAAGAGGAGACCAACCTGCGCTGCCAGCTGGTTATTGACACCTCTTCATCGATGTTATTTCCCTATTCGAAAGGGAAAAAACATCTTCATAATAAATTAGCTTTCTCGGTTTATACTGCCGCAGCCTTAATTTATCTGTTACGAAAACAGCGCGATGCAGTGGGGTTAACACTTTTCTCCGATGAAATAGAGTTTAATTCCAACCCTCGGATTTCGTCGGTAAATGCCGAACTGATGTACAACGAACTGGCAAAACTAATTCGCCCCGAAAATGCACACCTTCGTAAAAAAACAGACACAACGCAGGTACTTCATCAAATTGCAGAGAATATTCATAAACGTTCGCTTGTGGTAATTTTTAGCGATATGCTGGATGGCGAAAATACCGACGAGCTGTTTCAGGCATTGCAACATTTACGCTACAACAAACACGAAGTAATTCTTTTTCACGTTACCGACCACTCGTTGGAACGTGAATTCGACTTTAGTAACCGGCCCCATAAATTCGTCGATTTAGAAACCGGGCACACAGTAAAGTTAAATCCGTGGGAAGTAAAAGATTATTATGCCAAAACGGTTAACTCCTACTTTGAAGAGTTGAAAGTGAAATGCGGACAATATAAAATTGATTTGGCCGAAGCCGACATTAACGAAAATTTTAATCAGGTACTTTTTTCGTATCTGGTAAAAAGAAAGCGCCTGCAATAAAGAATATTCTTAAAATTGACTATCTCCGTGGCAGAGCCAAGGAGTACCAGCCGGTTGGCGGGCAGGTTACACCAACTTTATTTCGGCAAAGAAGCCGAAAATCGAATTTTCTTTATTTTACCCCTCTGTCATCCGTCAGATGACGAATGACATCTCCCCTGAGATTCAGGGGAGAAAATAAAGAACCCCGAGGCAGAGTCTCGAGGAATTTTTTGATTAAAAAACAAACTCCCCAAAAAATAATAGTTCGGTACATTTTTATAGACACCTCATAAACAGAAAATCATAAGACAGAAGACGATTGTGTAATTTATTATCTACCAGACTTTTGCGGCTTCACAGCTTTGCGAGAAACAGAAATTTAACGAAGTATTGAAAATATAGGATAATTTTTATTCTCCTCGAAATTCATTAATTTTAGGTTTTATCAAAATATCCCCGCTTATGTTAGTTAAAACCTTTGGAAGCGCAGTTTTCGGAATAGATGCAACTACAATAACCATTGAAGTTGATGTTACAAAAGGTATTAAATTTATGTTGGTTGGTTTGCCCGACAGCGCAGTAAAAGAGAGTCAGCAACGAATGGAGTCGGCACTTCGGTTAAACGGCTACAAATGGCCGCGATACAAAATAATTATAAATATGGCTCCGGCCGATATCCGCAAAGAAGGTTCGGCCTACGACTTACCTTTAGCTGCCGCAATTCTGGCTGCATCGCAACAAATTAACTCCGACAAACTCTCGAAATACATTTTAATGGGCGAACTTTCGTTAGATGGAACTTTGCAACCCATAAAAGGCGTTTTACCCATTGCAATTAATGCGCGAAAAGAGGGTTTCGAAGGTTTTATTCTGCCCAAACAAAATGTACGCGAAGCGGCTGTGGTCGATAAATTAAAAGTTTATGGCGCCGAAAATATTAAAGAGGTAATCGACTTTTTAAACGGGCAGGGCAATTTAGAGCCTACCGTAATTGATACCCGCGCCGAGTTTGCCGCAAAAACAGACAATAACCCACTCGATTTTTCTGATGTTAAAGGTCAGGAGAATGTAAAACGTGCTCTCGAAATAGCCGCTGCCGGAAGTCATAACATTTTGTTAATTGGCCCGCCGGGAGCAGGAAAAACAATGCTGGCAAAACGAATTCCCGGAGTACTTCCTCCGTTTACTTTAAAAGAGGCATTGGAGACAACAAAAATTCATTCGGTAGCCGGCAAAATGGATAAAGAGACTTCGTTAATGACCCAGCGTCCGTTTCGTTCGCCACACCACACCATTTCCGACGTTGCACTGGTTGGCGGAGGAAACTATCCGCAACCGGGAGAGATTTCACTGGCTCATAACGGTGTTCTGTTTTTAGACGAGTTGCCCGAATTTAAACGAACCGTTTTAGAAGTGATGCGGCAACCACTCGAAGACCGGAACATCACCATTTCGCGGGCAAAATTCTCGGTAGAATATCCGGCGAGTTTTATGCTGGTCGCATCTATGAATCCTTGTCCGTGTGGCTATTACAACCACCCCACAAAAGAGTGTGTATGCGGCCCCGGAGTGGTGCAAAAATATTTAAATAAAATCTCGGGCCCCCTACTCGACCGGATTGATATTCACCTCGAAGTTGTTCCTGTTCCGTTTAAAAAATTGTCGGAATCAGAGGCTTCGGAAAACAGTAAAACCGTTCGCGAAAGAGTTGTAAAAGCACGTAAGATTCAGGAAGAACGATTTGCCGGGAATAAAGGAATTTATGCCAATGCACAAATGACCTCAAAATTAATTCGCAAATATGTGGTGCTTAATGAAGAGAGCAACGAACTAATAAAAAATGCAATGGACAGGCTCGGACTTTCAGCGCGGGCTTTCGACCGTATTTTAAAGGTTTCGCGAACAATTGCCGATTTAGAGGGCGAGGAAAATGTTCAACCCCACCACCTTTCCGAAGCCATCCACTACCGTAGTTTAGACCGCGAAAATTGGGGAGGGTAAAAAGCAAATAAATCTCATTCAATGATAAAATATTATAAGATACCAAAGGAGAATAATACATACCAGATTTAACAATATATGGTAACTTTATTTTACAGACAGATTAGTTACCACACATTATAAAAAAATATGAGCGTATTTATTAGTTACTCAAGTAAGGATAGTGAGTTTGTAGAAAAACTATCTATAAATTTAGTGAAAAACAGAATTAATGTATGGCTTGACAAATGGGCTATGCAACCAGGAGATTCATTAATTGACAAAATACAAGATGGTTTGACAGAATCTTCATTTTTATTGGTTGTATTGTCAAAAAATTCTGTAGCAAGTGAGTGGTGTAAAAAAGAGTTGAATTCTGGGTTAATGCGAGAATTAGACGAGAAAAAAGTTGTGGTCATTCCGATTTTGCTCGAAAAATGTGAAGTCCCTTTGTTTCTTAAAGAAAAATTGTACTCCGATTTTACCAAAGATTTTGATGAAGGTTTTAAATCTTTAATTCGTCCTTTAAGCCAATTATCCTCTGAGCATATGGGACGAAATTCTGATGAAGATAGAATCACAGATTTTGCTATAAATTGGGGATTAGATAAAATAAAAGGCAACTTCCTTTTAGAAATTGATACTGTTACTTGGCTTCCAAGTGACAAAAAAACTGTTTTACTTCAAATTATAGTTAATGGAGATGAAACAGCGACAGAAAGATTTAAAACACAATACAGTTCTGGTCTTACCCACTTAATGAAAGATACATTATTAAATGAATTAAAAACAAACAAAGACACAAAGGACATAAATATTTTATGCCAAAATGATAAGATTGACCCTTGGATGATTAAGTTAGTTGATAGTAAAATGAACCTTACATTCGAAATTAAAATCCGTGGAGTAGTAATGGGAGTTGATACTGGAAATGATACAGTAATTAATTTAATAGAAATATTGGAAATGTTAGACACTTTGAATCAATCAAAATAAAATAACGTGTGGTAACAAAATGTAAATGTAATGCGGGTTTCAGCGGGTAATTCAACCGCAGTTCTCCGTTGCAACACCGCCAATTCGTCTTTGACGATTGGCGTAAAAAAGAAAATATGAATAAACGAATTGGCTCAGTGCAGAATTGAAAGTTCATCACTTTTAATCCCGCACTCCACTTACATAAACCGTTAGGCACAAGCAGGAGACACGAAATAGAATGACAAATTTGCTACAAGAAAATATTAAAATGAAAAGCCCACGCACAAATTGCACATTTGGTTTTTTGCCGACACACAGGCAAACTCAAAAAAACTAAAAAGCCTGTTCCGTATTTTTTCGGGAAGCAATTTCTTGCCAACGCTCAACAAAAACAAGTATCTTGCAGAATTGAAAATTAAAGGAAATAAAACAATATGTCAGAAGACCAAAAGAAAATATTAGAAGCCCAACTTTGGGGAATTGCAAACCTGCTCAGAGGAAAAATAAGTGCAGACGACTACCGAGACTACATTCTCGGTTTTATCTTTTATAAGTACCTGAGCGAAAAGCAATATCTGTATGCAAACAGTCTTTTAGAAGGCGAAGAAGTAACCGACTACAAAGAAGTAACCGACCCTGAAACTTTGGACGCCATAAAAGAAGAATCATTGATGAAACTTGGTTACTTTTTACTACCCCAAGAACTGTTTTCTGAATTGGCAAAAAAAGGAAATGCCGATACCGAAAGCGAAAGCAATTACATTATTGAAGATTTGCAAGCCGTGATGAACCACATTGAGCAAAGCACAATGGGAACAGAATCGGAAGAAGATTTTAACGCTTTGTTTGAGGACTTGGATTTAACTTCTACAAAAATTGGTAGAACCGTTGGAGCAAGGAACGAAGTCATTGTAAAGATATTAAATCATCTTGATAAAATTGATTTTAGACTGGATGATATTGAAGCCGATGTTTTGGGTGATGCCTACGAATATTTGATTGCAAAGTTTGCCGCAGGAGCAGGAAAATCAGCAGGAGAATTTTACACGCCACAACAAGTTTCTAAAATATTGGCAAAAATTGTAACAACTGGAAAAACTAAACTAAAATCGGTTTACGACCCAACATCGTAAATTCGACATACAGCAAGAAGATACTTTGGAAAATCCGCAACATCTCGACAAACGGTTTGAAGCCGTTGTTGCTAATCCGCCATTTTCTGCACATTGGAAAGGAAATAAAAACCCGCTTAACAGCACAGATGAACGATTTAGTCAATACGGAAGATTAGCACCAAATACCAAAGCCGATTACGCTTTTGTACAGCATATGATTTACCAACTGGCTGACAACGGAACAATGGCAACCGTGCTACCTCACGGTGTTTTGTTTAGAGGTGCAGCCGAAGGTGTTATCCGTAAATATTTGATTAGCGAACTCAATTATTTAGACGCTGTAATCGGTTTACCTGCCAATATCTTTTACGGAACCAGTATTCCTACCTGTATTTTGGTATTTAAAAAATGTCGTGAAGCAGATGATAATGTTGTTTTTATTGATGCAAGCGGAGACGACCATTACATTAAAAATGGAAATCAAAATGAATTGCGTGATGAAGATGTTGATTTGATTGTAGATACATATCGTAACAGAGAAACCATTGATAAATATTCTTATGTTGCCATATTAGAAGAAATAGCCGAAAACGACTACAACCTAAACATTTCAAGATATGTGGACACTTTTGAAGAAGAAGAAGAAGAAATAATATTGGAAGATGTATCTGCTAATTTGAAGCAATTAGATATAGAGTTAGTTAAAGTAAATAAAGAAATTGCCGGCTATTGTGAGGAATTGGGAATTGAAACACCATTTTAATTGTCTGAACCTTGATTTTAAAATGATTAATTTGATTGCTTGATTAAAAGAAGGAATAAATGAAATATAAAGATTTGACATATAAAATTATTGGTTGTGCAATGGAAGTGCATAAACATCTTGGTAATGGTTTTCAAGAAGTTGTATATCAACGTGCTTTGGCAATAGAAATGAAAATGCAAGGTATTGAGTTTAGCCGAGAACACGAAATGAAACTGCAATATAAAGGTTACGATATTGGCACAAGAAGGGTGGACTTTTTTGTTGAGAATAAAATTATGGT
>Ga0256831_1002142_pt1 | contig 10386 bp, 6 predicted proteins | sample 132544metaG_FD_189087 | JGI IMG/M metagenome (GOLD analysis project Ga0256831, IMG submission 189087) | Hydrothermal vent microbial communities from Lau Basin, Pacific Ocean - 132-544 | ecosystem: Environmental > Aquatic > Marine > Hydrothermal vents | place: Pacific Ocean: Lau Basin | collected... | reverse complement strand
GATAAAATACTGTATCTTTGTTGCTCAAAATTGGGTGTTTTTAAAAGTTAATGTTTTTTGTTAACACCGTAAAGATATGACTTTTACGCCCAATTTTGTTCTTTTTTCGTGAATTTTTCGGGTTAAACCACTGTCGTGGTTTTGCTTTCTACGAAAATAATATCTATTTACACGAAACATTACACTTGACTTGACCCTTAGCCTCTGCTTTTATAACCATCTCCCTAATTCTTGAAAAAACAGTAAAAGGAGAGGGAAGATGATGCTTTGTCGTTTGGGATAGCTCTTATAGGCAAGTGTTTATGATTTAGCTATAGAATCATTCCAGAAAACAAAAAGCTAATCCCAAAGACCAAGCACATTCACTCTCCCCTTCACCTTTTAAAATATAATTCAAAAAATAGAGAAAACTCAATAAAAGGAGAAGGGGGCAGGGGTTGAGGTTAAAACAGTAAAAGGAGATGGAAGATAGCGCTTGGTTGAAAAGGATTACTTTTAGAAGTAGGTTAGTGATTTAACTATTAAAATACCTTAAAAAAGGTAAATAGAAAATCACATTGAATAATCACCCTCCCACTCCCCTTCTCCTTTTAGAATAATATTCAAAAAGAAAGAGAAAACTCAATAAAAGGAGAAGGGGCTGGGGGTTGAGGTTAAAAAGAGAAAAGGCTGGATCTTAATATTGAAAAGGAATCAGAGTTTTCTCTATGTTTAATATTACAAATTTTATCTAGAAAATATTAAAGAATAATTAGTGGCTGCAATAAAACAGGCAATTTTTTAAATTCAGATAATTATTGATTAGGTTTGGATTTTTTCACAATGATTTGATGCTTTTGTATCAATCACATGAAAAAAAATCAAAAGATGACAATAAGAATCAATTTAAAATTTGATTTGTTTTCTTGCAGACACTAAATAGTTTAAGTATATTTGTGTGTGATTTATTATAACCGAAATATTTTATCAGCATTTTTGATATCATTTGCCATCCTTACATTGATGGGTATTGCCTCTTGCGATAAGCAAAACAAACAGATCACCAAAGCTAAACCTAAGAAAGAAAAGATATTAACTATCAATGTTGATGAGAATAAAAACAGACATGTGTGGCAAAAACCGGAGAAGGTAGTTGCTCTTCTCGGCGATCTACATGATAAAACTGTAGCCGATATAGGTTCCGGCACAGGTTATTTCACTTTTAGGATTGCACTAAAAGCAAAAAAAGTTATTGCAATAGACATTGTTGAAGATTATCTTGAAATCCTCGAAAATCTTAAGCAAAAACTCCCCCCTGAGTTCAGGGACAAAATTGAAACAAGAAAAGGTAAACCCAATGACCCATTGTTAAAAAATGAAGAAGTAGATATTGCTGTGATAATTAATACTTTCAGCTTTATTCAGAACAAAGAGGAATACTTAGAAACAATCTTAAAAGATCTCAAACCAAAAGGAAAGATTTTTATAGTGGATTTTAAAATGAAGAATCTACCGATTGACGCGCCAAATAAATCCCAAAGATTGCCTATGTACAAATTGGAAGAGTTAATTGAAAAAGCGGGTTTTGTCAATAATAAATCAGATGATACCATGTTGGATTATCAATATATAGTTATTGCTGAGAAACCATAACAATTCCTCTGCCAAATCGTTAATTTAAGGTTAAGTTTGATTATTAATAATTATATTACATTATTTAATTAGATATTTGTGATAATATTAAGATATTTGCACAAATCAACTATTTGAAGTGGAAAAAACGATAAAACAATACGATAAAATCATTACCTCAACCAGAGATACTTTTGAAAAAAAAGCTCTTGACTATGGTACAACTTGGAGAATTCTAAGACCTCAGTCTATCATTGACCAGTTATTTATCAAGGCAAAAAGAATCAGAAGTATTCAGATTACAGGCGAAAACAAAGTAAATGAATCGGTTGATGGAGAATTTGCTGCAATATACAATTACAGTATTATGGCTCTTATCCAATTGGACTTAAAATATACCGATGAGCCTGATTTGGATGTAAAAAAAGCTTTGGAATTGTATGACAAAAAATCTGATGAAATAAAAAATCTGATGATAGCAAAAAATCACGATTATGGAGAAGCTTGGCGTGATATGCAAATAAGTAGTATGGCTGATTTTATTTTAGTGAAAATATTTAGGATAAAACAGATTTTATTAAACGATGGCAAGACTAAAATATCAGAAGGTATAGATTCTAACCTTATGGACATAGCAAACTATGCAGTATTTGCACTGATATTATTAAATCAAAAAAACAAATTATGAGTTTAACAGTATTTTTAATTATACTTTTCATATTATCAGCGATATCTACGGTATTGCTTTCAAAAAGATTGGAGACTTGGAAAAATAAATTGATGTCTTTTATCCAATTTTTTCTGGGATACCTCTTTATAGTATCAGGAACGGTTAAGGCTATTGACCCACTTGGGACTTCCTACAAAATGGAAGAATACTTTCAAGAATTCCAAAGCCTTTTTGAGCATACGTGGTTCTCATTTTTAACACCCTTTTTTCATTATCTGGAACACTATGCATTAGGTATTGGTATCATAATGATTATTGCCGAAATGATACTTGGAATCATGCTAATCATCGGTTTTAGACCTAAACTGACAGCTTGGTTGTATTTCTGGCTTATGCTGTTTTTTACCGTATTAACCGGATACACATATCTTACCGGATATGTACCACAAGGTGTCAATTTTTTCAGTTTCAGTGGTTGGGGAGAATTTGCAAAAAGCAATATGAAAGTTACTGATTGCGGTTGTTTTGGAGATTTCATAAAGATATCTGCTTACCACACCTTTTTAAAGAATATTTTCTTCATTATTCCTATTATTTATATGCTATTCAGGCATAAAGACATGCATCAGTTTTTTAATAAAATCATCAGGCATATTATCGTTATTGCAGGTATTATATTGATTTATTTGTTCTGTCTATCAAATTATAGCTGGAATCTTCCGATGGTTGATTTCAGACCGTTCAAAGAAGGTGTAAATGTCAGAGAGCAACTAAAATTGGAAACCGATGCGGCTTTGAATGTTAAGGAAAAATCTATTATTCTTCAAAATAAAAATGATAATTCCATTTTGGAAATTCCAAGTGAGCAATATTATAATACAAAAAATCAATACCCCACTGAATCATGGACTATCAAGGATAGAATCTTTACAGAGCCTAGTGTGCCAACCACAGAAATCAGCGATATGGCAATTGAAGATTTTGAAGGGAATGACTATACTGAAGACATATTGAAAAACCCTAATTATTCATTAATGATTGTATCCTGGAATATGAAAGGAGATCCGGAAGAGTATACTTACACTAAAAAAGACACGGTATTCTCTATTGACACAGTATATTTGGTTGATACTATTTTTGTAGAGAATACTCCATATATCAATAAAGATAGCTTCAAAATAGTTAAAAACATCAAAGAAATAAAGGATATAGAACTTACGGGAAATAATTATATTTGGGATAAGGACTATCTTAAAACTTTTATAAAATATATCAATCCTTTGGTCGAAGCGGCAAAGAAAAACAATATTAATGTTTTCGCCGTTGTATCAGGAACACAAGAAATGGTTGATGATTTCAAAAAGGATGGTGGACCAGATATCACGTATTATAATTCTGATGACATAACATTAAAAACGATAGTGAGATCTAATCCGGGTATTGTTCTGATGAAAGACGGAGTTATAATAAAAAAATGGCATTATAAAAAGCTTCCTTCATTTGAAGAAATTCAAAATTCATATTTAAAGAATTAAATCGATGAAGTGGGAACAGCTATTGAGTCAAAAAAGACTGGGAAAAGAAGATGATAAACAGACTGTAAGGTCAAAAGGCAGAACTGTGTTTCAGAAAGACTACGACAGGATAGTATTCTCTTCTGCTTTTAGGAGATTGCAGAACAAAACACAGGTCTTTCCGATGCCAAAATCAGATTATGTCAGAAATAGACTCACTCATAGTCTCGAAACAGCCAGCGTGGGGAGATCACTCGGTAATCTGGTTGGCGACTATGTTATACATAAACACTATTCGCTGGCGGATACATATGACTTTTCAGACTTTGGAGCTATAGTTAGCGCAGCTTGTCTGGCACATGATATCGGTAATCCGCCTTTCGGACATTCGGGAGAAAATGCTATTTCTAGTTTTTTCAGAAGAGATACTTCCAAGAAGTACCTTAGTAATTTGACAGAGACTCAGATTGCCGATTTGCAAAATTTTGAAGGAAATGCTGCCGGTTTTAAAATAATTTCCAGTACTCCCAATGCGCAATCAGATGTGCCGGGAGGCTTAGGACTTACTTATTCAACTTATGCAAGTTTTGTTAAATATCCTAAAGGCTCATTTCCCAATTTGAAGCATACCAAAATTGCAAGTTTAAAAAAGTTTAACTACTTTGATGCGGAAAAACCGGTTTATAATCAAATTGCCAAAGAATTAAATATTGGTAAGTTCACGATAGAAGGAGAGCAATATCATATGAGATTTCCATTAGCATTTCTGGTTGAGGCTGCCGATGACACTTGCTATACGATTATTGATTATGAAGATGGTTTTCAAGAAGGACTGATTAGTTTTAGTGAAGTAGAAAATGCTTTTGCTGAAATATTAAAAAACGAATGGGCAGAGCTAAAACCAAAGTACAACACTATCTATGATAAAATAAGTAAAATAAATTATCTCAGAAGCAGGTCTATCAATACATTGATACAACAGACTGTAGAGGTTTTTAAAGACAATGAACAAAGTATTCTTGAAGGTAAATTCAATCATTCTCTTCTGGATAATATCCCCGCTTCGAAAATTATTTCTTTTATAAAAAAAGATAGCTTTGAAAGGATTTACAGCTCTGAGACGGTATTAAAAATCGAAGCTGCCGGCTATAAAGTACTTCCTCAACTTTTGGAAATATTTATCGATGCCATTTTAAATCAAAACAATGAACAAAATAGGCGTTTACTCAAATTGATACCTGATATTTATTTGGAAAAAGGACGAAAGCCCTTCGGAAGTGACTATGAAAACCTTTTGAATATAAGTATGTATATCTCCGGAATGACAGACAAATTTGCTGTAGAGCTTTACAGGCAATTAAATGGCATTTCATTAGCGGGATATTAGATTCATTCCACTATCTATTTTCACTAAAACAAAACTGGATTAATATGGAAATATTAAAAAACACGAAGATAATTGCGACTTTGGGACCGGCAACTAGCACGAAAGAAAAAATCTTGCAACTTGCAAAAGCCGGAGCGGATGTTTTTAGATTAAACTTTTCACATAGCAATTATGAGTTATATGACAAGTTTATAGAATATATCTTGGAGATAAACGAGGAATATGATTTCACAATTGGGATATTAGTAGACTTACAAGGACCCAAAATTAGAGTAGGCGATGTAGAAAATGACGGATTTGAATTAAAAGATGGAAATATTGTAAATATCAGCAGCAAAACCAAAACCAGCAATGCTAAAAATATTTTCATATCATATGACGGACTAGAAAACGATGTCAAAAAAGGTGAATTTGTTTTTATAGATGATGGTAAAATAAAATTGCAAATAACCGGTAAGAATCATCATGGTAAAATAACTGCAAAAGTATTAAAAGGGGGAATAGTGACTGCCCGAAAAGGCGTTAATTTCCCTGATACCAAAATGCAATTACCCTCATTGACCGATAAGGATTTAAACGATTTAAAATATATTTTGAATAAGCCTGTCAATTGGATTGCATTGTCTTTTGTACGTACTGCTCAAAACATAAAAGACCTGAAAAAATTGATCAAATCCGCCAAGCATACTGCCAAAATCATTGCGAAAATTGAAAAACCGGAAGCTGTTACCAATATAAAAAAGATATTGAAGTATAGCGATGCGATAATGGTTGCAAGAGGTGATCTCGGCGTTGAAATACCGATAGAAGAACTACCTGGTGTTCAAAAATATCTAATAGAAATGAGCACAAAAAAATCAAAAGTCGTAATCGTCGCTACCCAAATGATGGAGTCTATGATTCACAATTCAACACCGACCCGTGCTGAAGTTATAGATGTTTCTAATGCCGTACTTCAAGGAGCAGATGCTGTAATGCTAAGTGGAGAAACAGCTATGGGTGAATATCCAATCGAAGTTGTAAAAACGATGAGCAAAATATTATTGGGAGCTGAAAAATCCTTTAAACCCTCAAAATACCGATCAAAACCCGAAGCAAAATGCTCTACTTTTACTAGCGATATTATCTGTTTCAATGCAGCAAAAATATCGAATGAAGTAAATGCAAAAGCTATTATTGGTCTGACAGTATCAGGTTTTACCGCATTCAAAGTATCAAGTTATCGTCCAAATCCCAGAATATATATTTTCTCAAAAGTTAAGTCAATATTATGCACACTTAATCTGGTTAGAGGTGTTACAGGTTTTTATTATAATAAAAATACGAATACAGAAGAAACACACATCAATCTCACACGTATCCTAAAAGATAAGGGATTGGTAGAAGAGGGGGATATTGTGGTACACACCGGTTCTATGCCTGTATTCCAAAAGCAAAGAACCAACCTAATCCGGGTTGCAACTGTAGAATAGTAGTTTTAATTTATCTTATAGTAAATTCCTCGTTTTTTAATCTCTTGAACAAAATCATTATCAATATTCACTCTTAGAGTTTTTGATACTGTTTTAATTTTGTTCACTCCCGAATCATCAGTCAATACGATTCTCATCCTGTGATTACCTTTTCTATCTTTAATAAATTTCAATAAATCAGCAGAAAATTCTTTTGTGATTTTGAATGAAGGTAAAAACAGAGTTATTGATTTTGTCAATAATTTACCAACAGTATCCAGTAATTTCACATCAAAAATCTTGAAAAAATAACTATCTGAGTTATACCCTCTTCTATTCATTCCTTCGATATAGACCACTTGTCCTTTCTTTAACAAACTAGCAAATTTATGATACTCTTCATTATTCAAAATAAATTCCAAAGTGCCATCATAGTCTTGAATAGTAAACCTGCCATATGGCAATCCTCGCCTGTTTTCACCATGTCTCTCTTCAGTAACTAATCCTGCCACCTTTACTTTCGTATCCCTAGTCAGCTTAATAGAATCAAGATCTGAAGTAGTGAAATTTTCTATTTCAAATTGGAATTCATCTAATGGATGACCAATCAAATATATTCCTGTTACTTCCTTCTCTTTCTCCAACAATTCCAAAAATGACCATGGTTCTACATCAGGAAAAGGAGGCTCCTCTATCATCACATTAGAAATATCACCGAATAATGTTTGTTGAGCACTATTTATATGTCTAGCTATTGTCTGCCCATATTTTATTACATCCTCCAAAAATGTCTCATACTTTCCTGAAGGTGCAAAATAAGCAGCTCGATTATCTGTTCCCATCAAATCAAAAGCACCTGCAATAGCCATACTCTCATAACTTTTTTTATTGACAGCAGCATTGGCCAATCTTTTTGTCAGGTTATATATATCTTTAAAATCACCATTTGCCTCACGCTCTTTTATGATCTCCGTTACGGGGCCCTCTCCTACCCCTTTAAGGGCTGAAAGTCCAAATCTGATTTGTCCTTTTTTATTGACATTAAATTTCATATTGCTTTCATTGACATCAGGTCCAAGCACATCAATATCCATCCTCTTACATTCCCTAAGAAAGAAATTCATTTTTGAAATATCCTTCTTATTGTGATTCAAAACAGCTGCCATAAATTCCGCAGGATAATTTGCCTTAAGAAATGCAGTTTGAAATGCGATATATGCATAACAGGTAGAATGTGATTTGTTAAAAGCATATGAAGCAAAGGCCTCCCAATCATTCCAAATTTTTTCAACTACTTTTACATCATGCCCATTCTTTTCACAACCTTCCACAAAAAGTGGTTTCATCTCATCGATAATATCCTTTTTCTTTTTTCCCATCGCCTTACGAAGCCCATCTGCTTGGCCTTTCGTAAAATTAGCAAGTTTTTGAGATAGAAGCATCACTTGTTCTTGATAAACAGTAATACCATACGTCTCCGCAAGATATTCCTCTGCTGCATCAACATCATAAGTTATTTCTTGCCTTCCGTGTTTTCTTGCGATAAAATCAGGAATATACTGCATAGGCCCGGGTCTGTACAGGGCATTCATCGCAATCAAATCCTCAAATTTATTTGGTTCCAGATCAATTAAATGCTTTTGCATTCCGGGGGATTCGTATTGAAATACCCCGATTGTCTCTCCCTTTTGAAACAACTCATATGTCTTGGCATCTTCCAAATCAACAGTATCTATATCAACATCGATATTTTTTGTTTGTTTTATCAATTCAACAGCATCTTTGATAATAGATAGGGTTTTTAACCCAAGAAAATCCATTTTTAGTAAGCCGGCCAATTCAGCTACACTATTGTCAAATTGAGTTATCATTGTATCAGTCCCCTTAGCATTAGCGACAGGTACTACATTTGAAACCGGTTCAGGAGTAATCACGACTCCACAGGCGTGAACTCCCATATTACGGACAGAACCTTCCAATTTTTTAGCGGTTTTGAGTAATTGAGCTATTTCATCTTTCCCTTCTGCCATTTTCCTTATCTTATTCGCCCTTTCGATATCATCAGAATTCAAGTCGGCTTTCAGCTTAGGAGCGATATCTTTTTCTGCTAATACTGCATTAAGCGTTGCTTTTAAATGCGTTGGGAATGTTTTAGCTACTCCATCAACAACATTCAAGGGGATATCCAAAACCCTACCTACATCCCTAATCGCCATTCTCGCTTTCATAGTACCATATGTGATTATTTGAGCAACATGGTCATTGCCGTATTTCTTTTTGACATAATCAATCACTTTTGACCTGCCTTCATCGTCAAAATCAATATCGATATCCGGCATTGATATCCTCTCGGGATTAAGAAATCTCTCAAAAAGCAAATCGTACTTGATAGGATCAATTGCCGTAATAGCCAAACAATACGCAACGGCAGAACCTGCCGCAGATCCTCTCCCAGGTCCAACAGTGACGCCCATTTTCCTAGCTGCTGCAATAAAATCCCAAACTATTAGGAAATAACCAGGATATCCCGATTTATTGATTACCCCAAGTTCAAACTCTATTCTTTCTTTAACTATATCGGACAAATCACCATACCTCCATTTTGCTCCTTCAAATGTAATATGACGCAAGTACTGTTCCTGTGTATCAAATCCTTTAGGCAAAGGAAATTTCGGTAGCATCACATCGTGTTTTAGATTCAAGGAATCTACCTTATCTTGAATTTCAATTGTATTGTCCAAAACATGAGGAATATCATGAAACAAGTTTCGCATTTCGTTTTTTGTCATAAAATGATAATCCTGACTTGGAAATCTAAATCTGGACGTATCCGTCAATTTCGCTCCGGTATTGATACTCAACAATACATCATGAGCTTCCCAATCCTCTTGATCTACATAGTGAGAATCAGCTGTAGCAATTGTTTTAAGCTCATACTTTTTAGCCAATTCCATCAGTTTATTATTGATATCTTCTTGCGATATAGACGAATCATTGATATTTTCAAGACCACCATGTCTTTGTACTTCAATATAGTAATCATCTCCAAATCGTTCGATCCACCATTGCAATTTCTCCTCTGCCTTATCCATATCCCCTTCCAAAATCGCTTGAGGTATCTCCCCGGCTATACAACAACTGGTTGCGATAACTCCTTCGTGATATTGATCAAGTAATTCCTTATCAATTCTGGGATATTTGCCATATTGACCTTCAATATATCCCAATGAAGCCAACTTTGTCAGATTTTTATACCCAATTTCATTTTTTGCAATCAAAAGCTGGTGATACCTCTTATCTTTTTCTCCTTTTGATCTCTCAAATTTTCTTTTATGTCTGTCTTCAACCAAATAAAATTCACAACCTACAATCGGTTTTACACCGTTTTTATTTGCCTCTGCTACAAATTTGAATGCGCCGAACATATTACCATGGTCAGTTATAGCTGCTGCTACCTGACCATCATTTTTTGCTTTACGCAGAAGTGCTCCAATATCAGAAGCACCGTCAAGAAGTGAGTATTGTGTATGGTTATGCAAGTGAATAAAATCCGGCATCTTCTCAGGTTTTTATTTAGAATAAAATTGAAATATTTATAGTGTCAATAAGAATGCACATCAAATTAAAACTGCTTATCTCTTGCAAACACTATGACAATTATTATGAAAACATTAACAAAAATCATTGTACATTGGTTCTCATATACATATAATTAATTATATGCATTCTTCAACAAATATACATATTTAAAAC
>Ga0256831_1002141_pt1 | contig 10387 bp, 13 predicted proteins | sample 132544metaG_FD_189087 | JGI IMG/M metagenome (GOLD analysis project Ga0256831, IMG submission 189087) | Hydrothermal vent microbial communities from Lau Basin, Pacific Ocean - 132-544 | ecosystem: Environmental > Aquatic > Marine > Hydrothermal vents | place: Pacific Ocean: Lau Basin | collected... | reverse complement strand
GATCAGCGCCGGGGCGGGGTAAGCCTGAAGGCCTGCCTTCGGTTGCTCCGCAAGGTGGGCGACGATCTGCCCGGTCTCTTCATGCTGGCCATGGCGGACGCTCTGGCCGGCAAGGGGGAAGGGAGTCCTGAGAAGATGGAGCAGGAGGTGGCCGCTCTTTTCGGCCGCATGTATCAGGTATGGCGTGAGCATGTCGTTCCCGTGCAGTCGGCAAAACCGCTACTCACCGGTCGTGATCTGATCGATAAACTCGGCCTTACGCCCGGGCCCCAATTTAAAAATATTCTGGCCCGGGTGGAAGAGGCGCAAATGGAACAGCGGATAGCGACCTATGATCAGGCCCTGGCCCTGGCCAGCGAGTATAGTGCCGTACACCGGGGATCAAACTATGATTCTTCACAGAAGAGGTAAACTTGCGGTTAATAGCTGATCGCATGTCGTGTAATTATGCGTAAAGAAAAGGATTATTACTTTGCCAAGGCGAAGAAGGACAAGTATCCCGCCCGCTCAGTGTATAAACTGGAAGAGGCGCAGGAGAAATATCGTTTTCTCCGCAAAGGAAAACGGGTACTGGATCTTGGCTGTCATCCGGGGAGCTGGAGTTTGTATGCGTCATCGGTGCTTGGGCCAAAGGGTATTGTCGTTGGTGTTGATCTGCAGGAGACGGAACTTGCGGGCCAAAAAGGCGATGCCGAAATTCACCTCCTCTGCTATGATGTCTATTCCGATGAACTGGTAGGGGCCATACACAAGCAGTGGCCGGGATTTCATGTGGTGCTCAGCGATATGGCGCCCAGAACCACAGGCAGCCGCTATGCCGATCATCAGCAATCCCTGCGGCTTGCGCGGCGGGTTCTGGAACTGACTCGGACATTCCTCCACCCTGGTGGAAGCCTGTATGTCAAGGTCTTTCAGGGAGAGGATTTTCCGGAGTTCGTCGGAGAGTGTAAACCGCTGTTTGAGCATGTCAAAGTTCTTAAGCCGGCGAGTTCACGTCGGGAAAGCCGGGAGGTTTTCGTGCTCGGACGTGGGTATCGTCCGGTATCAAAAAAGAAAAAACTCGGCGCATAAACTATCGTAATTTCAGCAAGTTGCCCGTATGTAGGCGGGTGTGGTAAAATTGTTGCATGTTTTGTAGGGGGCGAATTGATTCGCCTGCTCTGTCATACGGCAATCTGGAGACATGGCGGCTGAAGCGCCCCCTGTAGTATTTGGGTTGCGGGCAACGCCGTCCTTATCCATATTTAATTTTTTATGAGTCCATTATTTAAGCAAGGAGTTATCCAGTGTCAGGACATTCAAAGTGGAGCACCATCAAACGGAAAAAGGGTGCCAATGATGCCAAAAGGGGAAAGATATTTACCAAGTTGATCAAGGAGATCACCATCGCCGCCCGCATGGGCGGGGGCGATCCCGGCGGCAATCCCAGGCTCCGAAGCGCCATTATTGCGGCAAAATCGGAGAATATGCCCAAAGACAATATTGCCCGGGCCATTAAAAAGGGGACCGGCGATCTGGATGGCGCGGTCTATGAGGAGATCCTGTATGAGGGATATGGGCCCGGCGGCGTGGCCGTGCTTGTAGAGACCATGACGGATAATAAAAATCGGACCGTTGCCGATATCCGTCATTTTTTTGCCAAGAGCGGCGGCAACCTTGGTGAATCCGGATGCGTGGGCTGGATGTTTGACAAGAAAGGCTCGATCATGGTTGACCGGGAGGGAGTCGACGAGGATGAGTTAATGGAACTGGCCATTGAGGCGGGAGCCGAGGATGTTCTTGAGGAAGAAACCACTTTTCAGATCCTGACCGAGCCCGATGACTTTGCCGAGGTGGTTGAGGCCCTTGAGAAAAACGGTATCAAGTGTGTAGAGGCTGGTATCTCCATGATCCCCAAAAATACTGTGGATGTGACAGAAGAAAAAACCGCACGTTCTTTGCTGAAATTGCTGGATAATCTTGAAGATAATGATGACGTGCAGAAGGTGCATGCCAATTTTGACATTGCCGACGATCTGATGGAAAATCTGTCATAGGAGATGCGAATCATCGGTGTTGATCCCGGTTCACGGGTCACCGGATACGGCATCATAGCCTGCCGGGGCCGGGATATAGGGTTTATTACCTGCGGCACAATCCGTTTGCCGGCTGAGACGGATTTTTCCCAGAGGTTGCTGTTGATCTTTGAAGGACTATCTGAGGTCATGGACCGGCATCACCCGGATGTGGCGGCCGTGGAAGACCTGTTCGTGGCCCATAATGTTCGTTCGGCCTTGAAATTGGGGCAGGCAAGAGGCGCGGCCGTGGTTGCCGCCTGTCGACAGGGTATGCCGGTTTTTGATTACACGCCCAGAAAGGTGAAGGAAAGCGTGGCCGGTTATGGAAATGCTGAGAAATCGCAGGTTCAGGAAATGGTGCGGGTTTTGCTGGAGCTCAGTGCTCTGCCCAGTTCCGATGCCGCCGATGCCCTGGCGGTTGCCCTTTGCCATGCCCATCATATGACGTATGCCACTCTGTCGACTTCGTAATTATTTCCATATGATTCCATGATTGCATCCTTACGCGGAAAAGTGCAGTGCAAACAGCCGGGGATTGTTGTCCTTGACGTGGGTGGCGTCGGCTATGAGGTGATAATCTCCAGCCGAACCTATGATATTCTGCCGCCGACCGGAGAAGAGGTTTTTTTGCTTGTCCAGACCAATGTCCGGGAGGATGCCATCACTTTGTTTGGGTTTGGCAGTGCGGAAGAAAAGGAACTCTTCCTGCTGCTCAACTCTGTTTCCGGTGTCGGGCCCAAGCTGGCCATGGCAATTCTTTCCGGGATCGGTGCCGCTGATTTATGTCAGGCCATTGGTGCCAAGGATATGGCTCGACTGACCGGACTGTCCGGAGTGGGGAAGAAGACGGCTCAACGACTTTGTATGGAGCTTGGCGATAAGGTCGGGCAACTGTCGGTTCAGGGGATTGAACCGGGCATTTCTCCTGATGCACCTGCCGTTGCCGAAGGATTTGCCATGCAGGATGCAGTTTCGGCGCTGGTCAATTTAGGTTATCCGCGCAGTACGGCCTGGCAGGCCTTGCGGGCCATACAACAGCAGGACCCGACGGCCGTGGCCGCGATGAAGGTGGAAGAATTACTGCGTCTTGCCCTGCAGACCATGGCCTGACGATCACCATTTTACTTCATGGTATTTGATGAGTTTTGACGAAGAGATAACCGGTCGACGGCTGGTGGCCGGTGCCGAGCAGGTCGATGACGTTGTTGCCGGTGTGGACATTCGCCCGAAAAGCCTTGATGAGTATGTGGGCCAGGAGCAGGTGAAAAAGAGTCTGCGTATTTTTATCCAGGCTGCCCTGCAGAGGGGTGAGGCACTGGACCATGTCCTTTTTCATGGGTTTCCCGGCCTGGGCAAAACCACCATGGCCTATATTATTGCCGGGGAAATGGGTGCCGGTATCAAGGTGACATCCGGACCGGTGATCGAAAAACCCGGTGATCTGGCAGCCATTCTGACCAGCCTTCAGTCCGGAGATGTTCTTTTCATAGATGAAATTCATCGTTTGAACCATGTCGTTGAGGAGATCCTCTATCCGGCCATGGAAGATTATCAACTTGATCTTGTCATCGGCCAGGGACCAGGCGCCCGTTCGGTCAAGATGGACCTGCCCAGGTTTACCCTGGTGGGCGCCACTACCCGTACCGGGTTGTTGACCCCACCATTGCGTGATCGTTTCGGCGTTGTCCTTCGGCTTGAATATTACAGCCCGGAAGAACTGGTCCGGATCGTCAAGCGCTCGGCAAGGCTGTTTGGTATTGCCATCGATGATGCAGGGGCCCTGGAACTCGGCCGGCGTTCCAGGGGTACACCCCGCATCGCCAACAGGCTGCTGCGGCGGGTGCGTGATTATTCGGAGGTCGGGGGGCATGCATCTATTACTGGTAAGGTTGCGGATGAGGCCCTGGAAATGCTGGCCGTTGATCGGCTTGGTCTCGATGAAATGGACAGGCGTATTTTGTTGACCCTGATCGACAAATTCCAGGGTGGACCTATTGGGCTTGACACCCTGGCCACCGCTGTCTGTGAAGAAAAAACAACCCTGGAAGATGTGTATGAGCCCTTTCTCATCCAGTCTGGTTTTTTGATGCGAACACCCAGGGGAAGAATGGCAACCGTGAGTGCTTACGAGCATTTTAATCGGCCCGTGCAGTCCGGCAGGATGCACCAGCCTGGGATTTTTGATTTGAAATAGAGGTGGAGCTATGGCGACGAAGCAAACTGTAAAGGATATTCTTCTGAAAAAGGGTGGTGATCAAAAAATTTCCATGCTCACCGCCTATGACGCGCCCATGGCCATGCTTCTTGATCAGAGCGGCATTGATATTCTGCTGGTCGGCGACTCACTGGGAATGGTAGTATTAGGGCTTGACTCCACCGTGCCCGTAACCATGGACCAGATGCTTCACCATGCGACCGCCGTCAGTCGGGGGGCACAAGCCGCGCTCGTGGTCGGCGATATGCCCTTTGGTTCCTATCTCGTTGACTCCAGGGAAACGGTGCGAAATGGTCTCCGTTTTCTCAAGGAAGCGGGGTGTGATGCCGTCAAACTTGAGGGTGGTCGGGATGCCTGTGCGGATGTTCAGGCCCTGGTCAGGGCCGGCGTACCGGTCATGGGACATCTTGGCCTGACGCCGCAGACCGCCGGTCAGCTCGGTGGTTTCAAGGTCCAGGGGAAAACCATGGAGGCAGGCCGCAGATTGCTGGCCGACGCCAGGGCCCTGGAAGAGGCGGGCGCTTTTGCCCTGGTCCTTGAATGTGTTCCGGGCCGACTTGCCGAGGTCGTTACCCGGGGAACGAATATTCCAACTATCGGCATCGGCGCCGGTCCCCACTGTGACGGTCAGGTACTGGTCACCAATGATATGCTGGGCCTGTTTGAAAAATTCACCCCCGGCTTTGTGAAAAAATATCTCAATCTGGCACCACAGCTCAAAGAGGCGGTTACAGCCTTCCAGGGCGAAATAAACAGTGGTATTTTTCCTGCATCCGAGCATACCTTCGGCACCGATGAGGATTTCAGCGCCCTGCTGGATGAATGATTCCGCTGCCTGTTTTTCATAACAGTGTAGTCATCACTGTGGTCGTGGTATATTTATACTGATACAGTATGCAAGTCTTCCAGATGCCGGGAGAAGTGATGGTTTCCCGATTTCATTTTCCCGGATCCTGCGTCGTCTTTTTTATGGCGCATGTCAATGGTTCTATTGAAGAATTCCTCCCTTTTTATGCCTGGGTAATGTACTCCCGATTGTGACGGCAAGGTGGCAATTATCCCCTTTTGTTGGTGAGCCGGCACATTCCGATTTTCTTCCATACCTGGTCAAACCAGAAAAATGTATTTTATTCTTGACACCATTCCTTTTCGTCCGTATTTTTTATATGAAACATATTTCATAACAGAGGAGAAGATGGTCCGTCCGAGAAAACGTCGTTGCATACGCGCCATGCCGGTGTCAACATTTTATAAACCGCAAGGAATTGCCTTGCATGAGTTGAAGGGTGTAACTCTGACCCTTGAAGGATTTGAAGCCTTGCGTCTTGTTGACGGGGAAAAAATACCCCGCGAGGAAGCGGCCCGGATGTTGGCGGTCTCTTCGTCGACTCTGTGCAGGATACTGGCGGAGGCAAGGGGAACGGTGGCCAGGGCGCTTGCCAACGGCTGGGCCCTGCGGATTGAAGGTGGAGATTATATGGTTGTAGATAGAGAAAGCCGGCAGGGGAAAAGATCGGCAAGTTGTTATCGTGCCGGCCGAAAAAGTAGGAAAAAATACCAAGAATAAAGACACTTTACCGACAAGGTATTGAGCACTTACATAGAGAAGAATATTAAATTCTAATGCATAAGGAGGTTATTATGCCTGCACAAAATGGAACCGGTCCGGAAGGAAATGGACCAAGAAGTGGTAGAGGTATGGGAAGATGTGGAACAGGAGCCGGTAAAAACAACGCTGGAGATTCGACCACATTGGCTCGTGGTTCTGGTCGTGGTTGCCGTCGTCAGGGCGGTAATGGATTGGGAAGAGGGAAAAACAGCGGCGGTATGAATCGTGGCCGTCAAGGTAATAGATAACGATTTTCAGTAACTTTGAATCAGGCGCAGGTGACTGCCACTGGATTGTAACCGTTGGGCTACGGCAATGGTAAACAGCGCCGCTATGATCTGAACAACCATGCAAACCAGGAAGCGGATATACACGCCTGATGAAATGATTGCCCGGTAATCTTCGGGGTTGTATCTTTTTACAACCCCGAAGATATTTCTTGTTGACAAGGGTGGTAGGTATAACTATTATTTCGCTCGCTTGAGCAAAACCAAAAGGGCAATGTATGGCAAGGCCAAAAAAATGCAGACAGGTGTCAAGGCTGCCCCGTGCACTCTATTTTAAACCTCGCGGGATTCCCATGCGGGAACTGACCGAGGTGTATTTGACTATTGAGGGAGCCGAAGCTCTGCGTCTGGTCGATTTGAAGGGACTTGATCAGCAAAGTGCCGCCGAACAGATGGACGTTTCCCGTCATACACTTGGTCGAATGCTGGCTCAAGCGAGACGGGTTGTTGCCCAGGCTATCATTGAAGGGCTGGCCATTCGTATTGAAGGCGGTGACTTTATAGTGAAAGGAGAAGGCGGTAAAGATGATTCTTTTCCTTTGGAAGATATAACTGATAATCAGGCCATCAATGAACGGGTTCAACCAGATACGAGGAAGACAGGAGAGGATAGAATGGAAAAAATAGCCATATCGAGTGAAGGACCTTCATTGGATGATAAGGTTGATCCGAGGTTTGGTCGGGCCGGGGGCTTTATTATTGTCGATCCGGCCACAATGGAAACGCAATATATTGATAATGGCGCCAGTCAGGTCATGGGGCATGGCGCCGGGCTGCAGGCTGCGGAAAATGTTGCCGCAACAGGAGCCAAGGTTGTGTTGAGTGATTATGTCGGTCCCAAGGCCTTTATGGCGCTTGTGTCAGCCGGCATTAAGATTGGACAGAATTGCGGTAACATGACCGTTCGAGAGGCCGTTGAGAAATTCAAGAGAGGGGATGTTCCCATTGCCGACAGAGTTAATCGGTAGTCTGGGTTTTTGTCGTGCAAGAATTTTGATGGCGTCGTAAAAATTTCGATCTATGGCGTTCTGTTCCGAGGCGATTCGCAACATACTATCTGCAGAGTTGAGACCCGCCTTGGAACACTACTCCTCGGAGTCTACGCTTACCTGTATATCTATGTTTTTACTTAGCCGTCTTTGAAATTATTTGGACTTTTTACGAGTCCATCAATTTTAAGATACTTTAAAAAATTATGAAGATTTCTATTGCCAGCGGTAAGGGGGGGACCGGAAAAACAACGGTGACCGCCTCGCTTGCCACTGTCTGGGATAAGCCGCTTCTGGCGGTGGATCTTGATGTGGAAGAGCCAAATCTGCATCTTTTTCTTCATCCGGAACTATCCGCTGATACGGAGAAAGCCTGGATGGAGGTTCCTGTGCTTGATGCTGAAAAATGTACCCTCTGCGGAGATTGTGTGGAAATGTGTCAGTTCAAGGCCATTTCCCTGATGATTTCCACCCTGACCCTGTATCCTGATATGTGTCATGGCTGCGGCGGCTGTATGGCCATTTGCAGCGAAGGCGCATTAGGGAAGGGACAACGAGAGTTGGGAACCATATACAAGGGAACGGTGGGCGGGACTCGGTTCCTCTCCGCTACCCTTCGCATCGGTGAGGCAATGAGTCCTCCGCTTATGGAGGCGGTAAAGAAAAAGATGGAAGATATTATCAACCTGGAAGGACGGGATGCTGTTATTGATGCGCCGCCGGGCGTGAGTTGTCCCGCTTTGTGTGCGGTAATGGAGAGTGATGTGATTGTCCTGGTTGCCGATGCCACCCCTTTTGGATTGCATGATTTTAAACTTGCCTGGGAGTCTTTTTCTCCTCTGGACAAACCCATGGGGGTGGTAATTAACAGGGCGGGAATGGGAACCCGGGAAATTTACACCTTCTGCCGGGAAAACGCTATTCCTATCCTGGCGGAGATTCCCTTTGATCGGAAGATCGCCGAAGCCTACTCGCAAGGGCGCATTATCGCAGAGGTGTCCGCTGAATTGGGCACTATTTTTTCTTCACTGCAAAAAAACATTCGCGCCCTGGCTGCCGGAGATGAAGGGGAGGTGGGTCATGCGTGAAATTCTTGTGTTAAGCGGCAAAGGAGGCACCGGAAAAACTTCATTGACGGCCGCATTTGCCCATGTTTCCGGAAATAAAATTATCTGTGACCTGGACGTTGATACCCCGGATCTGCATCTTTTGCTGCAGCCGACCCATGAACGGGAAGTGCAGTTTTATGCCGGTAACGAGGCGCAGATCAATCAGTCCGGATGCATCAGTTGCGGCCTTTGTGAGGAGATGTGCAGATATAACGCCATTCACCATGATGATTTGAATGTGTTTAGCGTTGATTCGATTCGCTGTGAGGGGTGTAAGGTTTGTGTCGCTTTTTGCCCGGAAGAGACCATCAGCTTTCCTGAAAAACACTGTGGTCGCTGGTATGTATCGACCACACGTTTCGGCACCATGGTTCATGCCCAACTTTTTCCCGGTGAAGAAAATTCCGGCCGCCTGGTGGCCTTGTTGAAGCAGGAGGCGAAAAAACTGGCCAAAGAGAAAAAGATAGATTGCATTCTCAGCGATGGCGTGCCCGGAGTCGGCTGCCCGGTGATCAGTTCACTTTCCGGGGCTGATTTTGTCGTTATCGTGACGGAACCCACACCTTCGGGTCGCCATGATCTAGAACGGGTGGTTGCGCTTTGTCGTCATTTTCGCACCAGGGCCGGCATTATTATTAACAAGTTTGACTTAAATGATAAACAAAGCGAAAATATAGAGGAATACTGTCGTGATAACGGTTATCCTCTTCTGGCCAAACTGCCTCATGATACTCTGGTGACCGAGGCCATGGTCAAGGGACTTGCGGTTACTGAATGCGAAGAGAGTGCGATCGGGACGGAAATACGATCCGCATGGGAAAAAATAGAACAGCTCACCCGGTAAACGGGATGGCTCATGATGGAAATTCGTCATGAAAACAATGGAATAAGAGGAGAAAAAATATGATTATTGGTATTCCTTCAACACAACCCGGTGGCCTGGATGCCCCATTCGGAGCCCATTTTGGTCACTGTGATCTGTACACGCTTGTTGATGTGGAGAATGGTGAAATAAAAGAGGTGCGAACTTTGCCTAGTGTGCCGCATCAACAGGGCGGTTGTCTGGCGCCTGTTCAGTATCTTGCTGATAACGGCGTCAATGTATTGTTGGCCGGAGGTATGGGGATGCGTCCACTTATGGGGTTTAACCAAATGGGGGTTGATGTCTATTTTGCTGCAAATGCGCCCACTGTCGGGGTGGCGGTCAAGGCCTATCTGGCAGGTAATCTGCAGAAATTTACTCAGGACCTTACCTGTGGTGGTGGCGGCGGCCAGATGTAAATTGATTGGATGTCGGGACATACTGCAAAGCATCGGGAATTGATAGGGTCAATGGATCGGTTCATGTGTGTTCTGCTGTCTTTTTCGGGTCGTATAATGACGAGGTCTATCAAAAAATGTCTGAACATAATGCAGAAGCAATAAATCAGCTTGGCAGGACTTTTTTGTTTCATGCCAATACGCCGCTTTATCTTGGCAGCCTCGAAAATCCTGATGGATCCGCTCGCCTTGTCGGCCAGTGTGGTGATGCAATCAAGATAGATGTGAAGATTCGTGGCGATATTATTGATGAGATACGCATGATTCCTGATGGTTGTGTGTTTACCAGGGTCTGTGGCGACGTGGTCAGCGAGCTGGCCGATAAGAAAACTGTTGACCAGGCCCTGGAGATCGAACCGGAACAGGTTTCCGATATTCTTGGTGATGATCTCCCCCCGGATCATATGCACTGCGCCCGCCTTGCCGTTAATACCCTTGGTGAGGCTATAGCGGAAGCATTGTGGAAAAAGGCGGCAACTTCCTGAAGCAATAGGTTTATTGTACCCCCTGAAAGTATACGGATGGAAAAAGGGCTGTCTGTACAAAAAAGCATCTTTTGTACCTGTTTACTCGGTAACGTAATGGAGAAAGACGATATGTATAATTTCTTACTGGTTTCACCAAGGCCTGATGAACTGGGTGATTTTACGGCAGCCCTGACAGCGCAACCGGATATTACACTTAATCAGGTCACAAGTGGTGGGGAAATGTTGCGAATCATCCGGGATGAAAGCCCGCATCTTGTTATTCTTGACCGGAAAATTAAAGATAGAGATTCCCTTGAGCTGGTGAATGAACTTT
>Ga0256831_1002140_pt1 | contig 10390 bp, 7 predicted proteins | sample 132544metaG_FD_189087 | JGI IMG/M metagenome (GOLD analysis project Ga0256831, IMG submission 189087) | Hydrothermal vent microbial communities from Lau Basin, Pacific Ocean - 132-544 | ecosystem: Environmental > Aquatic > Marine > Hydrothermal vents | place: Pacific Ocean: Lau Basin | collected... | reverse complement strand
AAGTCGTTTTGTGCAGCAAGCTCCATCTACTAAATTATTCTCAATAAATTATTCATACAAAACCGTAGGTATTTTTACACAAGACAATTGGAAATTGTCAAAAAAATTATCACTAGAACCCGGCATCCGCTATGACTATAATCTATCTCAAGGAGGATTTTTATTGCCGAGGTTGGCAATATTATATCGCTTCTCAAAAAATTTCTCCAGCCGTTTAAGTGGCGGTTTAGGTTATAAGTTACCTACTCCCTTTACCGATGAGTCAGAGAGAACAAGATATCAATACATCTCATTTAATTCCAATTTAGTAACTGAAAAATCCATGGGGACAAATCTTGACTTCACTTTTAAAACTCCACTATTTGATATGTTATTTCTGAGTTTTAATCAGTCCTTCTTCATGGTACAAATATCCAATCCTATTATTGCCAATCAAGATTCATTAGTAAACATGAAGGTATATTTTGAAAATGCCCATGGCAATTTACTCAACAAAGGAATGACAAGTAATTTAAGATTATCAATGGATGAGTTAGTACTTTATATTGATTATACTTTTGTTGATGCACGCAAACAATATGACCATAATAAGCCCTTGGAATTAACACCCAATAGTCGGCTGACAACAACATTGGCCTACGAAGACGAAGAGGAAGGTTGGAAAATGGGCTTAGAAGCATTTTATATTGGAAAACAACATTTAGAACTAGGCAAGCAAAGCCCTGACTATTGGTTGCTTGGCGCATCAATACAAAAAACTATTGGGCATTTTACCCTTGCATTAAATGTTGAGAATATTTTAAATATACGTCAGACTAAGTATGGCAATATTGTACATGGAAATCGAAATAATCCTATGTTCAGTGAATTGTATGCACCCCTCGATGGTGTTGTAGGCAATATCGTATTGAAATTTGACTTGTATTAGCATCCCTAATTAATCAAATAAATTTACAAAAGGACATAATGAAGAATTACTATAAGATACTTACTAAACCTATATTGGCAGCGGGCATAATAATCTTTATGGCCGGGATATTTTCATTTCTAAAAATGAAGACAAACCTATTTCCTGCCGTTCAGTTTCCTCGTATCTCAATTATTGTTAATGCGGGCCAATTGCCTATTGACCGTATGATGATAACGGTAACTCAGCCCATTGAGAGTGCGGCAAAAAAAGTAAAAGGAGTACATCTAGTAAAAAGTAGTACTTCGCGAGGGAGTGCCACCATTGAGGTTTACTTTGATTGGGGATTAGATATTTACGCTTTAAAACCACAACTGGAAAGCAGGATTAATGAAATAAAGAACTTTTTACCACCGGGTGTAACAATCTCAGCCGAAGTAATGAACCAATCCTTATTTCCTGTTTATGGTTACACTTTAGAGAATCCCAAATTGACAAACGTGGATTTAAAAGATGTAGCCGATATCATTGTAAGGCCGGCTTTTTCACAAGTAAATGGCATTTCTAATGTGGTAATTCGAGGAGGAAGAAATAAAGAGTTTGTTATTGCTCCCGATGCAGCAAAACTGATTGCTTTGGGTCTTCAGCCTCAAGATATTATTACCGCTTTCGACAATAGCAACTTTGTTGCCTCAGCAGGTCTATTACCCGATCATTATCGCATGTACCTAACATTAATTGACAGCCGTGTTGACGATATAAATCAACTTAATAATACGGTAATTAAAAATGTTGGAGGACGCATTATTAGGGTTAAAGATATTGCAATTATTAAACTTGAAGAGCAACAAGAATTTGTAAAAATTAATGCCAATGGGAATAATGCTGTCATCGTTGATTTGGTAAAGCAACCCGGTATCAACTTACTTGATTTTGCCAATAGCGTGGAATTAAAGGCGCAAGAGATACGAAAAATACTACCGAAAGGCTTCACCTTAAAACCATATTACAACCAAAGTGCATTTGTAACAGCAAGCGTTGATGGCACGATGAAAACTATCTACGAAGGATTATTTTTAGCTTTTCTTGTAATAATATTATTCCTACGATCGTGGCGCTCGAGTTTGGTTGTATTGCTAACGATTCCTGTTACCGTATCCTTTACTTTTCTGGTTCTTTATCTTGTTGGCATCACGATAAATATAATGTCATTGGGCGCTATAGCCGCCTCAGTAGGACTTATCATTGACGATGCCATTGTTATTATCGAGCAGATTTATAAAAATCATGAAGACCATCCCAATAAAAATCGTTTTCAAATAGTGCAATTATCAATTGCCTTTTTACTGCCCGCAATGATAGCCTCTTCTTTAACAACCATTGTTATCCATTTCCCCTTTAGATTAATGAGTGGTTTAGCAGGAAGTTTTTTTCGTGTTTTATCAAATACCATGGAGCTTACAATGGTAGTATCATTCTTGGTAACATGGCTGTTATTACCTGTATTCCATATACTTATAGGATATAAACCTCCTAAGAAGAAGAAAATTAGAAAAGAAACTACAGAGAGCCGATTACGCTGGCTAAGCTGGTTTTATAGCCGGCCTGCTTACTCTATTGTATTTGTGCTGTTACTTTTGCTCAGCAGCTATTTTGCAGCGACAAAACTTCAAACCGGATTTTTGCCAAAGTTAGATGAAGGCTCCATTGTATTGGATTATTATTCACCCCCCGGAACTACCATTAACGAAACCGACCGCTTATGTAAACAAATGGAAACGGTAATCCTTGCCAATGCTAATGTACAAAGCTATTCCCGCCGGACGGGAATAAGAATGTCATTTAGAGCTCATCCGGCCAACGAGGGGGATTATTCCATTCAACTAAAATCATCGCGCAAAGAAACCACCGATGAAGTAATTGCTGATCTCAGACGCTCTATTTCGGCAAAAGTTCCTGTTCTAAAAATTGAGTTCGGCCAACGAATAGCAGACCTATTGGGTGATTTGGTTGGTAAAGCTCAGCCCATAGAAGTGAAAATATTTGGTACTAATTACCACAAACTCCAAGAGATAGCTAATCAATGCCATAGAGCAATGGATAGCATCCCCGGTATTGTTGATATTGATGACGGGCTAGTACCTGAAGGACCCGCCCTAATTATTTCACCTAAAAAAGATAAATTAGCCCTATATAATTTATCCCTCAACGATTTCAACACTCAACTTAAAGCTATAGTAGAAGGTATTCCTTTGGGTAAATCAGCAAATATACCCAGCCCTTCTCCTGACCAGGCAGCAATGACTTCCGGTTTGCAAATTGGAGACATTCAAGAAGGACAGGTAATGAGAAGAGTGATAATGCGTTTCGTAGATTTCAAAGATAATGATTTGGAAGTATTAAAAAAACAAAGCATTTTCTTACCCAATGGTAATACAAGGCCACTGTCCTATTTCTGTGATATTAAAACTCAGTCAGGAGATGTTGTTGAAAGCAGAGAGAATCTAAAGCCTGTAATTGTGCTTACGGCAAGGCTGGAAAATTTAGACTTAGGTTCTGCCATCAATAACATTAAGAGCACTTTTGCCAAAGAAATCCATTTACCATCAAGTTATTATATTGAATATGGAGGAGCCTATGCCGAGCAACAACAATCATTTAAAGAGCTAATGACAATTCTAGCATTAGCCACATTATTTGTTTTTCTAGTACTAATGTTTCTCTTCCGCCACTGGGCCACTGCTATTCTTATTTTATTTATCTCTCTTATGGGTATCACAGGAAGCCTATTATTATTATATCTTTTTAATATCCCACTCAATGTGAGTAGCTATACCGGATTGATAATGATAGTAGGTATTATAGCCGAAAATGCTATTTTCACGGTATTCCAATATAACAAGAACTTACAAGTTTACAAAAAAGAGTATGCCATAAATAATGCTATTGCCCTTCGAATCCGCCCCAATCTAATGACCGCAATAAGTGCGATATTAGCATTAATTCCATTGGCCATAGGGATAGGTGTCGGTGCTCAAATGCAACAGGCTCTGGCAATTGCTGTAATTGGTGGTTTTATTGTTGGCTTACCTTTATTGCTAATTGTATTACCAAGTATTCTTCATCTTATAAAACGAGCCTAACAAAGGTAATTTTTAACTCATTATAGAATCATTATCTTTATCATGCAAATATAAACAGATGAAAATCAATAGAAAACATAACAACAAAGGAGTCAAAGCTAGTTTTATAGCCTTTCGATGCTTTGAGAAAATTATTTCTTCAGCAACATTTTAATCTCATTGAGTTTCATCAAAGCCTCAACCGGTGTTAATATGTCAATTTCAATATTAAGAATATCTTCCTTTATTTGCTGCAAAAGAGGATCGTCGAGTTGGATAAAACTAAGTTGATAATTCGCTTCCTCTTCCTTTTTACGCGCCACTTCCTTAATTCCTTGTTTAAGCTCCTGATTACTATGCGATTTCTCCAGTTGTTTGAGTAATTCCTCCGAACGCTTTAAGACTTTTTTTGGCATTCCGGCCATTCGGGCCACATGAATACCGAAACTATGTTCTGAACCTCCGGGCACTAGTTTTCTGAGAAAGATAATTCGATTCCTAATCTCTTTAACATCGATATGATAATTTTTTATTCTGGAGAAACTCTGCGCCATTTCATTAAGTTCGTGATAATGTGTAGCAAACAAAACCTTAGCTCTATAAGACCTATGCTCATGCAAAAATTCAGAAATAGCCCATGCAATAGAAATCCCATCATAAGTACTTGTTCCTCTACCAATCTCATCGAGGAGAATAAGCGACCTATTGGAAACATTATTTAATATACTCGCAGTCTCATTCATCTCCACCATAAAAGTAGATTCACCGGAAGAAATATTATCCGAAGCTCCAACCCTTGAAAACACTTTATCAACAAGACCTATTGCTGCTGAATCTGCGGGGACAAAGCCTCCCATTTGCGCCATCAATACTATCAATGCTGTTTGGCGCAGCAGAGCTGATTTACCGGACATATTAGGTCCTGTAAGCATAATCATTTGTTGCTTATCATTATCGAGGTACACATCATTAGCCACGTATATCTCATCATGGGGCAGATTACGTTCAATAACGGGATGGCGTCCATTTTTTATATCAATGGCAAAGCCCTCATTTATTTCAGGGCGTATATACTTTGCTGCTCCGGCTATTGCTGCAAACGAACTCAATACATCCAACTTAGCAATAAGTCCCGCATCCAACTGTATGGGCTGAATATATTCCAACAAACTAATTACCAACTCAGTATACAACTTAGTCTCCAGTGCCAATATTTTCTCTTGCGCACCGAGTATTTTAGACTCCAATTCTTTAAGTTCCGGGGTAATATAACGCTCATAATTAGTTAGCGTCTGTTTTCTTATCCACTCATCAGGAACCTTATGTTGATGAACTTTAGTTACTTCCAGATAATAGCCAAAAACATTATTAAAACCAATCTTAAGGCTTGATATTCCTGTGTTTTCCACTTCACGTTCCTTTATCTGCTCCAAGATATCCTTACTGGCATAGGCAATATGTCGCAATTCATCAAGTTCATCACTGATACCCGCTTTTATTACACCACCCTTATTAACCATCACCGGCGCCTCCTCTTGAATACTCTTCTCTATCTTTTCGGCCATGGAATAGCAAGGATTCAATTGCTCAGCAATGCGAAGCAAAGCCTCTTCCCCACTCTCTTTAAGTAATTCTTTAATTTGAGGAATAGTAGCCAAGGCTCTATTAAGCTGCAACAGCTCGCGTGGATTTATCTTAGCAATAGAAACCTTTGAGATAAGTCGCTCCAGATCTCCCACCGATTTTATCAAAGACGACAGTTGCTCTTGAGATGACTTTTTATCATAAAAATACTGCACAATATCCAAACGCTCTTCTATCTGATTTTTATTCTTCAGAGGCAAAACCAACCATCGCCGTATCAAACGCGCTCCCATGGGACATTGAGTTTGATCTATCACTTCCAACAATGTTGTTGCATCAGCATTAGGCGACTGCAACAACTCCAAGTTACGAATGGTAAAACGATCGAGCCAAACATAATGATCCGCTTCTATGCGGCTTAAATTGGTAATATGCTTTATCTTGTCATGCTTGGTTTCTGATAAATAATGCAATATTGCACCGGCAGCAATTACTGCCAGCTCCAAATGAGCAACACCAAAACCTTTTAACGATTTTGTTCCGAAATGCTTATTCAATAAATCATAAGCAAAATCGGCTGTAAAAACCCAATCATCGAAAGTTGTTAGATAATGTTTCTCTCCAAAATGCGCTATAAATTTATTTCTGTAATCGCGACTAATGACAAGCTCCGAAGGCACAAAACTCTGAATAAGTTTATCAATATATTCCAAATTCCCTTGGGCCACATAAAACTCACCCGTTGAAACATCCAAAAAAGCAATACCTGCCATCTTACCATCAACAAATAAACTTGCCAAGAAATTATTTTGACTATGTTCCAATACTTTATCATTATAGGCAATCCCCGGAGTTACCAATTCAGTAACTCCTCTTTTCACAATTTTCTTTGTCAATTTAGGGTCTTCCAGCTGATCACAAACGGCCACCTTCTCTCCTGCCCTTACCAATTTAGGCAAATAAGTATCCAAGCTATGATGCGGAAATCCTGCCAACTCAATATGCATAGCTTTTCCATTAGCCCTCTTGGTAAGTACTATACCTAAAATTTTAGAGGCTTTAATAGCATCTTCTCCAAAAGTCTCATAAAAATCACCCACACGGAATAACAATAAGGCAGTGGGATGTTTCGCCTTAATTGCATTATATTGTTTCATCAATGGCGTTTCCGCCACCTTCTTATTCGTTTTTGCCATAGGAAACCAAAAATATATATTTTGTCAGCAAGAAGGATACTATTTTATTTCTTTTTTTTAACAATCGCAGACCCCATTCACCCTTCGGCAAAGCTCAAACAAACAGTTAATCGCTCCAGAATGATTCTTCAAAATCCAACAGCCTGTCGCCCTCCACCCTATGGCCTTCCTGGCGCAATAGTTCTGCCATAAGATTAGGGTCGCCGAAAGCTTTCTTGCCACTTAGCATTCCCATTCTGTTGAGTACTCTATGAGCCGGCACAGAGGGCTCAATGGAGCTGCTTTTATTCAATGCCCAACCAACCATTCTTGCTCCTGATGGTGAGCCAATAGCTCTTGCTACTGCTCCATAGCTTGTTACTCTGCCATAGGGAATATGCCTACAATATTCATAAACTTTCTGAAAGAAATCCAAATCCGACATTGGCTACTTTATTTTGAAAATGCATTCGCATTAAGCTGAAATTGCATATAATTTATAGCATAACCTTGCTCCGAAAATAATTTTTCATAATAAGTTCGTATTTCTTTTACCTCTTCAAGTCCATCATAATTATACAAATCTTTTACCGATAGAATGAGTTTATGATTATGCTCTTTAATAACATCAAGGGTATAATTAAAAAGGGGTTCATTATCTGTCTTGAAATTTATAATACCACCGGGTTTTAATATCTGAGAATACCGTTGTAGAAAAACGGGCGAGGTAAGCCTTTTGCTGATTTTAATTTTTTTAGGCTGCGGGTCAGGAAAAGTAATCCACAGCTCATCAATCTCACCTTGGGCAAAGAGTTGAGGCACCATTTGTACATAATTGCGTACAAAGGCTACATTGGTCATCTTCAATTCGTTGGAAGTCTTACAACCGCGCCACATTCGAGCCCCTTTAATATCCATACCGATAAAATTTCTTTGGGGATATTTCTGTGCCAGCCCAACAGTATATTCTCCTTTACCACAACCAACTTCCAAAGTAATTGGGTTGTTATTCTTAAAAAATTCACTATTCCACTTCCCTTTTAAACTAAAATCTTCTTTTAAGTCTTCATACTTAGGCTGAAACATATTGGGGAAGGTCAGGTTTTCTGCAAAATGACGCAATTTATTCTTCGAGGCCATAATTTTCTTCTCTTCTAGTGTACAATTTTTTGAATCCAGAGACCCTTTAGCTTTTTTTGTTCTGCCTGCTTAATAAATTTCTTAGCTTGATAGCTTTTGGCAAAACCGGCATAGCATACCCTTATCAAACCTCCTCTGGTTTTACCTTCAATACTAGCATTTGGATATCCACTCTGTTGAATTTCTTTAAGAAAATCGGCCGCTTTTTTCGATGACTTAAAACAACCGGCTATAACATAATACTTCTTTTTGCTTTTATAGTCCCTGTCTTCTTCCTTTTCTTGCATAGAAACTACTTTATGCTCTGCCTCAGTATTTCTCTTTAAAGAGTCTTTCGCTGCAATTGTTTCTGCCGGAGAAACTTTTTGTATTTCAGCAGTAGCTGTATCTGTCATTTTAGCGTTTAAGACATGTTTTACTGTATCTATTTGCTTATTGCCGGTATTATTTTTACTTATAACAGGATTTACTTCTCGCTCTATACTAGGTTTATTTTGTTTCATAAATTTGAAAACTCCAACAACCAATAAGGAAGCTACAGACAAAATAGCAATCCACAGCCAAGCGCGTGATTTACGTTCTTCAGGTTCTGGCGCAGCCTTTATTATTGGTTTTGCCTCAACTTTATTAATGGGCTCCATTTTGAAAGATTCCAAACCAAAATAAGTCTTCTCATAATTGAAATCTGTTTCCTGCTCAAAAACTATTGCTCCGGAGCTATGCAAATTAAAAACGCCCACCTGAGACATCGTATATTTTTTCTGTTGGTTTAATTCATCCTTTAGTTTATCAACAAAAATCTTGATTTGTTGTTCGGCATCATTGCTTTGCAATGCTTTTGCCAACATATTATCCTCTGCCTGATAATTTTTCGTAAAACTTATTTTCTTAAATTTAGGGATAAACTCATTGCTGACAGGATGATGAAATGCTTCCTGCATAGTTGTCTCCAGCACACCAAAGCCAGGTATTACCACACGGCTATTTTGAAATAGCAAGCGACTAATAAGTATATTTATATCCATCATAAGTAAGTTAAAGCATGCTCTAGATCTTCAGGAGTATCAATTCCCACACTATCAAATTCACTAATTCCCATTCCTATGGAAAAGCCGGCTTCGAGCCAACGCAACTGCTCCAACGACTCGGCCTGCTCCAAAGGAGTCATTTCCAGCGCTATCAATTTCTGCAAGGCAGAAGCTTCAAAGGCATACATGCCAATATGCTTATAATAAGCAATTTGAGCATCTCCACTTCGATTAAAAGGAATAGCATAACGTGAAAAATACAAGGCTTTTTGTTGTTTTGACATAACAACTTTCACCACATTGGGAGAATCAAGTTCTTTCGTTATGTCAATCTGCTTTGCCAATGAAGCAATCTGAAATTCTTCGCGCTCAATTATTTTACAAAGCATCTCTATTTGTTGCCACTTAACAAAGGGTTCGTCTCCCTGTATGTTAAGTACATAATCAAACTTCTGACTTTGCTTACGCATAACTTCAGCTATACGCTCGGTGCCATTTCTATGCTTTGGGGAAGTCATCATTACTTCACCACCAAAAGACTTTACATGATTAAAAATGCGTTCATCGTCTGTTGCCACAATTACTTTTGCAATACTTTTTGATAAGGATGCTTTCTCCCATACCCTTTGTACCATTGATTTCCCTTTAATCATCACCAAAGGTTTCCCCGGAAAACGGCTTGACTGATAGCGTGCCGGAATAATTGCAATTACTGACATTTATCTAATTTTATTCTCCCCTAATTAAACTTCTATCTCTGTTAATGGAAACTAAAAAAGCCCATTAATTTCTCCATTAATTTTCTCTATTATCATTCCCAAATCTTCCGGATTATCAAGAAAATCAAGATTATCAACATCAATAATTAAGAGCTTTCCCTTGGTATAACCGCCAATCCATTCTTCATATCGGTCATTCAGACTTTTTAAATAATCCAGCCGAATAGAATTTTCATAATCCCTACCTCGAGACTGGATTTGTTTAACCAAATTCGGCACTGAAGATCGCAAATAGATTAATAAATCAGGAGGCTGAATAAAGGTACTCATAAGTTCAAAAAGAGACTGGTAGTTATCAAAATCTCGTGAAGGCATCAAACCCATTTCATGTAAATTGGGAGCAAAAATATAGGCATCCTCATAGATAGTACGATCTTGAATCACTGTTTTACCATTGTTCCGAATCTCAACCACCTGACGAAATCGGCTATTAAGAAAATATATTTGCAGATTAAAAGACCACCTTTGCATATCCTCATAAAAACTATTAAGATATGGATTTGTTTCCACGTCCTCGTAATGGGCCTCCCATTTAAAATGCTTTGACAATAACCGTGTTAATGTGGTTTTCCCTGCACCAATATTTCCTGCTATAGCGATATGCATATTCTCTTTAATTTTGTTTGATTATTATTATGTTTGAGAAGTACAAAAA
>Ga0256831_1002139_pt1 | contig 10391 bp, 9 predicted proteins | sample 132544metaG_FD_189087 | JGI IMG/M metagenome (GOLD analysis project Ga0256831, IMG submission 189087) | Hydrothermal vent microbial communities from Lau Basin, Pacific Ocean - 132-544 | ecosystem: Environmental > Aquatic > Marine > Hydrothermal vents | place: Pacific Ocean: Lau Basin | collected... | reverse complement strand
GCGTTCTCGAGTGTGCCTTAGCGAGAGAGGAGAGCAGGGGGAGCCACTATCGCGAGGACTTTCCGGTGATGAGGAAAGCCTTCGAGAGGCCGAGCTTCTTTGACGGGAGGTGCAGACTCTAACCAAAGGTGTCCAAAAACCCTTTTAACGCACCGCCTTTATTCTCACCCAAGAGGGGTGAGATTATGGAACGTGAAAAGCTCGTGGAGGAGATAAACCGGCTTAAAGAGAAGCGCAACGCGATAATCATGGCCCACAACTACCAGCTGCCCGAGGTTCAGGACATAGCCGACTTCCTCGGGGACAGCCTTGAACTGGCGAGGAAAGCGGTCAACGTTGACGCCGATGTTATAGTCTTCGCCGGCGTAGACTTCATGGCAGAGACGGCCAAAATCCTCAATCCAGAAAAGACGGTTCTGCTCCCGACGAGGAGGGCCACCTGCGCCATGGCCAACATGCTTCAGCCGGAGCACATAGTCGAGGCGAGGAAGAGGTATCCCGATGCTCCCGTGGTTCTCTACGTCAACAGTTCGGCCGAGTGCAAGGCCCTCGCGGACGTTACGGTCACCTCCGCAAACGCGGCCAAAATCGTCGGAAAGCTCGATTCCGACGTGGTAATATTCGGCCCCGACAAGAACCTCGCCTACTACGTCGCAAAGCAGACAGGCAAGAAGGTCATCCCCGTTCCCGAGTACGGCCACTGCTACGTCCACAAAAAGTTCACCGTGGAGGACGTTGAACGTGCGAAAAGGTTGTACCCCAACGCCAAGCTGATGGTTCACCCGGAGTGCGAGCCGGAAGTGCAGGAGAGAGCCGACATAATCGTCTCCACGGGCGGGATGATAAGACGTGCGGGAGAGTGGAACGAGTGGGTGGTCTTCACGGAGAGGGAGATGGTTTACAGACTGAGCAAGCTCTATCCGAATATCAAGTTCCACCCCGCGAGGGAGGACGCGACCTGCATCGGGATGAAGGCGATAACGCTCGAGGACGTCTACACTGCCCTCCGTGACAGGAAGTACGCCGTTGAGGTGCCGAAAGAGATAGCTGAGAAGGCCAGGAGGGCAATAGAACGGATGCTGGAAATGAGCTGAGGTGTTAAGTGTAGAGGGAAATATCTAAGGATTTTTGTTAAGTCTGGAGGGAAACCTATGACCACCATTACCTACCTCCTCGGGTTCCTTGAGGAGGATGCCCCCTTCGGCGACGTCACGAGCGAGGCGGTTATTCCAGAGGGCATCAAGGCAAAGGCCGTCATCATAGCGAAGCAGGAAGGCGTAATAGCCGGCGTTGAGGAAGCCAAAGCCCTCTTCGAGCACTTCGGTGTTGATGTCGATGTCAAGAAGCTCGACGGCGAGGAGGTGAAGAGGGGAGATGTTGTCCTCGAACTCGTTGGAAACGCCCGCTCAATCCTCCTCGTCGAGAGAACCGCGTTAAACGTCATGGGCAGGATGAGCGGCATCGCAACGGAGGTAAGGCGGCTCGCAGAGAAGGTTAAAGCGGTGAACCCGAAGGTTCGCGTTGCAGGCACCAGAAAGACCCTCCTCAAGCCAATAGACAAGAGGGCAATCCTCCTCGGCGGCGGCGAGCCACACAGGTTTTCCCTCAGCGACGCGATGCTCATAAAGGACAACCACCTTGCCCTGGTTCCGCTCGAGGAGGCGATAAGGCGCGCGAGAGCATTCAGCGTTTACAAGGTCGTCGAGGTTGAGGTTGAGAGCCTTGAGGATGCCATCAGAGCTGTCCGAGCAGGAGCAGACGTGGTCATGCTCGACAACATGACGCCTGGGGAGATAACGGAAACCATCGAGGCCCTAAAGCGTGAGGGTCTTCGCGACAGAGTTAAAATCGAGGTCTCCGGCGGGATAACACCAGAGAACATAGAGGAATACGCGAAGCTCGATATCGATGTCATAAGCCTCGGCTATCTGACCCACTCGGTGAAGAACTTCGACGTGAGCCTCGAGATAATTGGAAAGGTCTAATCGAAACTTCTTTTGCCATTTTCACCCTTCTCTCGGGACTTCTTCTGAAACTTACGGGAACTTTCACGGCAACCTTTATATTCAAGTTTTTCCTTGAATCACATTGCAAGCCAAAACTTGAAAAGGTGGTTGAGATGGGGAAGCTCGACGTTATTGAGGCCAAGGGCACTGAGAGGCTGAAGAGGGGCTTCGCCAAGATGGTGAAGGGCGGAGTAATTATGGACGTCACCAACGCCGAGCAGGCCCACGTTGCGGAGGAAGCAGGGGCAGTTTCAGTTATGGCCCTCCATCGCGTTCCGGCCGACATCAGGAAGGCCGGTGGGGTTGCCAGAATGGCTCCAATAGAGAAGATCCAGGAGATAATGGACGCGGTGACAATTCCGGTGATGGCCAAGGTCAGGATCGGCCACGTCGCCGAGGCGAAAATCCTGGAAGCTCTGGGCGTTGACATGATAGACGAGAGCGAGGTTCTAACGCCTTCGGATCCGTACTTCCACATAGACAAGCGCGAGTTCAACGTCCCCTTCGTCTGCGGCAACAGGAACCTCGGCGAGGCCGTCAGGAGGATATGGGAAGGCGCGGCCATGATGAGGACGAAGGGCGAGGCCGGGACAGGGAACATAGTTGAAGCAGTGAGGCACGTCCGCCTTCTCAAGGACAACATCGCCCTAATCCAGCGCATGACCGACGAGCAGGTCTACGGCGTTGCCGAGAAGTTCGCGGAGCCTTACCTCAGGCTCGCCTTCGAGGTCAGGGAGATAAGTGGATTGCCGAAGCAGGTCCTCGAAAACGAGCCGGTCTACGGCCACTACACATACCGCGACATCGTTGAGGGACTCTACAAGATCCTCCTCGAGATCAAGAAGCTCGGAAGGCTTCCGGTCGTCAACTTCGCAGCTGGAGGCGTTGCAACTCCCGCGGACGCGGCACTCATGATGCAGATGGGCATGGACGGCGTCTTCGTCGGTTCTGGAATCTTCAAGAGTTCGAACCCCGAGAAGATGGCCAGGGCGATAGTGGAAGCGGTGAACCACTGGGACGAGCCTGACGTTTTAGCGGAGATAAGCAGGGAGATAGGGGAGCCGATGCGCGGGCAGGAGATAGAACAGCTCGAGATCCGCCTCGAGGAGAGAGGAATCTGATCCTCTTTTCTGTTTAATTTGAGGTGGTCGGAATGGTCAGGGTAGGCGTCATAGGCCTCCAGGGCGATGTGGGCGAGCACATCGAGGCCAGCAGGAAAGCCCTCGAGAACCTCGGCGTTTCCGGTGAGGTTGTCTGGCTCAGGAAGCCGGAGGGGCTTGAGGGGATCTCAGCGATAATAATACCCGGCGGCGAGAGCACCACCATTTCCCGGCTCATGACGAAGAACGGCCTCCTCGAACCAGTCAGAAAGCTCGGCGAGGAGGGGATTCCCATAATGGGCACCTGCGCAGGGCTGATAATGCTCTCGAAGGAAGTTATAGGCGCAACTCCTGAACAGCGGTTCCTTGAGCTTCTTGACGTCAGGGTCAACAGAAACGCCTACGGCAGGCAGGTTGACAGCTTTGAAGCGCCGATAAAGCTGGCCTTCAGCGACAAGCCATTCACGGGCGTCTTCATCCGTGCTCCAAGGATAGTGGGGCTTTTGAGCGGGAGGGTGAAGCCGATAGCCTGGCTCGGCGACAGGGTTGTGGGCGTCGAGCAAGACAACCTGATCGGCCTCGAGTTCCACCCCGAGCTGACAGAGGACACGAGGGTTCACGAGTACTTTTTGAGGAAGGCTCTGTGAGATGCCTTTTATTTTAACTTTTGGGAGTTTGGAGATTGAACTTACGGACAAAAATATTTATACATCTTCATCCATTTCTGATTCGATGCCACTATGGGGACTCTGGGGAGATCCGTACTCGCTCTGTTAATCATTTTGATTGTGCTGGCTTCGGGGTGTCTAACCGAGAAGACTTCCACCCAGAAATCGAAAATGACGAGCAAGGCTCCAAGCACCCCAGCGGTGTCCAGGGTGGAGACCTCAAATACCTCGGTACTTACCATCGAGATAAACCCGAATCTGGAGCTGTTTACGGTGATTTACATTCTCGCCTTCAACGGTAGTGACCCCTTTATAATAGCTCCTCCCAGCTACATCAAGGATGTCCTGACGTATTTCGCCCCATACAAAGATAGCGAGGCCGTTAGGTACGTGCAGGGGGTTTTCAACTCCTCACTCCCACTTTACACGAGGGACGAAGCAATAATGGCCCTGAGCACAAGATTGGCCAGGTTAAACTACCTCGGGAACATCACCAACGATACTGCCCTTGGTCTGGATTTGAGGCTTTTCGCGGAGTTCGCCAGGGAGAGCAACTTTGAGGCGTTCTATCGGGCGCACCTGAAGGAATATGAGCGCTCGATTTCAACGCTCCCCGAGATTCTCTCCCGGGCACCCCAGTGGTACTGGCGCCTCTTTGGGAAAAGGTACACGAGGTTCAGGGTTGAGGCCTCGTATTCGTTGAGGATACACCCCCACAGCGTTGGGGAGAACGGGACCGTGTACTACATTGGGTTTATCCCCCGAGATATGGACCCCTCAAAAGCCTATGGGCTGGCTCTTGTAGTACTCCATGAGTTTGCACACCCATTCGTGGAGGATTTCCTGAAGGAAAACTTTCAGCTTTTTAAGAACATGAGTTACTACCTGAACGAGATTAGAAGTGAACTGCCCTTCACAACCAGTTATGATGTGGATCACTACAGGACCTTTTACAACTACCTCGATGAGCTCTTCACAGAAAGCGTGGCCGAGTACATAGGGCTGAAGTGCGGGATACCGAAGGAGTACGTTACCCTGCAAAGGCTTAGCATGTCAGTGCCACTGTTCCCGCTCTCCAATTTCTTTGATGAGTATCAGCATATGGAAAAATCCGGGATGAACCTGTCGGAATATGCCCCAATCTTTGCCAGACACATGGCAGAGTGGGCAACTCCAGAAAACGTGAGTGCCCTCTACTGGGAGGTCACCCCGGTCACATGGTCTCATGGGATGAACAGCATACTCTCCAATGGAAAAGTGGTGATAGTCTACGGAACCTCTGGAAGCGAAAAGGCTCTGGCGGAATTCCTTGAACAGATTCTTCATCGGGGCTACCTTCAAGGATACGGACAGGCCCCCTCCATTGTTTTGAAGGAGGTCGATAATCTGACCCCCGATGATATGAAAACCAACCTAATCCTCATCGGCACTCCAGAGACGAACGAACTCGTTGAAAGGCTCAACGATGAACTGCCGGTGAGGTTCCTCTTCAACGGTTCGTGGACACTTGGACGGAGCAATGATTCCGTGAGCAAATTTTTTGCCTTCAAGATAACCAACGAGTCCGTGATTTCACTCCCGCTGAACGCTCCGGTTCCGTCTCAATGGGGTCTCATAGAGAGCATAAAGAACCCTTGGAACAGCAACACGTACATTACCGTAATCGCCGGAACGGACGAATCCTTGATGGGGAAGGTAATCCGCAAAGGCGGAGTGGAGAGTTACACCATCATCGGAGGGAATTACCTGGAGGTTGGGTTTTACATGGAAACTGGTGGAGTGAACACCAAAAATACGTGATTGGGAAACCTAGTGGAAATATAAGTAGGGGTCAAAATGCCCATCATCTCCCTTTCCGCGGGAGGCAGGATAGAGAAAATCAGGGCAAGCTAAACCATTTCTCCGTTTTGACGAAGTACTTCACGTCCCAGAGAAAGCCCCCCTTTGATTAACAGATTTCACTCAATTCTGGCCAGAAAACTTTTTATTTTTGCCGTATACATGTTATAAGGTGGTAGCGTGAGCGAGCTCAAGACTGTTGTATGCCCCTACTGCGGCTTCGGATGCAGGCTCCTCGTCGATCCCAGGACGATGAAGGTTAAACCCCACCGCGGCGAACCCAACAGGGGAAAGCTCTGCCCCAAGGGCCTCCATGCGACGGAGTTCGTCCTCTCAAAGGACAGGCTCAGAAGGCCCCTCAAGAGGGTTGGCTCGGCGATGGTCCCGGTAAGCTGGGGTACTGCGATTGAGGAGATAGCCAGCAAGCTCCTCGAAATCCGCGAGCTTTACGGCCCTGACGCGGTGGCCTTTTTAGCGTCCTCGAAGGTCAGCAACGAGGAGAACTACCTCATCCAGAAGATTGCCCGGCTTTTCGGAACCAACAACATAGACAACTGCGCAAGGCTGTGCCACGAGTCTTCTGTTCACGCGCTCAAGATGGCCGTTGGAGCTGGAGCGCAAACGAACCCCTACGAAGACCTCGAAGGATTCAACGCGATACTCATCTGGGGCTACAATCCGGCCGAAACGCATCCCGTCATCATGGACTACATCATGAGGGCAAAGAGGAAAGGTGCGAAAATCATCGTCGTTGACGTCAGGGAAACGAGGACGATGGCCTTCGCCGACTACGGACTCGTAATCCGGCCCGGAACCGACATAACGCTTACCAACGCCATGATGAACGTGATAATCAGCGAGGAGCTTTACGACGGGGAGTTCGTCCGCTCGCGGACGAGCGGTTTTTCAGAGGTCAAGATGGCGGTGAGAAAGTACACGCCCGAGTACGCCGAGAGGGTAACGGGGATTCCTGCCGAGATGATAGAGGAAGCCGCGAGGACCTTCGCCTTAGCGGGAAGCGGGGCAATAACCTGGGGAATGGGGCTTACGCAGCACGTCTCGGGCGTGGAGAACGTTTTAGCGGTTATAGACCTCGCGCTGCTCCTCGGATACATAGGCGAGCGCGGCGGCCTCTACCCTATGCGCGGCCAGAACAACGTTCAGGGAGCCGCTTACATGGGCGCCCTCAGCGAGTTCCTTCCCGGCTACGTCCCGCTGAGTGACGAGCGCTTCAGGAAGCGCGTCGCGTCACTCTGGGGCGTTGATGATCTCCCTACGGAGAGGGGTCTCTATCTGACCGAGCTTTGGGATACCATTGAGCGGGGAGACGTTAGGGCGCTCTACATAATGGGTGAGAATCCAGCCGTCAGCGAAGCCGACTTTGCCCAGGTTAGGAAAGCCCTGAAAAAGCTCGACCTCCTCGTTGTGCAGGACGTCTTCCCGACGAGAACTTCCAGATACGCCCACTACCTTCTCCCTGCATCGGCCTTCTGCGAGAAGAGCGGGAGCTACATGAACAGCGAGAGGAGAATCCAGTGGAGCGAGAGGGTCTGCGAGCCTCTGGGTGATTCAAAGCCCGATTGGGAGATTCTGACTATGCTCGGAAGGGCACTCGGCCTCAGCGGCTTTGACTACTCCTCGGTGGAGGAAATAACCGCGGAGTACTTCAGACTCTTTCCGTCGCTGGAGGAGAGGGCCGTCGAGGAGCTGAAGAACTCGGACGGACTATTCCTGCCGAAAAAGAGGCTCCACACGTGGGAGTTCGCCACGCCGGACGGGAAGGCCAGGCTGATGGCGGTCGAACAGATAGGCCCCTGGGAGACGCCGGATGAGGAGTATCCCTTCGTGCTCACCACGGTGAGGCTGATCGGCCACTACAACACGGGGGAGATGACGCTTAGGAGTCCCTCGCTCGTTAAGCTCATGGGCGAGCCGAGGGCGCTGATTAGCGTGAAGGACGCAGAAAAGCTTGGAATTGCCGATGGAGACTGGGTGGAGATAGAGACGAGGCGCGGGAGGATAAGGATGCGCGCGAAGGTAGGCGGTGTCCCGGAGGGAGTTATAGCAGTTCCCTTCCACTTCAAAGCGAACAGACTCACCAGCTCGGCCCTAAACAAGGCGGGAACGCCGGAGTTCAAGTTCTCCGCGGCTAGGGTGAGGAGGGTCGGAAAAGTCTCTAAAACCTGAACGCCCACTCCGGGTACTCCCCCATGAGGCAGGCGAGGCACAGGTCTTCCCTACCAACGGCCCGCTTCAGCCCCTCGACGCTGAGGTACGCCAGACTGTCTGCCCCAACGGCTTCTCTAACCCCTTCTACACCCCCAAAGGCCGCTATAAGCTCGTGCCTCGTGGGTATGTCCACGCCCATGTAGCAGGGGTGCCTAATCGGAGGGGCGGCTATCCTCACGTGAACCTCCCTCGCCCCGGCCTTCCGGAGCATCGCGACTATCCTCCTCATCGTGGTGCCCCTGACGATGGAATCGTCGACGAGAACGAGCCTCTTCCCAGAGACCACTTCCCTCACAGGCGAGAGCTTGAGCCTGATCTTCAGCTCGCGGTATAACTGGCCCGGCGTTATGAACGTCCTCCCTATGTAGCGGTTCTTTATCAGCCCTTCTGCGTAGGGAATCCCGCTCTCCATTGAAAAGCCGAGGGCGGCGGCCCTTCCTGAATCGGGCACCGCTATCACAACGTCCCCTTCGGCCGGACTCTCGCGGGCAAGCTCAATCCCCATCCTCACCCTCGCTGAATAGACGTTTACCCCGTCGATGGTGCTGTCGGGTCTGGCGAAGTATATATACTCAAAGACGCAGTGGTGGCGGCTTTCCTTCACCAAAACTCTGTTCTCAACACTCCCTTCCGAAAGCAGAAAGACCTCACCAGGCTCGACGTCCCTTATCCTCCCACCCTCAGACTCGTCGACGAAGAGCCTTAAAGCCGAGTCCTCGGAAGCGAAGTAGTGGCCGTCTCCGGTCCCGTAGCTGAGCGGCCTGAAGCCGACGGGGTCCCTGGCAACAAGTATCCTGCCGTCGAAAAGGAAGGTCACGGAATAGGCGCCTTTAACCTCCTCAAAAACGGCCTTCATAGCCTCGAACTCATCGCCGCTCTCTCTGAGGTGCCAGAGAAAGGAAATCCCGAGAAGCTCGGAATCTACGGAATGACGGAACTTAACGCCGAGCTTTTCATACCGCCCGCGGAGGAGCCTGAAGTTGGTCAGAGTTCCGTTGTGGGCAACCGCTATTCTCCTCCCGCAGCACTCCGTTTCGAGGGGCTGGGTCTCGTTGAGGGAACCAGAGGTGGAGTAGCGGACGTGGGCAACGGCGAGGTTCGATCTCATCTTCGCCAGCTCGCCGTTCCTGAAGACCTCCGAGACGAGGCCTCTACCCGCGAGCGTTCTTATCCTGTGCCTCCAGACGCTTATTCCAGCGCTTTCCTGCCCGCGATGCTGAAGGGAAATAAGGGCGTAGTAGGCCTTTTTTGCCGCGTTTTCTGTAACCGCCGCGAAGATCCCGCACTTCTCCCTCAAGCCCACCACCGGATTTGCGTTGATTGTGTTTATCGATGCCTGGTGTTCTGCCTAACCTTTACAGTCATAAGTTTAAAAACCTTGCCCATTGTTTGACGAGTTTATGTTTAGAAAACCCTTAAAAGATTCAAAAGTTTACATAAAAATGGTGAAACCCATGGAGGTCTACGAGGGCAAGGCGAAGAGGATAATCCCTCTCGATGACGGGAAGGCGATAATGGAGTTCAAGGACGACACCACCGCCTTCAACGGTGAGAAGAAAGCTCAGTTCAAAGGCAAGGGCTGGCTCAACGCTCAGATAAGCGCTCACATCTTCAAAGTCCTCGAAGAGAACGGGATAAAGACCCACTTCATCGGCGTAGCCGGTGACAACAGGCTCATAGTTGAGCGCCTGAAGATGTATCCCCTCGAGGTTGTGGTCAGGAACGTTGTCGCCGGAAGCCTGAAGAGGCGCCTGCCCCTTGAGGAGGGAACCGAGCTGAAGGAGCCTGTGGCTGAGCTTTACTTCAAGGACGACGGCCTCGGAGACCCGATGATAAACCATCACCACGCCAGGGTTCTCGGCATAGACGAGGCCGAATTAAAGGAGATGGAGCGCACGGCCCTGGAGGTCAACGAAATCCTGAGGGAGTACTTTGCCGAGCGCGGGATAATCCTGGTTGACTTCAAGCTGGAGTTCGGAAAGAACGGGAGGGGCGAGATAGTCCTCGGCGACGAGATAAGCCCGGACACCTGCCGCTTCCGGGACGCCGAAACCAAGGAGAGCCTCGACAAGGACGTCTTCCGCTTCGAGAAGGGCGATCTAATAAACGCCTACGAGGAGCTTTACACAAGGCTCACGGGCGGAACTCCGAGTCGTACGTGATTAGGATGGTGTAGCAACCTTTCTCATCCTCCTCTATTACTATCTTTCTCAGACTGACCCCGTATTCCTCCACGGCCCTCTCGATGATCTCAGAAAGGTTCTCAAGGAAGGCCTTCCTCTTGACCGTCAGCTCCATCGGACCACCGAAAAGAATTGATGGAAGGGATTAAAGCTTTATCCCGTAGTTCTCGACCTTTATTCCGGCCTCCCTCGTGACGACTCCAAGCTCGAAGCTTTCATAGTGCCTGTTCAGGATTTCAAGGGCTTCATCCTTCTCCTCTGCCGGAACGACCGCGACGAAGCCCACACCCATGTTGAAAACGCGGAACATCTCCTCCAGCGGAACGCCGTTCTCGTGGATTAGTTTGAAAATTCCCTCAATCGGGG
>Ga0256831_1002138_pt1 | contig 10395 bp, 4 predicted proteins | sample 132544metaG_FD_189087 | JGI IMG/M metagenome (GOLD analysis project Ga0256831, IMG submission 189087) | Hydrothermal vent microbial communities from Lau Basin, Pacific Ocean - 132-544 | ecosystem: Environmental > Aquatic > Marine > Hydrothermal vents | place: Pacific Ocean: Lau Basin | collected... | reverse complement strand
GGATACAATACAGTAACATTGTCTAAGAAAGATCTTAGAGTAAGTGGAGTATTGTACTACAAACTTGAATCTGGAGATTATACAGCAACTAAGAAAATGGTTATTATTAAGTAAGCGTTGAATTAGTTAGCCGATAGGAAAAATCGGTTTTTGGGATGGCCTCTCTTCAGCAATGAAGGGGGGCTTTTTTTTAATCTATTTTATATCCTAAAGTATTTAGCTATTGATATTTAGGTATTTATTAAATAAATATATGAAAAATTGATATTAATTGTTTTATTCTTACCATAGATATAGTTATCTTAGCATCGAAATTTAGATTTGTTCTTTAGATTATTTAAAATAAATGGACAGTCCAAGAATTACTTAAACGACATTCTAAGAAAACTTCGTGTATTTAACTAGACTCATTTCCATATTGATTTTTGTGTCTCTGTTTTCCGCAAAGATATATTGCCAGACTGGTAGCATACCTGTTAATGTTGCATCAAATGGAACTATTTTAAGAGTGGAAAAAGCTTTTAATGAGAAATTTCAAATCCTACAAGGAAATGCAATTTGGATTATTGATAAGGATAAAGCATCAGTTGAAATAGATTCAGGAGAGTTATCAAATCCTATTTTATTTAAAAATATACATTTAAATCTAAATCCGGTCAGAAAAATCAGATCAATTAAGATACTTATAGATAATAACGAAATTGAACAAAACAGTTTGAGAAGTATGGAATTGACACTGTTGGATTCTAATTATGTAATGTATTCTAAAAGTATAAACCTTACGAGCTCTAATTTTGATAAAATCTGGTTGGGAATTAATGAAAAAGATGTAGAGCGTTTAAATAGCAAAAATCTTAGCATCACACTTAGATTTAAAAATGGTGATAAAAAATCAGTGATTATTATTAATCAAATATCAGTTTTAATTGATTATTACCCAATTTTTCGAGCTTGCAGTAGTGATATTCTTACGTTTTATGTGGATCCATTTAGTGCTAATTACAATTATAAATGGAGTACTCCAAAGGGGGCTATGATGACCTCAGAAAATAATCTTGATATAGTCAATATTCTTTTTAATGATAATGATTTTGGTGAGAAGAATATCGAAGTTGTATGCACAAATGATACCGATACTCTAGTTGGAAGTTTTGATTTTTATTATGTTGATTGTCGCACTTCTACAATATCCGGGTCTGTTTTAGCTGATTCTAATTGTAATGACAGTATTGATAATTTTGATATTTGTATAGACTCAATAGATATAGGGCTTTATCAAGGATTGATATTGAGAAAAACGGTAAAAACTGATAGTTCTGGAAAATTTATTTTTGATAATCTTGAAAGTGGTTATTATAATATAAAAATTCAAAATATTGGAGGACTTGTATTGGATAGAATTTATAATACTCTATCTAAGCTTGAATTGAACTCTAAAGCCGGTCAATTTACTAGTGATGAATTTTTTGTAGCACCTGCGATGATTTTGGACTCTATTGATTTTTTATTTGAACATAAATTTGATTATAGTCTATATCTTTGGGAAGATTTGAATAGCAATAGAGTTTTGGACATGTGGGAAATAAATGATTCTATGCAGTATAGTATTTTTCAATTAAACGGAAATAAAAATCCTAATTACAATAATGGCAAGTATGAATTTCGGAACTTATCTCGTGGCAATAATGTACTTTGTATTGATTCGGGCGAGGATATATATTTTGCGGATAGTGAAACCGGATTTTGTACTAAGTTTGAAATAAATTGTGGGGATACAAGTCGAAATATTGAGATTTATAGAAAAGGAAGAATATCAGGGGAAATTTGGTTGGATTCTGATGAAGATGGAATCAAAGAACAAGGTGAAAGGCGATTGGAAGGCAAACATATTGCTTTATTGGATAGTTTAGATAATGTTTTGGATACTGCAATTTGTGATTCGAAGGGGAAATTTACATTTGATCATCTTTTTATCGGAAGCTATAAATTGAAATTAATGAACAGAGATAGTTTTGATATTACGGTTGATACAAATGATAATGATTTTTATAATGAGAATGGAATCTTAAATACCGGAAATATCAGTGTGACGAGTGGGACTCATATCGATCATATAGATTGTGGCTTGAAATATAAAAAGTGTTCTGTTGGTGATTATATATGGTTTGATTCTAATGAAAATGGAATACAAGATAACGAAGAAAATGGTATTGATGGTATTGAAGTCAGACTTTATTCGGAATCGGGATTTATAGAAAAGACAATTAGTCATACCGGCAATGGACACCGAGGCTATTACCAATTCGACGGATTGAGTAGAGGTAATTTTTACATCGAGTTGGAGTTACCCGGTAAGTATAAATTTACAAAGTACAGTATTGGGGATAATGAATCTGATAGTGATATTTTTGAGGACAATAAAACAGCATTATTCAACCTTGATTCCGGAGATAAAAGAGAAGATATAGATGCCGGATTAATTTTGAATTATAGTTCTATTTCGATAGAAACTTGGATTGATAAAATAGGGAATGCAGTTAAGGATACATATGATAAAGGGCTTGATAGTATCAGGTTTGACTTGTTCGACAAAAATGATATTTTTATAAAATCAGGTCTTAGTATTAAAAAGTATGGTGTGAGCGGGATATGTGATTTTGATAGTATCCCCGCAGGGCATTATTATTTTAAAATTGCTGAATTGGACAATAAATACCGTATTGTAAAGCCTAATATCGGAAATGATAGAGCTGTTGATTCCGATTTTTATGGTGAAAATGGCGTATATAGGACTACTTGGTTTGAGATTAAAGGAGGAACAAGTATTGATAGTATTGATTTGGGCATAGATTTGAATTATGCTAAAATATCAGGGTTTGTTTGGGAAGATATTGATGAAAATGGAATCAAGGATCAGGAGGAAAATGGAATTGGAGAAGTACGAGTTGAAGTGTATGATAAAAATGGTCATTTTATAGCTTCGACATTCACAAATTCTGATAGTAGTCTCGGGCAATATGGTTTTGACCGACTGGAGAAAGGGGAATATTACCTTAAGTTTATATTGAAAAATGATTTTGATTACTCCATTGGTACAGGGGTTGATATGGACGTTTCGGGAGATTTCGGATTTGGGACTACTGGGTTGGTTTCATTGGATTGGGGAGATGATATTTCGGATGTGGATGCGGGTTTTGTTAATAAGACATCGAAAATAGGGGATTTTATTTGGCTTGATATCAATGAAAATGGAATTCAGGATGATAGTGAAAAAGGTGTTTCTGACGTAATAGTCTTTTTGCTAAATAATGATTCTGAGATTATTGATAGTACTGTTTCCAATGCAAATGGCAAGTATTATTTTTCTGATTTGGAGGAGGGGATATACAAATTAAAAGTAAAAATTGACAAAAAATATAATTTTACTTTGTTTAATAAATCACCGGATTTGGGTTCGAAAATAACTAATGAAGAAGGATTTACGGAGTCTTTTGAAATAGCTAAAGGTAAGGATAGGTATGATTTGGATATTGGAGTTATTTATAATTATTCGTCTATTGGAGACCGGGTTTGGTTAGATAAAAATGATGATGGTGCTTATGATAATGGAGATTTAGGATTAAAAGAAATAAAATTGTACTTGATTAATGAAAATAAGGAGGAGATAAGTGCAATTACTGATGCAAATGGATATTATAAGTTTGATAAAATAATCAGCGGCAATTACTATATTCGGTTAGAGATACCTGATACATTGGAAGCCATACACAATGCTTTTGATTATCCCATAACTGATGAAAATGGGAAAAACACGACGGATAATTTTACTATTTCACCGGGCAAGAATAACGAAAATTTTGATTTTGGATTAAGAGTGAAAAAAGCTTCAATCGGAGATTATGTTTGGTTTGATTCCAATGAGAACGGGTTACAGGATTTGGATGAAGACGGTATTAATGAAATCGTAGTCTTGTTATTTAATGATTTAGGAGAGCAAGTGGGTATCACAGTGAGTAGAGAAAATGAAAATCGAGCCGGATATTATAATTTTGAAGTGGATAGGGGAGTTTATTTCTTGCAATTTATAGTTGGAGATAGTTTGGAAGCTACGAGTATTATCAATGAAAATACTATGAAAAATTCAGATGTGACTGGGGTGGTAGATATAAATTCTACTGATTTTTTCAGAGTTAAATCAGGGCAAGTTCTGGATGATATCGATGCAGGATTTAAATTGAAAAAAAGTACAATAGGAGGTAGATTTTGGTATGATAAGAATGGGGATGGTATCATCCAAAAAGAGGAGGGAGGAGTAAATGAAGCCGAAGTATCTTTATATAATGAAAATGGATTGGTCGCTAGTACCACAACTTATACTAGTAATGTAGGAAGTGGATTTTATATTTTTAAAAACATTGAGAAAGGCGATTATTATTTGAGATTTGAGTATCAAGATCAATATATCAATACCATTCCTTTGAATAAAATAGATAAGAAGAAGAGTTCGTATGTGACTAATGCAAACGGAGATGGGACAACTGATTATTTTTACTTAAAACCGGGATCCGGAAATTTGTATATAAACGGAGGATTTACTTTTAAAACCGAGAATTTTATTGGAGATTTCGTTTGGCTTGATGAAAATGAAAATGGTATTCAGGATAAAGATGAGACGGGGCTTAATGATATTAAAGTTGGTTTGTATTCAGCGAAAAACAAGAGTTTGGTAAGAATGGTAAAAACAGGTAATTTTCCAGGTTCGGAGAAAAAGGGGTATTATGATTTTAGAGCTGTTCAGGAAGGGGATTATTATGTGAAATTTTTCACTAAAATAGGACAAAAATTTACAGCATATAATAAAACTGATAAATACAATGATAGCGATGTAATGTTGCCAAGTGGTGAATCAGATACATTCCATATAGGTAAACTTGACAGGTTGAATTATATCGATGCGGGAATTATTTTTGTCACGCATGGCTCTATCGGAGATCAAGTTTGGGAAGATATGAATGGAAATAATATTCAAGATGATGGAGAACCTGGTATTAATGGTATAAAGATTAGTCTTTATAGGACTTCTGACAATAAATTGCAGGATACTCAGATTAGTCGATATGATAGCGAAAGTAATAAAGATGGGTATTATTTGTTTAAGAACCTTGCCAATAGAGATTATTATGTAAAAATGGAAAAACCCGACAGCTTTATTTTAGTGAGAAGTGGAGTAGGGGAGGATGATGAATTAGACAGTGATATTGAATCATTGGTAACACTTAGTACCGGAAATATAAAATTAAAATTTCAAGAGAATAGGACGGATATAGATGTCGGACTGAATAGATTTGCTGAGTTGGGAGATTATATTTGGATTGATGAAAATGAAAATGGAGTGCAAGATGATGAGGAAAGAGGAATTGAAAATGTACATTTGTCTTTGCTCGAACTGTCCGGCAACAATGACAATAAATACTCAACGGTTTCGGATAAAAATGGGAATTACAGTTTTAAAAGAGTTCAGCCCGGTAATTATTATATGAAAGTTGACTTACCTGCCGGATATGCGTTTACAAAACCTGGGGTAGGAGATAAAGCTGGTGATTCGGATGTGGATCGGAATGGTGAAAGTATTATTTTCAATATAACCTCAGGTAGTCAAAATAGGGATTTTGATATAGGCTTAGTGCATAATGATGAATTGAGATTAACGGCTTTCCCTAATCCTGCAAAAAAGGAAATAAGTCTGTTTTTGGAATTGGATGAGCCCGGTAAAGAAATTAAGCTTTTTGTATCTACCATGAAAGGGGAAATAGTGAAGTCCGTTAGCTATGATTTAGTGAAAAATCTAAATAACTTCAAATTAAATATTGAAGATTTGAAACCCGGATATTACAATATTGTCATTTTTATCGATGGCAAAGTCATTACTGGAAAGCGATTTCTGAAATCAGAATAAGCTGTAATGCTAAATTATTTACATCCTTTCCGGCATTTCTATACCGAGTAAATCCATTCCGCTTTTGAGAATTTGAGCGACAGAGTAGGATAGAGCCAATCTGAAGTTTCTTGCTGATTTGTCTTCCGTACCCAATATACGTATTTCAGAATAGTATTTGTGATATTTCTTTGCTAAGTCATAAACATAATTTGCAATAGCTGAGGGTTCGTATTCTTCGGCTGCCTGCTGAATTGTATTGGGATAACTTGATAAGGTAGTAATCAAATTCTTTTCGTGAGAATTGAAATCTTTGTATCCGCTAATGTCATTGAAGTCATATGTTCCTTCAGCTTTTCGCATAATCGACTTAATTCTTACATATGCATTTTGTATATATGGACCGGTTTGACCTTGTAGATCAACGCTTTCTTCGGGGTTGAAAATCATGCGCCTTTTAGGATTTACTTTTAATATGAAGAATTTTAAAGCAGCCATTCCTATTTTGCGATATATTTCATTTCTTTCTTTATCGCTAGAACCATCTATTATTCCTTTCTCTTCGGCATTGGCTCTAGCCTCAAGGGTCATTTGGTTAATAAGATCATCTGCATCTACAACTTTTCCTTCTCTGGATTTCATTTTTCCCGTTGGCAATTCTACCATTCCGTATGATAAATGATACATATCACTTGCATAAGGTCTTTCGAGTCTTTTCAATATTTCAAATAATACTTTGAAATGGTATTCTTGTTCATCTCCCACCACATAAATCATTTTCTCAGTATTGAAATCTTTGTATCTTAATTCGGCAGTGCCGATATCTTGAGTGATATAAAGTGATGTCCCGTCACTCCTTAAAACGATCTTTTTATCCATATTAGCATCTGTTAGATCTACCCAAATACTACCGTCTTTCTCCTTGTAAAATACACCTTTTTTAAGTCCTTCTTCGACAATAGATCGACCCAAGATATAAGTATCGGATTCAAAATAAGATTTGGTAAAATGAACACCCAATTTGTCATAAGTTTGATCAAAGCCATTAAGAACCCAACTATTCATGTTTTTCCAAAGTTCCATTGTTTCAGACTCTTTGTTTTCCCATTTCAAGAGCATTTGTCTTGCTTCTGAGCCTAATTTGCTATATTCATTGAAATAATTATTTTTGTATTCGTCGAAAAATTTAGCTTTATCCTGTATTTCATTTTGATTTTTGAAAACAGCTTCAGCTTCCTTAGAAGTTTGCCAATCAGAATATTCTTTGGAGAATTCTGTATTGAATTTCACGTAGAAGTCACCGACAAGAAAATCTCCTTTTTTACCACTATTTTCGGGAGTGATACCATCTCCCCATTTTTCCCAGGCAAGCATAGATTTGCATATTGCGATACCTCTATCATTGACGACTTGAGTAGTGATTACTTCATATCCTGCTGCATCCATTATTTTTGACACAGACCAGCCCAAAAGTATATTTCTGATATGCCCCAGATGAAGAGGTTTGTTGGTATTGGGGGAAGAAAATTCTACCATTACCCGTTTATCTTTTGGAGCACCTTTGCCAAAATTTTCAGTAGTATTGATTGCAGTCAAAGTATCTGTCCAATATTCAGGAGCGAAGGATAGGTTCAAAAACCCTTTGATAGTATTGTAGTCATCGACAACAGTTGAGCTAGCTTTTAATTCTTCGCCGATTAGTTTTCCTACTTCTTCGGGGCTTTTACCAAAATATCTTGCAAGAGGGAAAACCAGAAGTGTATAATCTCCTTCAAATTCTTTTCTAGTAGAAGAAAGAGTTAGTGTTTTTGGTTCGACTTCTTGTCCTGTCAATTTTTTTATCGCTTTAGCTATATCAGCTTTTAGTTTTGTCAATGCACTCATCAAAGTATATTTTTTGTAATTTCTTGGGCGCAAAGATAGCATTTTTTTATTGAATTAACCTCTGTGGTCATTTGGATAAGGTAAATTTTAGAAATTTATTTTGCGTGTTATATAATATATTTATTCGACTATCAATTTTCTAATTCCTACTAAATTTTTATCTGTTCTTATTTTTACAAAATATATTCCGGAATTTAATTTGTCTCTATTAATGATAATGGGTTGATTGCTAGTATATTTATTTTGACTTACAATCCGTCCTTGAATATCCATAATACTAAGTTCGATTTCACTGTAATCACTCAATTCAATAACCGCCGTTTCATTCATATGATTAGGAGAAATTTTAAACTCCAATGGTTTTATGTCATCAACTCCTCCTTCCAGCTCAACGGAATACAATTTAATATTATCAATCATCCATCCTTCTCTATTAGTTTCAATACTGTCTGATATGAAATTAAATCTAATAATCATAGTATCTCCATCAAAACCCAATCTGTTTCTTACAAATAACTCATGCCAAGTAAACCATGTAGTTACCCATTCATCTGAATGACCGGAAAATCCAAATTCGCCATTAAACAATGTGTCATTTTCTGTGTATAAGTTCATTCCACTTTCATATCCGTCATTATTTGGAGTAATGATAAAAAAATCTGACGTGTCATTAATAATGTTAGTCCAAGTCTGCCCTTCGTCATATGAAACTGTAATAAATCCTCCATCTTTTAAAGTGTCGGTATCAAACTTATGTTTTATTTCAATAAAAATATCGAAATGAGAATAATAGTTGTAATTAAATTCTCCAATTTTTAAGTCAAAATATGAATTGCTATTAATGGGATAGAAATTCTGTGTGTCAGTTACAATAACCTTGGTTGGTGAAAAGGCACTATCAAAGAAATTTTTATTAGGTTCTCCGACCTGCCAAATATTTTGGACTGAAGTATCAATTTCTAAATATTCGTATGATTCTTCAAATGTAATTGTGTCCCATACAAATTCTTCCCTTTGAGCAAATGATTGTAATGTGGTCAATAAAATGGTCAAGAGCACAATTATATTTTTCATAGTTAATTTTTGTAAAATTTGCTAAATTTTATGCGGGTAACAATGTCCATATTTACTATTTCGTTACTAGTTTTTTTAATTATACTGTATTCTTTTAAAATTATTTTGTCCATCAATTGACAAAGGATTAACAGTAAACCACTTTATAAATTTGTCAAATATTTCTTTATTATTAGCTGTCCATTTATCATATTCATCTTCATTTCCTTTCATTAATAACCAATAATTATAAGGCTCGAAGTATCCTAAATCGATTAACTTTTTATGCCAATTTTTATATCAATCATTTTTTTCCAATTGTTGGCAACTTACTTACAAACAATACAAATTTACATTTTTATTTCATATTTTCCAATGAAAAAGAGATAAATTAAAATTGTCCTAGGTGCTTTTGACTTCTCTTTTATTCTTTGCGATAATCAATTATTTGGATTTCATTCCTTCAAGGAAAGATTTGATGTTTTCTAATGAATTCTTTCCAATGTTTTCTAATTCTCCTTTTAATAAGGCTTGCTCCTGGATTTCGATTGCTTTATTCTTTTTTCCGGTCTTGTATAATAAATGAGCGTAAGTATCAAGCAAATAAGATGAATTATTTATTTTTAAACCAAATTCTGCCCAATTAATTGCTTTTTTAATTGCTTCTCGATCATTGATGTTGATTGCGTATTGCCAGCAAATGGAATTCAAAAGGCTAACTGTTTCTTTAATATAGTCATTTTCTATTTTTTTTGTTGTTTCATTTAAATCTAGTTGTACAATTGAATCGCCAATTTCAATAGATCTACTCCGAAACATCCAATTAAATAAAGAATCTTGTTCTTGTATAAGTTTCTTTTTTCTTGAATCAAATCCTGAAATCAATTTCTTTGCGGTTAATTCACCATATTTTTTAATATTAATCGTGTCAATTATTTTAACATAAAATTCAAAATACTCAATAAGGTTGTCAAATTCTAAATTATATTTTAGCGCATCTTTTGGAAATCCCCCTACAATCTTCATATTTCCAAGTCCTGATATTTCTCCTATTTTCAATTTCATTGCCATGCAATTTTCAAACTCTACTTTGTTACCATTATATTTTGCAACTTCGATTAATTGATTCAAGTATCCGAGACGAAGTTGGTCAGCTTCAGGATGTGGGGCATTCATAATATATTCTGTGAAAAAATCAAAGGAAGTAAAATTTTGAGCTTGACTTATATCTACCAATTTATAGGTCAAAGGTCCATTATTATGACAGTATTTTTCAATTTTCTTTTTTGTTTTTAGGCTAAACTCATTTTCTAAAACTATTAACTTATGAAGTTCAGAATTTGAGATAAGAGATGTTTTGTAAATATTATTTAAATGTTGGATTCTTTGAATTTTTTCTTTCTGCTCTTCAACTGTATCGTTTATTAATTCTATAATATTTTTATCTCCATCAAAAGTGATTAATTGGATAAAAGATTTAATGGATAAATCAGAGTTTAGTATAATTATATTGGGGGTATAAT
>Ga0256831_1002137_pt1 | contig 10396 bp, 3 predicted proteins | sample 132544metaG_FD_189087 | JGI IMG/M metagenome (GOLD analysis project Ga0256831, IMG submission 189087) | Hydrothermal vent microbial communities from Lau Basin, Pacific Ocean - 132-544 | ecosystem: Environmental > Aquatic > Marine > Hydrothermal vents | place: Pacific Ocean: Lau Basin | collected... | reverse complement strand
GAGAAAAAGGGGGCGGCCGCCAATAACCGCCAGCCGAGCAGGCTATGGAAACTGCTTCCGCAAACCGAGCGCGACCTATTGAAAGACTCCGAGTGCCGCTACCCAGTGTCTTGACCGCAACCGATATTCCACCCTGGATACAGATTATCCATTCGATACGCTTATGCCGTGGGTGCTAAGAGCTGCTTGCCCCCAGAATGATCCCGATGTACACGTCCTTGTCCTCATCCTGAAACACGATGTTTCTTTCTATCATCTCCGCCTTAGAAATACCCCACTGCTTCTCCATTACGTGCGAAGGGGTGTTCGAAACGATAAAGGACTCAAGTACAACTCCCGGATCTCCCAACCGCTTCTCGATATCCTTTATTGTCTGGTAGAAGCTGATCTTAGGATCTGCCAGGCCTACGTTGCGAATCCCCTTGGGATCTACGAATGTCACGTGCTGCTGCGTGTCCGTGACTTGCCAAATGATGAAGTCGGGGTGGAAGTTTCCCGCTTCAAAAAACCCGACACCGCGCCCGCGGCTCAGGTTGCGCAAGAGATAGAGCTCCCTGCCTTTAAAGCGGTCGGGGTTCGCTTCGAAATAAGCCTTCAGGTCCTCCACGAAGCGCCGCTCGCCCCTATTAAGCGGCGCTGGCGAAACCTCTACAGCGCCACCCTCCAGGAACAGCAGCGGCTGGTAAAGGTGGCGTGCGAACCAGATAGCCTTAAGACCGCGAAACTCGAAGGGCTTCAGGTCGCCGGTCTCGATGGCCGCCTTTAGCTCGTTCAGCTTCTCGACTATTTCCTGCTGTGATTCCTCGATCAGGATTCGGTAGCCGTATTCCGCGCCGGCTCCATGTGCTGTACTCGGAAAGTTCGGGTCTTCCCCGTCGAGATCGCGGTATTCGAGGTGGGGCAACTCCCACTCGCGCTTGCGGAATTTGTAGTAACGCTCAACGTACTTCCGCAACAGGCTGCTAGCAATCTCCTGCCAGACACTGACTTTTTCGAAGGTATCAAAGGCCAGTTCGGATTCGGGTATGAGCAACCGGTACCAGGTGGTGTCGGTGAGTAGTTTTGAAATTCCAGAGCGTGGGATGTTCAGGTTGTGCCAGCCGCGCTCCGCCTTGTAGTGTTCGAGGTCGAAAAAAAGACGGTCGGTGTCAAGACAGGCGACGTGCTGAGCAGTCAGGTGAGCCTGGTTGGGCGCAGCTTCATCGTCGTCGCTGGCAACGCCATGCGACTTCATGGCCTGGATCTTCGGATACCAGTTGAGAACTACCTGGTTCTTCTGCAAATAAGCTGTAGTCGGCTCCTTGCGGGGATCCGGAGGACAGACGGTAGGGATAGGCCCCAACTTGCGAAAGGCATCGCCGAACTCGGTCTTGACGCCGTTGATCTCCTTTTTGAGGCGGATGATCTTGAGCGGCCGCTTGCCCATGTTCTTGATGATCGGCAGAATAATCTCAATCCGCTCCTCGTTGGTCGGCAGCCCCTCCTCCTCCAGAAAGTCGCGGAACTGGGCCATGTAGTCGGCGCGGATGCCGAAGATATTCAAAGTCTCAAGAACTTCAATGTATTTTGGCCTTTCGAGCCCTGCGGGCAGCGTCGCGCGAGAACTGCGCTTAAGGCTCATATTGAAGCCCTTGAGCCGCACGCCGCGCCCGAAAAGTTGGATGATTTGCGCCCCCTCGCCTTTCCCCACGTTCATAAGGCCCATGGTGCTCACACGCCAACTGCTCCAGCCCTCTGTGAACTTCTTCGAGCCGATGAGCACGTTGACGGTCGAGTCGGGCCGGTCGAGCTCGTGGAACAGGGAGCCTGCGAACTCGCGCTCGGCCACGTTCAGGCCCTTCTCCTCGCATAGCTTTACCAGATTGCCATCATCGCCTACGTTGATGACGCCGAAGGGCTCGTTGTCTCCCAGACGCAAAGCAATCTCACCAGGGACGCCTTTCAGGTTCTCAACGTGAAGCACACCACCACCCGGAGCGTTAAAAAGGACCTTTAGCGTTTCGTCAAAGACCTGCTCGGGCGAAAGCCCCTTGGTGTTCAGGTAAGCGAAGCGGCCGGCAAACAGATTCTTGCCCGACGCCGTCACGAGCCCCTCGTGAAGGATCCGGCGGATACGCTCAATGCTGCTGCTACGCTCACTCAAGTAACCAGCGAGAAATTGCAAGATTGCCACAACATCCGAAACCTTTTGCTTATTCTCAGTTCGAACCGCATTCACACTGCCGCCCACAAAGATCCACAGCGGTCGCTCCAAGTTGAAGGGGCGGAATGCGGTCTCCTGCTCCCTATAAAGGCGCTGCTGCTGGAAGAACGCCAGTAGGGACGCGGTCAGGTAGTCCTTCATCCACTCGGCGTTGCTATCGTCCTCCAGGTTCAGGATCTGGTAGTCCTTACCAAAGCCGTCGCCGTAGAACCAGCGGTAGGAGTAGTCGAAAAGCGTGCTACGGGCGTAGAGGTCCGTAAGCGCGCTGTTTCCTTTCACGGCCTGACCGAACGTGGCCGAGTACTCAAAAGAGAAGCCCTTCTCGCACAGCGCGTTGCGGTATTTCATCCACGCGCCGTCGCCCCCGGCCGAGGCGCCGCGGTGTCCTTCGTCTACCAGCACCAGGTTGTTTCCCTCAAAGGCGTCTACGGCCACGGTTTTCTCGCCCATCTCCTCTTTGAGCTTGGTGACTTCCAAAATCTCAACCGCCTGCCCAGCAAAGAGCCCGCGGCCTTCCTTGTTGAAGATCTCCGCGTCGATGCCGGACTTTTCAAACTCTCGCAGGTGCTGCTGGGAAAGCCCTTCGTTCGGCGTGAGCAGGATGATGCGGTTAAGCTCCCGCACGCGGCCATGAGTTTCGAGGAAGCGGCGGTACTGCAAAATGTGCGCGTGCATCAAGAGCGTCTTGCCGCTGCCGGTAGCCATCCAGAAGGCGATCTTGTTGAGTTGCGACCAGGCCTCGGCGCTTTCGTCCAGTGGCGCGATGCGGTCAGCATCGTCCTTGTCTTCGTTGAACGCGGCGATCCGCTGGTTCAAGGCCGCGAGCAGGGCCTTCGGGTCGCGGAAGTAACGGTCCAGGTAGATTTCGGTAAAGAGCAGCGCCAGGTACTGAAAGTATTTCCAGACGATTGGGGGATCGCCGCGAGTAATGCGCCGGTCATTTAGCTGCTGCGTGATCGAGACGATGTTTTGGTCGTATTCGAGCAGCAGCTCGTCCGGCAGCTCGGGACGCCGATCGGCCGGCAGGTGCAGGCAGAGCGCGTGGTGAAAGCGATGAACGTTGTTCTCGTCCAACCCCTCCAGCGACTCGTCGCGCAGGTGCTCGGCGAGCTGGTCAAAGCGCTCGACCCCAAACAGGCTGAGCAGCCACTGGTTGAGAACAAGTTTGCGATTGAAAGGCATTGAAGGCTGTGGCTTTCTATTTCGCCTCCGCGCCATCAGATCGCCCCTTTCCTTTTGCCGCTCATTTGTTGACGGCAATGGCGGTTGCTGCTCACTTTTTGAGAACAAGTGAGCAGCAATACGGTTTGCGGCGTGTAACCGACCATCAAAACACCCCACACCATTCGTAACACTGGGTCGGCGCCATTACATGCCCTCCATCTCGAACATCAGGCGTAAAAAGTCCTCCTCGATCAGGCGCACCTTCCAGGTATCGTCGGGCGCTTTCAGGTTTTCCAGGTTGTTGTCGCCGTTAACGTAAACGAGGTCAAACTCGTTGTCCTTGATGGAGTAGCCCTGCTTGGTGAACCACTCGTTGAGCACCAGGTTGTCCCGCTCGATGCCCTCCGGCTCCTCGCCGCCGGGGCGCTTGCGCCAGATGACGAGCGCCTTACGACCGTCGCGGGTAGTGCCGGTGACGGTGCGGAACCACCACGGCCCACCGTCCTGCGGTCTGAGCCGCCCTTTGAGTCTAAGCCGCCCCTCGCCGTCGCGCTCGAACTCGGCCTCAAAAGTCTGCGGCGCAGCCATGTGCTCTACGGTGAGGCCAATCAACCAGTTGAAGGTTTCGATCAGATCGACGTTTGCCTCGCGCGATTCGTCCGAGCCGGGACGCTTGACCTTAAGCGCGTAGGCGGTGGGGTCGGTGAAGGCAGCGATGTTGAGCAGCGACCGGCTGCCGCGCGCTTCCACCTCAAGCATGTAGCGCAGCATGTATTGTTCCCGCAGCCGGTCGGGCCCCTGCGCCTCGGCCACATCCAACAGGCTTTGCTGTTCCCGTGTCCGCTTCAACTCCAGGTTGTTGAGCGTGTCCTCGTAGGACTCCAGCCGGATAACTTTGAAGATGCGCGGGCTGCGCTGGGCCTCCTCGGCCGTGGCTAGGCGCTTGGGTTTGCCCTCCTTCCATTCAGGGGTGAAGGTGATCTTCATCAGGCGCGGCAGCAGGACGGTATCGAAGTAGTCGGCTTGTTCGACGAGGATGAACTTGCGCCGGCCGCCGTCCTCGCGGTTAAGGTTGATGACGGCGTGGCCGGTGGTGCCGGAGCCGGCGAAAAAGTCAAGGAAAGTAGCATCTTGATCAACCTCACCATTCAGCATAAGTCGCCCAATATTCTCAATTAATTTACTTGGCTTTGGGTTGTTAAAGAGCTTTTTGCCAAACAAATTAGCTATTTGTTTGGAGCCCGAATCTGTTGTGCCCGCCTCACTTTGTGTCCAAACATCCTTTGGTACCAAGCCTCCGACCTCTGATAAAAACACCTTTAATCGGGGGTACTTATTCTCGCCACGCAATCCCCAGTAAAGCCTGTGCTCTCTTACGTGACGTTCGTGCTCTTCCTTTGAGTACTTCCAAGCGTTGGTCGGATGCCACACTTCTTCGCCAGTAAATGGGTTTTTAATTCCGTAAACCAGATTAGGCCGCTCCTCTTTAGATGCGGGATTGACATAAGAAATGCTTGTCCATGGCCCGCGAGGGTCATTGTCGGGGTTGCTGTAACTGGCATTCGATAGTTCTGTACGTGGTTCGCGGGCATGTGACAAGCGATCTGTTTTTCTGTACCACATAAGAAAATCTTTTACATCGGAGCAAATTTTAGCGTTGTTGTTCCTCCCATGACGCTTCCACCATGCGATCGACGCAGCAAAGTTATTTTGTGAAAACACCGAATCCAAAAGTATTTTGAGTCTTGATTGTTCAACATCATCAATGCTCACAAAAATGACCCCATCCTCTTGCATCCACTCCCGCCCCAGCGTCAGCCGGTCGTGCATCATGGAAAGCCAGCTGGAATGCTGGTAATTGTCCCGGTAGAGAAACTCATCGTTCCCCGTGTTATACGGCGGATCGATGTAAATCGTCTTCACCCGCTCGCGGTGCTTCTCCAGCAGCAAGTTCAGCGCCTGCCAGTTTTCTGAGTGGACCAATAGACCGTCGGTCATATCGTCCAGATCGTCGAAAGAGGCCAGCAGGCGGTCCACAAAATCGCGGTCAAAGAGGCGGGTGTCCAGCACAAGGGTGGGGTGATTCTTGAGGAGAGCAATGCGCCTGTCTTTCTTGCTCTTGCCAACCGAGAACAGGTCGCTTGTGTTCTCATCAATATGGAATAACTGCTTCCACTCGTCCCACTGCGCTTCGTTTTCGGCAATTTCCGGGTAGAAGGCCTCCGGGATATTTCCCACCGTGATGCAATAAAAGGTCTCGGTAACAAACTTCTTCTTTTCCCATAGCTTCTTTTGAAAGTCTTCGAGCTGGGCGAGGAAGTCGACGATTTTGTGAGCGATCTTACGGATCACCTTGATCTTGGAAAGATACTGCTCGACGCGCGGAGCGGTCTCGCTTTCGATATCGTCGAGGAACATGACCTCGTTCTTGATGTAAAAGTCCAGTTCTCGGCGCAGGAATCCACCAAGATCTTTGTGGATGAAGTAGTCGAAGGTGTTGCGAGCCGCATAGCGGTCGAGATGCACGCGCAGGGTGGTGTTCTCCGATAGCGACCCATCGGTGCGAACATATTTACTGCCCAAAGCCTGAGTCCACTTGGCCAGCGACGGGTCTTCCATGCTCAGGATGGTTTCTTCGGCATGAGCGTTGAGGTCTTTTTGGGTCGGGGGCCTCTTCTTACCATCCCGCACTTCTTCCGGCCAGTCCTCCAGCGTGGCGGGGCGGAACTCGAAGCGGATGACCAGCTCCCCGTCTTCCTCGCCAATCCAGTTTTCGCTCGCGAGCACGAACACCCGCTTATTGCTCTCCTTGACGTTGCCGTGTTCGCCCTCGGCGGCATCCACGAGCTGGAAACGCACGCGCATGGGGCTTTGCTCGTCTTGTGGGCGCAGACGGAAGGCATAGTCGCGCAGGTATTCGCTGGTCTTGACGTAATACTGGTCGTGGTTGGCCCAGTAGAGCTTGACTTCCTCACCCTCGTAGGGGATGGCGTAAACGCCTTCCTTGTAAACACGGCGGCTTATGAAGTCGCCTTCGTGGTAGTAGCGGCGGAAGAAGGTGTAGAGATGGTCATAGACCTCAGCTTCGAGCGCGCTCAGGTCCACGGCGTCTTCCGCCAGCCGGGCGCGCAGCTCCTGAACCTTGGGCAATGTTTCGGGGTCCGCCCCGAGCTTTTGTGCCTGAGCGATGGCCTCGGCCAGCTCCTTTTCGAGCGCCGCCTTGTCCGCCGGCTTGTACTGGGCAAACGCCTCCTGCACCTGGGGCAACAGGTCATGTTCCAGGAATTGCGCGATTTCCGCGCTCCGGGCATGGAGGATGCGGTAAATGCCGAAGTCCAAATCCGGCTGGTCGAGCTGGAACAACTCGCGCAAAAGGCTTACTAGCTTTTTGAACCGTTTGGTCACAACGGCCGTCCCCGGGCCTACGTAGCTTTCACTCATACTCAAACCACCTTCCAGCGGATGGTAAAGATGCGGTTTAGCTCTGTTTTTTGCGTCAGCTTCTTTTCAAGCTCGTCTATCAAGCGATCGCGCTTTTCCATTATTTCATCCTCAACCCTAAAAATTTCGGCGCGCTGGCGTCGCTTTTGTTTCTCCAGCTTCCGAATCTGCTCTTGCAGCTCCCGCTGCTCCTCCAGGGTTTCCGCCTGGCGCGCTTGCCGTTGCAGGGCTTTGATTTTCTCCTTTGTATCCTTGAGCGCCTTCTCGGCCGCCAACACCATATCGTCGGCCCAGCGTTCCAACTTTTCGCGCGCCTCCTGGAAGTGACGGTTGTTAGCTTCGAGCGAACGGTTGATCGTCGCCCTGGCGTGCCGTTCAATTTCGGCGGCGAGCCTGCTTTCAACCGCCGCGGGGATGGCTACTTCTCCACCTACGCGGCCGGACACCCCAAAAAGCTTGTCCATGGTTTCTTGGTCGAGCGACGATCCTTCGTCGTCGAAGCCCGAGAAGAGCAGGTGCTCTTCTCGCTCGTACGACTCGATGGCCAAAAGCGCCAAGGTTAAGAAACCGGCCTTGCCCTTGATGGCTTCAACCGCGGATACCCGCGTGGGGTGGTTGCTAACGTCAAACACAACTTCCGCTACGGGCGTAGCCAACCCTTTGGCCTCCGATAGAACGTACTGCCCCAAAGGGTGAGATAGGCGGTACAGAAAACCGTCGCTAGTGGTACGTCTTTCCTGCCCCCCAGCTTCAGGCGGCGGGGACTTGGAGATGAGGTGGTATCGCCCCGGCGGTATGCCGTCTTGAGGAGGCGAATGTAAGTCAAAAACCAGTCGGTTGTCGTCAAAGTTTGCGCGCTGGGCGAGTGTGTGGCGGGTGAGCGCCCAGAACCTTTTCCCCACCCGGTCGAGCTGGGCTTGAGCGTCGGCCAAGCGCAGCTTTAGGCGCTCGTGAACGTCTTCGTCGAAGTGTTCGAGGAGGGTTTCTTGCGCCTCTTTCAAGCGGTTCTTGATCTGCTCGTCCAGCTCCGCTTGCAACTTCTCGAACGCGGCGTCAATTTCTTCGGGGGTGCGGCTTTCCTGGTAGATAGCCAAGATGCGCTTTTCAAAGTCAATGCCCGACTCGATAGCGCCAAGCACTTCGTCCGAAGCGCCAAAGAGCCCGCTAAAAAGGCGGAACTTCTGTTCTAGCAATTCCAACACCCGGCGGTCTGCCTCATTCCGTTCGTTGAGGAAGTTTATTACGACCACATCGTGCTTTTGTCCGTAGCGGTGAACCCGGCCAATACGCTGCTCGATGCGCTGGGGGTTCCACGGCAGGTCGTAATTGATTACGAGTGAGCAAAACTGGAGGTTCACTCCTTCGGCGCCTGCTTCGGTGGTGATCATAATGCTGGCTTTGTCGCGAAAATGTTCGATCAGCGCCGTTCGGATGTCAACGGGCCGAGAACCGGTGACGCGGCCGGTGTTTTGATTCCGTTCGCGCCAGCGTTCATAGATTGCGGTGGCTTCCGGGCCGCTATTGGTTCCATTGAAAAGGACTACCTGGCCTGCATAACCATTGGCTTCGAGAAACCGTTTCAGATATTCCTGGGTTCGACGGGATTCGGTAAAAATAAGTGCCTTGCGGTTCGCACCCACGCGCGCCATTTCCCGGAGCCCAATTTCTAACGCCTTGAGCAAAGCTTGGGCTTTGGTGTCGCCTCGCAAACTGCGGGCCCATGCGGTCAGCCGCCTGAGCTCGTCAATCTCGGACTGGAGCTTCTTGCGATCGATAGCACTCTGCTCAGCTTCGTCCACGGCCTTATCGCCGTTTTGGTTCAAAAGTTCATCGAGTAGATCGGGCTCAAGCTCCTCACCTTCTACCAGCTCCTCTATCAGATCCGCTTCGTCCCTGGCCTGTTGCTTATCACGCAAGGCTTCAAGGCGTTGGGCCATGAGTTCCAAGGTCCCCGCAACGGCCTCGGGCGAAGAGGCCAGCAGCTTGCGCAAGATAAGCGCGGTCAGGTGCCGTTGCCTCTTGGGAAGGGCGTAGCTGTCGGGCCTGCGGAGAAACGCAGACACAGCCTCGTAAAACGCGTGCTCTTCATCCGTTGGCTTAAACGGACGGGTAATAGCACGCCGCTCGGTGTAACGGATGTATTCAACGACCTGCTCGCGCAAGGTGCGCTTAACGAAACCACGCAGCCGACCGCGCAGCTCCTCCAGGTTGGCGCCTGCGTTCATGTACTGAGCGCGGAAAGCCGATACGTCGCCAAAAAGATGAGGGTCGATGAGCGTGGTCAGGCCGTAGAGCTCCAGCAGGGAGTTTTGCAGCGGCGTCGCGGTCAGCAACAGTTTGCGTCTCCCGTCGATTGCTTGGCGGATCGCCTGGCCTACCTTGTTGCTAGGGCGGTAAGCGTTGCGCAGCTTGTGGGCCTCATCGATGACCACTAGGTCCCAGGGCACCGAGGCGATTTCTTCTTGCAGTCGGTAAGCGAAATGGTAGGAGAGGATCAGGATTGCTGTTTCGGAAAACGGCGAGCGGTGTTGCTTGAGCAACTCCCTATACGAGCGCGCATCGAGCACCAACGTAGGCAAATTGAACTTTTCTTCCAGCTCCATCGCCCACTGCTTACGCAACGAAGCAGGCGCAAGAACCAGGAGCTTGCGCTTTCGCTCCGCCCAAAGCTGGCACAAGACAATACCGGCTTCGATGGTTTTGCCAAGACCCACCTCGTCGGCGAGGATGACCCCTTTGGAAAGGGGGGATTCTAGCGCGAACAAGGCTGCTTCGATCTGGTGGGGGTTAAGGTCCACTGCGGCGTCGAAGAGCGACATGGTAAGCCGGTCCATGCCACTAGCCGCTCGACGCGTGAGGTCTTGGGCGAAATATACCGCTTGGTGAGGTGATATATGACGAAGCCCGTACATACGGCGCTAGCCTCTCCTACCCCTCAAGGAGTCGGCTTGCTCGCGAGAACGACCTTCACTTGCGGGGCTGCTTGTTCTTACTACACACCAGCGCATTTCCTAGCCTCCAAAAGAAGTAGCGGACATCGAAGCTCTAGTATCGGGAGCCATTTTACCGCCGAACTCCTTTTTTCTGCAGCTTATTTGTCACAAGGCCCCGCTTTCCTAGCCTGTTAGTCTATGTTTAGCGAGCCCAATCTGCTACTGCCCTAGGCTATTTTCTGGCGCTGTAGGCGTAGGCTAAGAGCATGACCGAGATTCCGCTGGTCCGTTTGCTCTACCCCCTGGCTCTGGCGCTTTTGGTGGCCTGGTGGTACATAACCTGGTCGGGCGACCGGAGAACGCCCTGGGCGGGGATGGCGCGCATGCTGGCGCAGCTTTTGCTGGTCGGTTACGTGCTGGCCTACATTTTCGAAACCAAGCAGGTGTTGGTGGTGCTGGGCACGCTGGCGCTGATGAGCCTGGCGGCAGGCTGGATCGCCCTGCGCACCGAGACGAAGAAGCGCATCAAGCTCTACCCCTACGCGCTGTTGGGCGTGTTGGGCGGGGGCGGGCTGGCGCTGGCGGTGGCCACGCAACTCGTGCTCCGGCCCGACCCCTGGTGGAAGCCCTCAGTGCTCATTCCCCTGGGGGGCAT
>Ga0256831_1002136_pt1 | contig 10396 bp, 8 predicted proteins | sample 132544metaG_FD_189087 | JGI IMG/M metagenome (GOLD analysis project Ga0256831, IMG submission 189087) | Hydrothermal vent microbial communities from Lau Basin, Pacific Ocean - 132-544 | ecosystem: Environmental > Aquatic > Marine > Hydrothermal vents | place: Pacific Ocean: Lau Basin | collected... | reverse complement strand
GTTTTAACATGCATGGGCTTGCCGCGGGAAGTGTAGGCCATATAAGCGGATATAGCTGCGATATCGCCTGTTTTCCATTTCAGAGGCTCTTCACCGTTTGTGGTGCGGCATTCGTTAATAACCTGTTCCATGGTTTTAACCTGTTTGGCCTTAGTGCTGTAAAAAGGGAAGTTCTGGCGAATGCCAATACCGCCGTTCGCAAAACAGGAAGCGTAGGTTTTACCATTTTTAAATGGCGTATTGAATAAAGTTTCTCCTTTTTCCAGGGCGATCTCGTAAGGAGGAAATTCTTCTATTGCTTCCCAGGTTTCTCTGGAATCGGGATCAATAGCATAAACACCGTTGCCGTATTCATTGAGTGGTACACCAGGAAATTTTTTGAAAAAATATTCACGGAAGTTATGTAAATCTTCTTCTGGTGTTGTTGCCATAGCAGTGCTATAGGCTCCCCCAAGAACACCAGCTGTAGTCAAAGCTAATATTACTTTTTTTAATTTTGATAGTTTCATCTTAGATAGTATCCCCATCTAGTAAGTGTCTTTTTCTGACACGCATTTAATACTGTATACAAATCAGCTGGTAAGAGTTCGTTTGCAGACGCAATCCCATTCCATCAAGCTGATATTTTGTGCCTGTTTATAATTGATGGACAAAATCGGTTACAAGATCAATTTCTTCATCAGTAAGAACCTTATGACGTCCAAATGGGATCATAATAGTATTTGGGTTTGCTACAGTGGCATCATAAATCTGCGCTCTGAGCTTGGCACGATCCGGAAAACGTTGCTGCATGGCAACCAGTGGCGGTGCAATATTTCCAGGCAGTTTACCGCCTTCAATCATATGGCAGGCAAGACAGTTACCCTTTTTTCTATTAAAGGCAATTTCCTTGCCTTTTTCGATATTCGATTTGATTCCGGCAGCATGTACTGTACTTGAAGCCAGTCCCAGTCCAGTAATTGCAACAGCAATAAATGTTGTTGTAGATACGATTTTTGAAAAACGTCGCATCGACTCCTCCTGTTAAATTGTTTTCCCCACCCCGAGAAAAATGACTATTATGTTGTTTGCTATTTATTTAGCAAGCTGATAGGCAGCAGAAAAATATCTCCAGCAATTATCAGGCAGTAAAAAACAGTTCTGTTATTAAAACCCTGTTCTTCAAACATAGGTAAAAAATAACAGTATTTAAAAGTTATTACAATAGTATATGAATAAAAAAAGAAAAACAGTGTTAATTACTGGAAAATTAGTAAGTTAGCTTTTTCTTAAATGAATGATTTTTAACCTGAAAAAGTCTTTGAATGAATAACAACCATAAGCTTACAGGGAGAATTGCAGGTTTTTTGCATAAACTGCCTAAATATCTTCTAATTTATACAGTTCCTGTTCTTCCTTGATAGCCTGTTTGCGGGCTTCAAGACGGGAAAGCGTGTAAAAATCATTATTTTTCACCAGTTTCCGGGCAATGTTTAACTGCATAATGGCCTGTTCCAGAAGGCCGTTAAGGTAATAAAACTCGGCTTCAGCCATATGAGCCTTCAATAACTGCCGGTCTTTACCATAGGCGCGGGACAGCAGTTTGTAAATGGCAGGATGTTTGACATTATCTTTGTTGTATTTTTCCAGCAAATTTATGCTTTTTTTAATCTGCCCTTCCTGTATCAGAGCAAAGGCATAATTTGCTGTTAGCACCAGGTTATAGGGTTTGTTTTTAATGGCTCTGGAAAAAATGGCCAGGCCTTTTTTAATATTGGCTTTTTTACCGCTGGCTATATAGGCTTTTGCCAGTGCTACACTATAGCTGGTATTTTGTGGTTCCATATCATACAGCCAGTGCAGAATTTTAATGGCCTCTGCATATTTTTGCTGTTTGAACAGCCCCAGGCCGTAACCATAATAAAACTCCGGGTGGGTTTTAAGGTTGTCCGGTGTTATCCGTGACTTATAATACTTTACCAGCCGATCCATATTATGGCTGGTTATGACCCTGAGCTTGGCTTTCATTAAACGGTAGGTTTTGGGATCTTTCATCCTGACCATTTGCCGTTTGTACTGTTCAGCTCGTTGAGTGGCCTCGGCAATCCGGTTAATGGTTATCGGGTGGGTGCGTAAAAATTCAGGATAGCTTTTGCCGGCATAGCGGTTTTTACGTTCCAGTTTCTGAAAAAATCCGGGCATGCCGGAGGGATCATAACCGGACAGAGCCAGGTAGCGCATACCAATCCGATCGGCCTCTTTTTCATTGGCCCGGGTATAGTTAATCTGTGCCTGCTGACCGGCTGCTGACAGCCCCACTGCTGCGGCTGCACCCACATCCCCCCCGGCGCCTCCGGCAGCCCCTAATAATATGCCGGCAATCATACCGGCCATAATGGGCAGACTGAGCTGGTTGGCTTTTTCAAAGCTGCGGGCCAGGTGGCGCTGGGTGACATGAGCAATTTCATGTCCCAAAACCGAGGCCAGTTCGCTTTCTGTATCGGTGGTCAGAAACAGTCCGCTGTAAACAGCGACTACCCCGCCGGGAGTGGCAAAGGCATTGATCTGTTTCGAATTAATCAGGAAAAAATGAAAGTTCTGATAGGCGTCATCACTATTGGCCACCAGAGAATAACCCAGGTTGGAGATATATTCGTTTAATTCCAGATCGTCAATAACCTGATGGGAATTGCGGATCTGGGTGGCAATTTCCCGTCCAATCTGCTCCTCCATATGAGGTGTCAGCGAGACACTGGAAGAGGCTCCCATATCAGGCAACTGTATTTCTGAGCCAAAGGCCGGACGAACGAACAGGCTCAGGCTGATAAACAGGTTAAAGAACAGGAAGAAAAAATTTTTCACAGGGCCGGCGGCTTCCATCGAGACTGAATATTGACTGTTATATGATGCTTAAGATGAAAAACATATAGACAATAAATATAGAAATATGTTCACAAATCAAGTATATAAATACCCGATTAAAATACTCGGCTTGAATTTAGTATATATTAATATATAATTAAATGCTTTTTGAAAGCCATATCAGTTAATGATTTTATAATAGATATTGATACTTTGTATAGGGGGTTCCTGATCCATGTATGGGATAAAAGAAATTGACGCTGCTGAATTAAGCAAGCAATTAAGCAGTGCCACAGAAAACAGCTTACCGGAAAAGCTCAGGCTGATAGATGTGCGAACGCCTGCGGAAGTAGCTCGCGGCAAAATTGCAGGTTCAGAAAACCTGCCGCTACACGTTATCCCCTTAAAGGTAGAAGAACTGGATACTGACGAAACTATTGTTTTCTACTGCCAGACAGGCGCCCGCTCAGCCCAGGCCTGTGCGTTTATGACGTCAAAAGGGGTGGATAATTGCTATAATCTGCGCGGGGGGATTGTTACCTGGGCGCAGATGGGGTTGCCGATAGGATAAGAGCAGCGCTGAGCGTTGAGCGTTCAGCGCTGAGAAAGAGCCAGAGCAACAGGATTTATCTTCAAGTAAATACAAAATATTTTAATATTATGCTTGACTGAGGATAAAGAGGTTTTAAATTTTTTGCTCAATGCTCAATGCTCAATGCTCAATGCTCAATGCTCAATGCTCAATGCTCAATGCTCAATGCTCAATGCTGCTTTCCCATCTATCTCTTTTGGCAGGCTTGTTAAACGATATTAATTTATAATAAAATACTGCATGTTCATAATTAAGAGTTCGTTTATAATTCTGAATTAACTCTGGTCGTTAGTGTACTTTTAGGCTAGAATCAGTTTTTACACGATATTTATAACCACTCAATAGACTCAAAATAACGAGACGAGGGAATTTTAATGGCTAACTTTGATAAAGAATTAGACGCTTCAGGATTAAACTGTCCACTGCCAATTTTACGTGCCAAGAAAGCACTGGCTGAACTGGATTCCGGACAGGTTCTGCATATTATTGCAACTGACCCAGGTTCAGTAAAAGACTTTGAAGCTTTTGCTAACCAGACGGGTAATGAGTTAATGGAAAGCAGTGAAAACGGTGGTAAATTTGAGTTCTTAATTAAGAAAGCTTAATTTTCCTCCCGCTTTTAAATTATTTTAAAGCTAAAAAAGCCCGCAAAAGCGGGCTTTTTTGTGCCTGGAGTAATAATATTCCAGGTAAAAGCGCGGGAACCGTGTAAATTAAAACTTCCAGGTCGCCTGAACGCTGAAAATATCCACCCTGGAGTCAAAGTCACCTTTTAGACGGCCGCTTTGACCAGTAAATGGTGTCAAAAGAGAATATTCTTCATCAATATCAGCATCTTCAACCCATAAATGAGAATAACCTGCATCAATAGTCAGACTTGATGAAGGTGAATAACTGGCACCAAAGCTTAACCAGTAACGATCATCACCAGGAATTCTGGATGTCCGGTGTCTATCAGCAATAGGTGTTTTATCATGTGCTACACCAGTTCTGAAAGTCCATTGAGAGTTATAAGAGTATTTCATTCCCAGTGAATAACGATAGACATCATCCCATTTTTCATCTACCTGTGAAACGATATCACCATTATCGCCAACGACTTTCAATTCCTCAAAACTACCCCAGCCAGTACGAGTAATATCACCAAGCAGGGTCAATTTATTGTTTAATTGATGGGTTATGCTGACAGAAAAAGTAGCGGGAGTGTCAAGACTGGCAGTAACATCCTGATTAATAAGCGATCCAGCAAGAAGCGGATGCAGACCTTTATATTTTACATCCCCCTCAAGCTTATGAGAGACTTCACTTCTGTAATGGACACCAATACGGGTAGCTTTGGTGATTTCATAAATAAAGCCGATATTAAATCCCAGTTCCCATGAATCACCTTTAACCTTGGCACTGCCATCAGAGCTACCTAAAGCAGCCTGATATACATCACTTTCCAGGGTTGCTTCCAGATACTGTATATTCATCCCCAGACCAATAGATAATTTCTCATTAGCTCTAAAAGCGATTGCAGGGTTTATATTTAAGGATTTTACTTCAGAATCGGTTGAGGTGTAACGTCCCATCCAGCCCTTATCATATTCTGTTCCCAGGCCAAAAGGTGCATTGATACCAATGCCGATTTTATATTTATCCCCAAAATCCCGGACATAATAAAAGTTAGGAACATAAAAAGTATCACCGGCATCACCACCATCACCTCCGCGTGATGTACTTAGGGGACCTAAATTTGATAAGTCTGTACTCCCACCATCCTGAAATTCAGCCCTGGACTTGATAATATGCATGCCCACGGTAACCTGGGAACCTTCAAGGTACATCATTCCAGCGGGGTTAAAGTAAACTGTGGAAGGATCTTCCGCAACGGCTGCCGCCCCGGCAAAGGCCTGACCCATGCCGCTGGCGGAGGCTTCAATAATGGAAAAGCCAGCTGCCATACTATTGGCAGATAAGCCCATGCCCAGTGCCAGAAAAGATCCGGCAGCGGCGATATGAAGTGATTTTTTCATATTATCAATATCCCTTTTCTGTCCCGGTGTTATTAAAGTGGAATAATAGGGTACCGGGTTGCTGTTAATACAGCTATTAAATAATTAATGTTGTATTTTTGATACATTTATTAAGTGTTTACGGTTTATATTCAGGTGATTATAACCCCGCTTTGTGGTTTTATCGCAAATTTAAAGTAAAAAAGCAACAAATTAACAACTGAATATAGCTGAGAATAAAGGGATTCTTAAAAAAAGTACAATGATTTATATCAATTTAACTTTGGTTTTACACAAAGCACATGATTTATGTGTTATAAGTTCTTGATTATATATTGCTGATTACGATTTAAAGGGTGTTGTTTAAATGAGTATTAGTATTAAATCATATGCTAAATATTGATAAATCAACTACTTAAATACTATATTTAACTTGACATCTGCCCTGAGAGTGTACAAAATGTCTTACATAAATATAATGCTGTTGTATTCAAGCAACATATAATCACCGTTCTTACTTTAATTAGTAGAAATGGTGCAGAACAATAATATTTATAAGCAACATTTTATATAACGATTTCATGCAATTTTATGTTTATTTCGGTACTCACCACTTTTAATAATAAAGGGTAACCGGACAGCAAATTGACTGACAAAAAAACAGGTTTTGAAGGAGCTCAATGTAATGATTAAAAATCGTCTTCTAGCTGCATCGGTTGTTGCAGCAATGATTATCCCAACGGCTGCCATGGCGACTAATGGTATGTTTATGATGGGTAATGGTACTAAGGCTAATGGTCGTGCCGGGGTAGGCATAGCTATGCATGATAGTGCCATTTCAGGTGCAGATAATCCTGCCGCTATGGTTCGCGTAGGCAATCGTATTGATTTTGGTTTGCAGATTTTTGATCCTGATCGTACGGGAGAAATTACGGGCAGTAGTGGTAATCCTCTTTCTGGTATACCTGGTAATCCTTTTGGTCTTCCAACTTCCTATGATTTTAAAGATGATGCAAATAATGATGGGCCATTTTATATTCCTGAAGGTGGTTTCAACTACATGTTAAGTAATGACATGTCTATAGGACTGGTTGTTGTTGGTACTGGAGGCATGAATACCAATTATACCAGTGGTATTATTCCTTTTAATGGCGCTACATACCCATCTGAAGTTGGAATTAATTTTGAATCAGTAAGAATTTTACCAACGTTGTCCTATCGAATTAATGAGCATCATACTATTGGTGCCTCATTGCAAATTGGTTATCAGCAGTTTAAAGCCTGGGGCTTAGATGGTTTCACAGGTACCAATTCAACAGCTGTTCCTTCTCCTCCTGGACCTCCAGGACAGGTATTTGATCCACAAGTATCTCAGGCACCAAACCGTTTGACGGGTAAAGGCCGTGATGATGCCTGGGGTTTTGGTATTTCTTTAGGTTGGCAAGGAACCTTTATCGATGACAGATTAACTGTTGGTGTTGTCTATAACTCCAAGATTGATATGGATGAGTTTGATGACTATAAAGGCTTATTTGCTGAAGATGGTGATCTGGATGTACCAGAAAATTATGGTATTGGTATTGCCTTTAAAGCAACAGATGCTTTGTTATTAGGTTTTGATGTTCAGCAAATTAACTATAGCGATGTAGATTCTATGGGTAATAAGCTTCAAAATGGTCCTAATAATACTGGTTTTGATATGTTTAATCCTAATAACTATCTAGGCACAAATAATGGTTCTGGTTTTGGCTGGGACGATATGACTGTTTATAAGCTGGGTGCCGAATATCAGTGGAATAAGAACCTGCTTCTTCGTGCCGGTTATAGTTATGCCGACATGCCGATCGATAAAGATCAAACATTCTTCAATTTGTTAGCACCTGCTGTTATTGAAGAGCATGCGACTATTGGTATGACTTATACATTACCTAATGAAAGTCAGGTTTCCATGTTCTATATGCATGCATTTGAAGAAGATCTGAAAGGAAGTAACTCAATACCAACTGCATTTGGTGGCGGCGAAGCCAACATCAAGATGAAACAGGATGCCTGGGGTATTGCATACGGCTGGAATTTCTAAAAATTTCTGAAGTATGACTAATACAGGTCACAAAAAAGGGAGCGAAAGCTCCCTTTTTTGTGTAAAATCTGGAAATTTATGACTGAGTCTGTCAGAATAATTTTTCTTTATAGTTACCTTTATAGTTACATAGTTACTTATAAAACTTAATATAAAAAGAACAGGAATGGAATCAATCCAAAGGAAATAAAAACGATGTATAAAAAAACTAACAAATTTACACCCACTCAAATCATTTTCACACTATTTGCTTTATTAATCAGTGTCTCCGCCTATGCAGGTGAAAAACTAAAACCTTTTATTCTGGCTTCCAATGCGCCGGGTGATCTTGCGGCCGTGGTAGCGGATACCAAAAGTAAACTTACCGGTGCCGGTTTTGAAGTGGTGGGTGAATATTCCCCTTATACCGGTGCTAATATTATTATTGTCACGAATGATGCGCTGAAGAAAAATGCAGCGGCAACTGATGCCGGCGGTTATGGTGCGGTGCAGCGTATTTCTGTTACTGAAAAGGATGGTTCTATCCAGGTGGCTTATACTAATCCTGTCTATATGGCTTATGCCTATCAGATGAAAGGAGACTTAAGTGATGTAGCTGCCGCTCTGGAAAAAGCGCTGGGCAGGCAGGAAGCTTTTGGTTCCAAAAAAGGACTGGATGCTGATGATCTTAAAGGTTACCACTATATGTTTGGTATGCCTTATTTTGATGAACCCGACGTAGTGGCGGATCACGGCAGTTATGATGCGGCTATTAAAGCCGTTGAAGCAGGACTGGCGGCTGGTAAAGGTGGCGTATCTAAAGTCTATCGTGTTGATATTCCCGGCAAACAGCAAAGTGTTTTTGGTGTAGCCATGACCGAAGGTATGAGCAGTGATGCCACCATTATGAAAGAAGTGGATTTTATGGATATTCGCTCTACTGCACATCTGCCTTATGAAATGCTGGTGGACAAAGACGGTAAAGTCTATGCCTTAAATGCCAAGTTCCGTATTGCCATAAATTTCCCTGACCTGTCCATGGCTGGTGACCATAGCTTTATGGGTATTATGGCTTCCCCTGATGCCATTAAAGAAGCTCTGGCCCAGGCTGCCGGTGCCAGTAAGGAAAAATCTGGCGGCGGAGTTTTAGACTTTTAACTAAAACCTGAAACAGGACTTACGGGCAGGCTCCTGGTGTGCATCAATAAATGGATGCACACCCAGCTAGTCACTATAACCTGGTCACTACAATCTAGTCACTACAGCAGCCAGTCCTGTTTTCTTCAGTTTGTTGTGATTCAGGAGTACAACATCCTTCTTCATTATCGTTATCTAAAGGTGCTGAGCAAACGCCTGTTTCAGGTAAAATCAGTTCCACTCGAGCGGCACCTTCTTTATCACCCACAATGTCGGCAATAATTGAACGGACCTGTTCATAGCCAGTAATCATCAGGAAGGTGGGGGCGCGGCCATAGGATTTCATGCCAGCGATATAAAATCCAGCTTCGGGTTGTGCAAGCTCACGCGCACCGTGAGGACGTACAGTCCCGCAGGAATGTATATTCGGGTCAATCATGGGGGCAAGAATGGGGGGACACTCTGTAGCAGGATCCAGTGCAAGGCGCAGTTCGGTAGCAAAGGAGTAATCAGGTCGAAAACCGGTGGCAACGACGAGTTCATCTACCGTTACATATTTATTTTTTTCGATTGCACCGGAAATGATTTTTAATCCATCGGTTTGCTGGATAATATTCGACAGGTAAAAACCGGATTCGATTGTTATTTTTCCACCTTCAACCAGATGCCTGAATTTAGTGCCAAGTGCGCCTCTGGCTTCAATCTGGTCATTTTCACCACCACCAAAGGAACGCTCGGTATCTTCACCTCTGACCAGCCAGGTGATGTCAGTATCAGGTGCTTCCTCTTTTAAGGTGACCAGATCCAGAATGGTGCCCACCGCAGAGTGTCCTCCACCCAGTACCGCCACACGTTTATTGGCAAACTGTTCCCGTTTCTTACCCAGTACATCAGGCATAACATAGCTAATATGCTCTGCTGCTTCGGGTTCTCCAAAAGCCGGGAGTCCATCTGCACCCGCAGGATTCGGCGTAAACCAGGTGCCCGAAATATCAATGACTGTATCGGCTAATGCAACCTGCTGCTGGTTATCCTGTATATATCTAATTTCAAACTTTGCTTTTTCCCTGCCTTCTGTCTTTAGTTTGTCCACACCAACTCGACTGATTGCCGTTACTTTAGCGGATAGTTTGATATACTGTTTCAGTGTTGTTTGAGTTCCCAATGGCTCGATATAGCGTTCAATCAGCTCTCCGCCAGTTGGCAGTTCATCATCATCAGGTCTGTCCCAGCCTGTGTCGTTCAGTAATTTTTCTGCTGCCGTATCAACATTAAACTTCCATGGAGAAAACATTTTTACATGCTGCCATTGACGAATGGCATGAGCTACTTCTGGCCCCTGTTCAAAGATAACAGGTGTTAATCCTCGCTCCAGTGCATGAGCACCCGCAGCCAGACCAACGGGGCCAGCGCCAATAATAGCGACAATTTGTGGTTTCATAGTATTTTTGTCTCCTGTGTTGATTAAAGCGTATATTCTGTGAGAACCGGATCAGGTTAGTAACTCCACCATTTATTAGTATATTAAAAAAACCGGACTTTCCTCAATTTGGGTATAATAAAGACTGCATATAGACAGCAGTTATCGGTGCTCTGAATAATCCAGGTCCTGCACAGCTTAACATGAAGTAAAAATGCTTTTAACCGATTTTTGCTGGCAAATAAGTTAAAAGCGTGTTAATTTTCTTTATTGATAGTATACTCTATATATGCGGTTAAACAGATTTAGTATACTCTATTATACGGTTTGAAATATTAATTATTGTGAAT